>Ga0310690_10002405_pt1 | contig 30534 bp, 25 predicted proteins | sample AusTroGonzalo_MG_2_FD_207661 | JGI IMG/M metagenome (GOLD analysis project Ga0310690, IMG submission 207661) | Bovine rumen microbial communities from tropical cattle in Woodstock, Queensland, Australia - Gonzalo_04 (v2) (version 2) | ecosystem: Host-associated > Mammals > Digestive system >...
GGTTGTACTTTTGCACCCGCAAAGCAAAGCAATAGAGTTCTTTTTCTGGTTGGTCCGGTAGTTCAGCTTGGTTAGAATGCCTGCCTGTCACGCAGGAGGTCGCGAGTTCGAGTCTCGTCCGGACCGCTCATCAGAGAGCAATCCAATAAGGGTTGCTTTTTTTATACCCTTTTTGAAATCTGTAAGTGATGTCGTTCATAGATGAAATCAACAGGCGTAGGACCTTCGCCATCGTCAGTCACCCCGATGCGGGTAAGACCACTTTGACCGAGAAGTTGCTGCTTTATGGTGGCGCCATCCAGGTGGCTGGAGCCGTAAAGTCAAACAAGATTCGCAAGACCGCTACCTCCGACTGGATGGAGATTGAGCGGCAACGTGGTATTTCGGTGGCTACCTCCGTGATGGGATTCGACTATAAGGATGTCAAAATCAACATCCTGGATACCCCCGGTCACAAGGACTTTGCTGAGGATACCTTCCGCACCCTGACGGCTGTCGACAGCGTGATTGTCGTTATCGATGCAGCCAAGGGTGTCGAGTCGCAGACGGAGAAGCTGGTCGAGGTGTGCCGCATGCGCAAGACCCCCATCATCGTCTTTATCAACAAGATGGACCGTCCCGGTAAGGATGCCTTTGAACTACTGGACGAAATCGAACAGAAACTGGACCTGAAACTGACGCCGTTGAGCTGGCCTATCAATATGGGACCGAAGTTCAAGGGGGTGTACAGCATCTACGACAAGAGCCTCTATCTCTTCAACTCCGATAAACAGCATATCACCGAGGGTATCGCTTTCGACGACCTCAACAACCCCGACCTCGACAAGATGCTTGGCGAGGATGCCGAAACGTTGCGCAACGAGACAGAGCTGGTGCAAGGTGTGTATGACGAGTTCTCGCGTGAAGCCTATTTGAATGGCGACATTTGCCCCGTGTTTTTCGGCTCGGCTTTGAATAACTTCGGCGTGAAGGAACTGCTTGATTGTTTCATCCAGATTGCTCCCACGCCTATAGGTCGTGATACCGTGGAACGCCGTATTGAACCGACAGAGGATAAGTTCACAGGCTTTGTCTTCAAGATTCACGCCAACATGGACCCCAACCACCGCGACCGAATCGCTTTTGTGCGTGTGGTATCGGGCCGTTTCGAGCGCAACAAGAACTACTTCCACGTGCGTCAACGCCGCGAGCTGAAGTTCTCCAATCCTACGGCTTTCATGGCGCAGAAGAAGTCCGTCTTGGACGAGGCTTATCCGGGTGACATCGTGGGCCTGTATGATGCCGGCAACTTCAAGATTGGCGACACCTTGACCGAGGGCGAAATCCTCAACTACAAAGGCATCCCGAGCTTCTCACCTGAGCAGTTCCGTTATGTGGAGAATGCCGACCCGATGAAGTCGAAGCAGTTGGCCAAAGGCTTGGAACAACTCACCGACGAGGGTGTGGCACAGCTCTTTACGGGCAAGATGACGGGTCGTAAGATTATCGGTACCGTGGGTGAGTTGCAGTTTGAGGTCATCCAGTATCGTCTGTTGCACGAGTACAACGCCTCCTGCCGTTACGAGCCTATCTCGCTCTATAAGACCGCCTGGATTACCAGCGAAAATGAAGCTCAGCTCAACGATTTCAAGATGCGCAAGGCTCTGAATCTCGCGGAGGACAAAGAAGGCCGCGACGTCTTCTTAGCCGAGTCGCCCTACGCCCTCCAAATCGCAATGGAGAAGTACCCCGACATCGAGTTCCATTTCACTTCGGAGTTTTAAGAGGGTGGCTGCCAAGTAGGTTTGGAAGAACACATTTACACGAACAATGTCATATAAGCTGGCAGCAGAATGGTTTGCTCGTCTTTGGCGAAGTCCTTGGTGTATTTCCAATTCCCACAAAATAATTTGTTCAAAATATTCCAATCCCCACGAAATAAATATGGGGAAAATCTCTATTCCCCATAGATTTAAGCTCATGGGCGTCGTCGTTTATCAGTAGATACAGAGCCGTCTGAAAGAACTTCTCCCACCTAATACGTCATGTCGCTGCAAGCGAAACGGCATGTTACTGTAAGCGAAACGGCATGTTACTGTAAGCGAAACGGCGTGTTGCTCTCAGCGAAACGGCCTTTCTCTCGGATTGACGTGAAAAAGGCTTTCCAAGGTTTGACAAAAACGGCCTGTATGCCCCCATTTCCTGCAATCAAGTTGGCCTTTTTGTTGCAAAGCATCTTCCAAATGAAGTATGAGCGATGATTTTTTGAAACGCTCTCATGCACGTCAGGACGAGGAAAAGCATCGGAAAGAGGGTCTTTTACACGTTTTTTAGGCCTTTTAGAGGAGAGTTTTGAGACGATTTTTGTCTTTTCTAAAGGTCAGAATCTCGGTAGCCGATGATTTGCTGATACCGTATCTCATTGTCTTGCTGTTTTTTAGATGTAAAATCAATCGGTCAAGCGTTACAGTTTCAGTTGTTTCAGTTATTTTTTGAGGTGCCCGCAATCTCAGTCTCAGCGTCTCAGTTGTTTTACAAGGCACCCATTATTTCGCTTTTTATCCTATATTATATATTTATATCATTGATTATTATATAGTTATAAGTGTTTTAAAAAAAGGGTTTCGAGTTGGATTGTGACTTTCTTTTCTAACTGAGACTGAGATTTGAGATTGGATGGGTTGCAGGATTCGTCGCAAGCCGCGATACCGATAAATGAGTCTAGGCGGAAAGGATTCTGCAGGGAGGAAGGGGGTAATTTTATTCATGTAGGGTGTCCGTTTCAGAAATAATGTATATATTTGTAATTTTTTTTGTGTGGTATAAAGAAGTGGTATCATGCAGAAAAAATGGCTGAAAGCACGTTATTCAAATATCTTGATGTGAGCTGCAACCCCGAAATAAAGATTTACCAAATGAAAATAGACCCAGAAGCCTTTCGGTTGAAGGAAGAACTAATAACGATCCAATAATTATGGAAACCAATCACAATCAGATAGTATCGTTTATTTGGAACATTGCCGATGATGTTCTGAGGGATGTGTTTTTACGAGGCCAGTACCGCGATGTGATACTGCCGATGGTGGTGTTGCGTCGGTTGGATGCTCTGCTGGAACCTACCAAGGAAGATGTGGAGACCGAACTGAAAGAGCAAAAGGAGATGGAACTTGATATTATCGACGAGGATGCTTTGAAGGATATTACCGGTCTAAGCTATTTCAACACCAGCCGCTGGACACTAAACCGACTGAAGGCACAAGCTCCAGACAATAACGACCTTCTCTACGACAACTTTGTTGAATACTTGAACGGCTATAGCGAGAATGTGCGTGATGTGTTGAAGCATTTCGATTACTACAACAAGGCACGAAAACTGGCCGGCAACGACCGACTGTTGTCGATGATTGAACGTATCACCGACCCCCGCATCAATCTTACCGACAAAGACCAACGCGACCCCGATGGTCTGCCATTGCTTGCTCTCACTAACCATGGGATGGGAACCGTTTTCGAGGAACTGCTTCGCCGCTTCAATGAAGAGAACAATGAGGAGGCAGGACAGCACTATACACCCCGTGATGCTATCCTCTTGTTGGCACGACTGGTCTTTGAACCCGTGATGGATAACCTTCCCAAGGTGATCTCCCTGCACGACCCTGCCGAAGGCAGCGGAGGGATGCTGACCGAGGGACGTGACTACCTGATTGGCAAAGGCATCCGTCCCAACGCCATCCTGCTTTCGGGTATGGAAATCAACCCGGAGACTTACGCCATATCGAAGTCAGACCTTATCATCAAAGGTGTCGACCCTAGCGGTCTTCGTTTGGGCAACACCATCACCGACAACGCCTTCCAAGGGCAGACTTTCGGATATCAAATTACTAATCCGCCCTACGGCAAGTCGTGGAAAACCGACAAAGAGAGACTCTATCATGAGAAGCAGTTGCTTGACAGCCGATATGAACTCACGTTGGCCAACTTTGCGGGCGAGGAGGAAGTGCTCGACTGTACCCCACGCACCAGTGACGGTCAGTTGCTCTTCATGCTGGAGATGATAGACAAAATGAAGCCCCTGGAGCAACAGCCTCAAGGCAGCCGAATCGCCTCCATCCACAATGGCAGCAGCCTCTTCACGGGCGACGCGGGCAGCGGTGAGAGCAATATCCGTCGCTACTTGATTGAACACGACTTGGTCGAAGCCATCATACAGTTGCCCAACAATATCTTCTACAATACTGGCATCACCACTTATATCTGGATTCTCACCAACAAGAAGCCTGCTGAACGTCAAGGTAAGATTCAATTGATTGATGCCTCACAAGCTTTCGAGAAATTGCGCAAGAACCAAGGCTCACGCAACTGCACCATCACACCCGACTATCAGGATCTCATCCTGAAAACCTATATGGACTTCAAAGAGACAGAGGGAGAGAAACTCAGCTCGAAGCTGTTCGATGGTGACGACTTCCGCTACTACAGCGTGACCATCGAGCGTCCAATGCGGCTACGTTGCCAGTTCAATGCACTGAAGATAGACGAGCTGCTCTACGACAAAGGAGAAAAAGATTTGTCCCTGTGGCTTTACGAGACCTATCGCGACCGTGTGTTCACGGGGCTTGACAACGAGGTGCCAGCCATCAAGGAATACTTGAACGATAACGAAATCAAGTTGACAGACAAGAAACTCGCCAAGCTCATCAGCATGAAGGAATGGGTTGCCCGTCGCGACTTGATGCAAATGGCTCAAAAACTGATGAAGGCTGTCGGATCTGACGTTTATATGGACTACAATCTGTTTGCGGAGTGCATCAACAAGGCTGCCAAGAAGCTCTCCTTGAATGCCTCAGCTGTCCAATTGAAAGTTATCGCCCGTGCCATGAGCGAGACCGACCCTGAGGCCGCGCCTGTCATCAAGAAAGAACACAAAGCCAGCAGCAGCGATATTGAGAAGTTGACGGAAGTTTATAACATCAGCGAATCGCTCCTTGCCGACTATGGCTATACCCCCAAGGCCAAGGGTTCATATCTGGAATACGAGTCCGACAGCGACCTGCGTGACACTGAGAAGATTCCTGTGAAAGAAGACATCTACAGCTACTTCCAACGCGAGGTACGTCCCTACGTGGCAGATGCGTGGATCAACCTGCCTCAGACGAAGATAGGATGCGAGATTTCATTTAACAAGTATTTCTACAAGCCCGCACCGCTACGCACCCTTGAAGAAAACGAGCGCGACATCTGTGCCCTCGATGCTCAAAGCCAAGGTTTCATCCAGTCACTTTTTGAAAATCTGTAAACTATGGCGAAGAAGAAAGAACCTACATACATTCCGCCATTTACGGTCAATGACGAAATCACAACGTTTGTTGCGGAGATAGCCGAAGCGGTGGGACATCTTACGGCCTCGGCCGAGCAAATGCCGACACCACAGCTGCGCAGGGAAAACCGTATTAAGACTATCCAGTCGTCATTGGCCATCGAGAACAACTCGTTGTCGTTGGATCAAGTGACTGCCATTGTGGAAGGCAAGCGTGTGCTTGGCGCTCCCAACGAGATACAAGAGGTGAAAAATGCCATTGATGCCTACGAATTGTTGTTAGAGTTGGATCCCTATAAGGAGAAAGACCTGTTGAAAGCACACAAGCTGATGATGACTGACCTCGTGCAGGAAAGTGGACGTTTTCGTTCGGGAGGTGTAGGCGTGTTTAATGGAGAGGTGTGTCTCCACATGGCACCGCCTGCCCAGCGTGTGCCGCTACTCATTGGGGAACTACTTGATTGGGTGAAAAGCACCAAGACACATCCGCTCATTAGTTCGTGCGTGTTTCACTACGAGTTTGAGTTCATCCATCCTTTTGCCGATGGCAACGGGCGCATGGGACGGATGTGGCAAACGCTGCTGCTAATGCAATGGAAACCTATCTTTGCATGGATACCTGTTGAGACTATCGTCAAGCAACACCAACAGGAATATTACGCTGCCATTATGAAAAGCGACTACGAGGCCTCAAGTACACCGTTTATTGTTTTCATGCTGGGTTGCCTGAAAGAAGTGTTGGTTGAAATGATGGAAAGTAACCAGAAAGGTAACCAAAAAAGTAACCATAAAATTGTTGATGCCATGCGGCAGAATCCGTCTGTTACCATTAAGGAGTTGCAAGGCATCACGGGTCTTTCGGAAAGTGGGGTGAAGAAAAACATACGCCAACTTCAGGCGGACGGCATCATACAGCGCGTAGGCGGAGCAAAAGGCGGACATTGGGAAGTATTACAAATGATTTAGTCAGGCCTATGGAAAGATACAACTCATATAAGGACAGCGGCGTGAAATGGCTTGGCGAGATACCGAGCCATTGGGAAGTGAAGCATCTTCGTAACTTTTTAACTTTGTTTTCTGAAAAAGGTTATGGAAATAGCCAACTTCTTTCAGTTACTCGTGAAAAAGGTGTTATCTTAAGGAATAAAGAAAACAAAGAGGAAAACCATAATTTTGTCCCAGATGATCTGAGTGATTATAAGCATTTAAAAGTAGGAGATTTTGTCATTAACAAAATGAAATCATGGCAAGGTTCTTATGGTGTATCTGATTATGAAGGAATTGTTAGTCCAGCATATTTTACATGTAAACTTCATGGCGTAAATCCAAAATTCTTTTCGCTTGCTATCAGAAGTAAAGCGTATGTTGGTTTCTTTATGCAATATTCGAAAGGAATTCGTGTTGACCAATGGGATTTGGATCCAAGTTCCATGAAGGATATTCCTTTTGTTCTTCCTTCGCCTAAAGAGCAATCCGCCATAGCCGCCTATCTCGACACCGCCACCGCCAAGATAGACGCCGCCATAGCCCAGCAGCAGAAGATGATAGACCTGCTGAACGAGCGCAAGCAAATCATCATCAACCGCGCCGTCACCAAAGGCCTCAACCCCAATGCGAAAATGAAGGACAGCGGTGTGGAATGGATTGGGGAGGTGTCGGAAGATTGGGAGGTGATGCGTATGAGATATTTATGCTCTATTACTACTGGTAACAAAGACACTATCAATCGAGTTGACGATGGATTATATCCATTTTATGTTAGGTCGCCAAAGGTAGAGCGTATCAACACATATTCTTATGATGGTGAAGCTGTGTTAATGGCAGGTGATGGAGTTGGCGCGGGGAAAGTCTTCCATTATGTAAATGGGAAATTTGATTGTCATCAAAGAGTATATAACTTTTACAATATTAAGAAGATAAAAGCGAGGTTGCTTTATTATTATATGAAGAGTCATTTTAGATATGTCATAGAACAGTTGAGTGCCAAAAGCACAGTGGATTCGGTGCGTCTAAATATGATTCAAGACTTTATGGTGGTAATTCCACCAATGCAAGAACAACTTGACTTAATAGAGTATCTTGATTCTCAAATGAAGAATCTGGATGATTCTATTTCAATGTTTGGAAATAAAATCTCCCTCCTTCAGGAGCGGAAGCAGATAATCATTAATGAAGTGGTAACGGGAAAAGTGAAAGTAGTATGAGTAATATTTTTGAAACAGTAATAGAAAAGATATTTGGTGGAACAAACTTCAACAAAATGATGGTTGTTTTAGCCATTGAGGGCGTGGCATATCTTTTCACCAAAGATTGGTCAGGGTGGACGATATTGAACGCTATTATATTTTTTATTGTTGGTTATTGTATGCTACTATTTATAGTATGGTTATACAAGAAACTAAAACCGAGTGAGTTCCGCTCTTTCCAAAAGAAGCAAAATAAAGAATGGGAACGAAGCGTGCTTAGCTTTTTCTATAGCTTGCCCCAAAACGTTAGAGATGATTTGCTATTAGCCCATACAAGTATGGACAGGGATAGGATTTATCGTAATAAAAGAAATAGTTCAAATCCTGAATGCATTTCTTTATGCAAAAAACTAGAAGGTTTTAATTTTGAAGTTCCGAAAAATGGGTATTATGGTTCGTATTTAGAACCGTGCATTATGATAACTGAAAATAATGGAGTAGCAACTATAGTATTTGACCCTGTGATTTGCAAGGAGTTGGAGAAAATGTCTACTTCAGCAGCGAAAGAAGACAAGCAATAATGAAGTGGTAACGAGGAAAGATGTAAGTAAGTAATTAAAGAAACAAACAAACAACTATATACACTATGGCAAATAAGATCCAAACTATTATGAGGACTGCGGCAATGATTTATGCCGAGGATCAATCAATACAAACCGTGAAGAGCGTAAGGCGTCGATTTGTGGACGCTGTATTTGTGAATTCAGATAATACTCCACTTACGGTTGAGCAGATAATCTCTTTGCTTCAAAAAGAATATGAGCTAGTTGTTCAAGAAAAAGAAATTGGTTTTTTGGACGATGAACGTTATTATGAGAAGGTGTTGGGAAAAACCAAACGTGAGAATACCTATTATTTGCCTAATAAAAGATTCGAAAAACTAAAAGAAAAATCAGAGTATTGTATTGATGATGCCATTAAAGAATTTTCCGCACAAAAGCCCGATGTTGACCATGAAGGGTTAAGAGATTTATTGTATAAGTATTTATATACATTGTTGAATACAAATATTAGTGCATATACTCAACTATTAGAAAGAAAAGGGAAACAAGTTTCTCCTGTAATTGACCCAAATACGTTTAATGATGATGAAATAGAAACAATCAACTGTTTTATTACATGGGACAATCCTAATAAGAACAAGGCCCTTTTTGAACTCGTCAATTATTGTATTGAGTATGCCACCGCTATTAATAGCATTGACCCTCAGGATATTGTTAATGCACTAAAGAATAAAAAGTTGTATTTGGATAATGCATTGATATATAGGGCGCTTGGTATAAATGGCGATTTTAGAAAAGAAAGGGTAACTAATTTGTTGCAGCGTTGTGTTAATAGTGGACAACAACTTGTGATAAGTTCAGTCACTCGAAAAGAGTTTTTTGAAACCATTGATTATCATATTAGTCATTTGAGAAGTACAACACCTTATGGAAATATTAATCCGTCCATTTTCCGAAGATATACTGGTGGCTATTCACTATACCAATACTATCATGAGTGGCGGCGGACTAAAAATGTCTATGGGTTCGAACTATTTAAGCTGCATATAAAAAATGAATACGATGCGTTGCTTCAAAAATACAAGATCACGGAAGATTTTAATCAACAATATAGTGATAAAAAAGATGGAGAAAAGATAAAACAATACGCCGAGGAGATTAAGCAATATAAAAGGACAAAAAATGACAGCTTACATGTAAACGATGCAAAGAACATGGTATGGGTGGAACTGGCTCGTAACAATTGTGACAATAATGTTCGAGATACAAAATACTATTTTGTCACCTCGGACCGCAGGTTGCAAGAATGGGATCTTAGTCATTCTAAAAACCAACCAATAACTATGTTGCCTAGCCAATGGTTGGCTCTGTTATTGAAATATTTCTCACAGAGCAATGATGATTATAAGAGTTTTGTGAGTTTCTTGACAATGCCTAATGAAAAGTCAGAAGTGACGCCTGATGAATTGCAAGATATTCTTGCAGGAATAAGTGAGATTACTGAGGATTTCCAAAAACAGAATGATATTGTGTCGGAGCTTCTTGATTCAGATAATTCTCGCGAGTTAAGGAATCGCATTGAGGCGCAGAAATTTGCTCAAAGCCATTTGGAGGCTCAGTTTAAAGAAGAGTTAGAATCTGTTGAAAAAGAGAGTCAAAAGAAGTTGGAGGCACAAGAGGCCGCTTCCCAAGAATTGTTGTCTAAACAAAAAGAAGAATTTGGGAAAATGCTTAATACTATTCGAAAGGAGAGACAACAAGACAAATTGGAAAGACTAAAGGATAAGTTGCAATTATGTAATTCTCAGTTAAAGGACAAGCAAAGAATATCAAATCAGATTAATTCGCACGCTGATGGAAAGAAAAAGACGATGTCGGGAGTTATGATGACAATTTCAATACTATATCTTATAGCTATGGTATTGTTAATCATCTTCATCGGTTGGGATAAGATGGAGAAATATACATATATAAGTGCATTGGCAATGACTGTTGTATTGTTTGTCTATTCTTTAATAATGAATAAAAATCTTGAGTTTTGGAATATTCCAATTGTTTATAGAGAAAAATGTTACAAAAGACAATGCAATAAGTATTCTTTTGATGAGTCTGAGATTGTAGATTTAAAAGAGACGATCGAATCGTTGGATAAACAAATTTCCGAGTTAGAAATGGAACTTGCTGACGCATAAGGAATAGGACTATGAATTCGAGCAAAACCAGCGAACAAGCTTTTGAAATAAAAAAAATACTATTTTTGCAAGGTCTAGTAAAAAAACACTTGATGTTATGAAATTGAAAATATCAAATCTTGGTCCTATTGATTCTATGGTAATCGATATGTCGAAGCCGTTTATTCTTTTCGCTGGAGATAACAGTACAGGGAAAACTTATGCGGCAACATTTCTTTATACTTTGATTAAAGTTTTTTCATATGGTATAGATTCTCATTCGACCGAGAAAGGACTTTATATAACGCAAAAACTTGAAAAAACAGTTGAGGGAGAATTGAATGCTGATGAATTATATAACTTGTTTGAAGAATTTCTCAACAAACAGTTGGGTATGATTATTAGCGTTATGAATTTGAACATTAATACGGATGTTCTCAAATGTGAGATTGTAACCACAAAAGAGGAATGGAGAAAGGAATTGTTAGAAAAGCAGGTGCTTGTTTTATTTAATTTAATAGAAAAAGAAGCTAATTCTTTTGGATACCGCATGAAATTATTAGATGAAGATAGTCTGCAATTTATGCAATCCTGCTTGAAAACTTCATTGTTTTTTGATGGAATTATCGGAGTCAAAATGTTCACGGCTGAACGTAGTGGAATCTATACGTTTAGTAAAGAATTGTCTGTCGGAAGACTTAGAAATCCTGAAGAATTGCTGAATGTTCGCTATCCGAGGCCTATTGCAGATGGATTGGCAGATGCGGCAGATGTGGTAAATCAAAGGAAAAAAGAATCGGAATATCATGAATTTGCTGATGAAATTGAGAAGATGATTCTGCATGGTGGTATTGCGATTTCGGATGATGGAGAGTTTAAGTATCACGCTTCTGAAGATACAGAACTCGGCTTCAATGAATCATCATCAGCCATCAAAACATTGGCTCCATTGGTGTTTTATCTACGTCATTCGGCTGGCCAATACAACCTTCTGTTTGTGGATGAACCTGAACTGAACCTTCACCCGAAGAATCAGATTCTCTTGGCCAAGATTTTCGTCAAGATGATTAATGCAGGGTTGCGTTTGGTTATCAGTACCCATAGCGATTATATCATCCGAGAAATCAATAATATGATTATGGCTGATGGGTTGAACAAGGCGGGTGACAAGATTATTACAAATATGGGATATGACGAGAGTCTTTGCCTCCCGCAAGACAAGTTCGCTCCCTACTTGTTCGAAAAGAATGCCAAAGGAAAAGCAGATGTTACACCTCTTGAGGTGGACAGGTATGGATTCAATATGCCCTCCATTGACGATGCCATCAATAAACAAAATGAGGTAACGAATACCTTCTATGAAGTTCTGAGATACGACCACCCTAATGAATGAGTTATGGAATATATTGACTATTTTGAATGGATTCTTAACTCCGACTTCCTGCAAAAAGAGGATAACGCGTTGACAATGGTTGAGAAAGCTCAGGGGAAGGAAAAAATGCAAAAGGTGAAAATCGTATGTTCCTCTTCTTCCGTTACTAAAATGAGTTTGTATGGGTTCAATGCTCTTGAAAAAGGTACTGCAGAGTTATTCCCATTTTTCAACCAGCGGACTCTTGACCCTGGTAAAGCGCCCCACGGGTTAACCAGTTTCTGCGATTATATTCTCCTTGTGCAACATGTTAAAGGCTTGTTCGTGTTTTTCTTAGAAATGAAACGAGGGGGTATTGGAGATGCCGATAAGCAAATTGAAGCGTCTACTATGTTTTTTGATTATGTCAAGCAATCTGCGGAACGAATCAAATCAGTGAATAGTTTTCCGGATTTCGATCCAAAACTAGTTCAGTACCGCCGTATTATTATCAGCGATAAATGCAGTAATAAGAGAGGGACAAAAGACAATGATATTGATGACTTCAACATGAATAAAGTCATTATACATAATTGCCATGATGAGTTTCGCCCGATTAAATATTGTATACGCAATTAACTTTCAACATGGCTATGGTGTTATCCAAAACCAACGAACAAGCCTTTGAGTGGCTGATAGAGAAAGCACTCGTGGGCACGACCAAGGAAGAACGTCAAGCCGCAGGGCAGACAGATGTGGACGCGCAACAACCAGACGAGTCTCATTACTACTGGGGCTTGCCAAAGGATATGGACAAGAAACTGGCCTTAGACTTGCGTCGCCTGTGGTCGTTTTTGGAAACAACCCAGGGAGATGAGCTGAAAAAGTATAAAGGCAAGGATATCCACACGGAACTGCCTCGACTGCTGTCTAAGGAAATTGAGACTTTCGGCATCATCAAGGTGCTGAGGGAGGCGTTTGAGATTGGCAATATCAAGTTGTCGCTGTTCTACCCAAAACCCACAGCAGCCGACAGCGAGGCATCGCACCAGAAATACCTGCAGAACCAGTTCTCGCTGACCCGTCAGCAGACCTACGCCATACTGAAACCAGGCGACGAGCTGGATATGGTGTTGTATGTAAACGGCCTTCCGCTATTCACTTTCGAGTTGAAGAATCCCTGGACCTACCAGACAGCACGCAAAAACGGACAAGACCAATATCGAAAAGACCGCAACCCCAAGGAAGCGCTGCTGCAATACGGACGTTGTCTGGCACACTTCACGATGGACAAGGATGAGTTGTTCTTTACCACTAGGTTGAGCGGAGACAAAACATACTTTATGCCGTTCAACAAAGGGCTGCCTAACGGACAGGGAGCAGGGAATCCTGTGAACCAAGAAGGAGGATACAAGACATCCTATATGTGGGAACACGTGCTACAGAAAGACACTGTGGCGGACATCATCATGAACTATGTACTGTTCGATTATGATGAGGCGAAGACTAAAAAGAAGGTGCCTCACATCATGAAGAACGCCAAGAAACTGATATTCCCCCGTTACCATCAACTGGATGTAGTGACCAAATTGGAAGAGGATGTGGCGAAGGTGGGTGTGGGGAAGACTTACCTGATACAGCACTCGGCAGGTTCTGGCAAATCGAACTCGTTGACTTGGCTGGCCTACAAACTGATTGCTACCTGTCCCGAAACGATGGATGCAGTAAGGGCAACATCGCTTGACACCCCCATGTTCAACTCTGTTATCGTGGTAACCGACCGTCGCCTGTTGGATCAACAGATTACCGATAATATCAAAGCCTTTGGCAAGAGTGCAAAAATTGTGGCACATGCCGATTGTGCGGACAGCAAAGACAGAATGCCCAAGACAGGGCTGAAGCAACATATTGAGGACGGGAAGCGTATTATCATCACAACGATACAGAAATTCCCGTTCATGTGCGACACCATCAGCAATATGAGCGACCGGAACTTTGCTGTGATTATCGATGAGGCTCACAGCAGTCAGAGCGGCATTGCTGCCGACAAACTGAATGCCTCTTTGCAAAAAGACGACGATACAGACGGGGCTGACACCGATGCGCTCTTGGAAAAATTGATGAAAGACCGCAAAATGAGCTCCAACTGCAGCTATTTCGCATTTACTGCAACGCGCAAGAAAGAGACACGTGAGCGTTTTGGCTCAGAGGATTCAGAAGGGAAGTTCCACCCATTCCACCTATACTCAATGAAACAGGCCATTGAAGAGGGTTTCATCTTGAATGTGCTGACCAACTACACGACCTATCGCAGTTACTACGAGTTGACAAAGAGCATCGAGGATAATCCAGAGTACAACAACGAACGGGCACAAAAGATGTTGCGCTGCTATGTGGAACGCGACCCCAAGACCATTGAGGCAAAAGCCGAGGTAATGCTAACCCACTTCGACGCGAAGGTCTTCCGCAACCATAAATTGAAAGGGAAGGCAAAAGCTATGGTGGTGACCAAAGACATTGAGTGTGCCATCATGTACTATCAGGTTTTGCAGGATTTGATTCGGGATAAGAAACTGCCGTATAAGGTACTGATAGCCTTCTCTGGAACCAAGACCATCAAGGGAAGAGATTATACTGAGGCAGAGTTGAATGGGTTCCCCGAAAACAAGACTGCAGAGATATTCGAAAATGACGACTACCGCATACTGGTGGTGGCCAATAAATACTTGACGGGCTTCGATCAGCCTAAACTATGCGCCATGTATATCGACAAACCGTTAGCCGGTGTGCAGGCTGTTCAGGCTTTGTCGCGGCTGAACCGCAGCGCACCCGATTTGGGAAAATTGAGTGAAGACCTGTTTATACTGGATTTTTACAATACAACGGAGGAGATGAAGGCCGCCTTTGACCCCTTCTATACTGCCTCAACATTGTCGGAAGCCACAGATGTGAATGTACTCTACCAACTGAAGACAACCCTGCTAACACTTGGTGTGTTCGACATGGACGAAGTGAACGATTTCATCGAGCTTTATCTTCATGGTGCAGAAGCAGACCAATGGGCACCTATTATCGATACTGCTGCTGATAGATTCAATAAGGAGATTGATTGGCCCGAAAACGGCAAGGCGGACTTCAAAATGAAATGTAAGCAGTTCGTAAAAATATATTCGCGAGTGGCTGCCATCATGGATTACGAGGTTGCCGATTGGGAAAAACTATTCTGGTTCCTGCGCTATCTGATTCCTCAACTTGTTGTGCCGGGTAAGTCGGCAGACGACATAAAAGACCTGTTCGATTCGGTTGACTTGAACACATACGGTCTGAGACGCACGGCTTTGAATGAAACCATTGAATTGGATGCAGCAGAAGCCGTTGTGGATCCCAACAAACCTGTGATGGTGAATGCGGGTGCCGATGAAGAAGAACCCAAAGACCCGCTGGACGAGATATTGAAAGAGTTCAACGAGCGCTGGTTCAAAGGTTGGCAAGCTACTCCCGACGACCAGAAAGCCAAGTTGTTGAGCATGGCGAAGGCCGTGGCGGAAGATGAAGACTACAAGACTATGGTGGTTGGCAACCCTGACCAACAGGCAGTGGAAGAGATTTATGCCAAGATTATTGACAGTATTGTCAGGAAGAAACGCAAAGGCGATATGTCGTTGTACAAGGAGTATCAGCAGAATGAAGGGTTCAAAGTCAATTTCCAAAACCTGTTAATCAGGATGGTGGAGAACATGGAATATACTGCTGATATTACCAGAGACAACCGTTCTTCGGCTAAAGTGATACCTTTTTACACGGAATACCACGAAGGATGTGTGCCGCTGTACACTTTGCGTGTGGCATGCGGTAAACATGAGGACGGTGTGTTGCCGGAGGTCGAAAAATGGGTTGATGTTACAGGCAATGGTTTTATGCCTGACCCCAAACGTTATTTTGCTGTTTATGCCGTTGGAGAATCTATGCTTCCAAAAATACAGGATGGCAACATCTGTGTGTTCGAATGGTACAATGAAAAGGCGGGGTCAAGAGACGGAGATATTGTTTTGTCCATGATAAATGAACACGACAATGATTTTGGCGGTCCTTACACTATCAAGAAATACCACAGCGAAAAGGTTCAAACAGATGAAGGCTGGCAGCACACCAAGATAGAATTAATACCGCTGAACAAAGACTATGATGTGATTGAACTGAATGAAGAAACGGAATACAGAACGGTAGGAGTACTGAAGTGTGTATTGTAAAAATCAGACGGAACTGGTGTAGGGGACAGGTCCCTGCCCCCTACTCGAGTGATTGAATCAATAAGCTTGATGGAAATAATGACGAAGAATTGTGGTATGATATGGGATATTATTGAATAGGATATAATCTGGGCATCAATGCGTGACGACAAAACGCAAAGTCTTCTCACCGTTCACTCTGACGAAGTACAGACCTTTCTCGTATTGGACAGTAGAGATGCGGACTTCGCTTCCATTCCCGATCCATTCATCCACTTGCTGGCCAAGAGCGTTGAATACCGTGATGTTTTGGAGGCCTGTGCCGCTAAGGGTAAGGACATCGTTGACAGGATTGGGGAACAGGGTCAATGTCGTGCTGTTTTCGCCCGTGCTAAGGGTTGTTTCGTAAACGATGTTGACTTCAAAGTCGCCGGCTGAAGTGCTGATGTTCATTGTTCCTTCGAAAATATCCTTTACTGGCACGTCGACATAGACTTCCACAGTAGCAGACTGCCCTGCGGCGACTGACATTCCTTCGGTGACCTCTTGGCCATTATACATGCATTGGAGCCCAAAGAAATCAGAAGTGAAAGCGTTGACGGTTACATCTTCGGCAGTCATGTTGGAAATGGTCAGCAAGCCAGGCTCGTAGGTTTCATAGTCGTTGTAGATGTACAAGGTTTGTGGATTGACAGTCAAAGTGCCTGTGCAGTCGTGAGGCTGCAAGCCGTTTTGCTGCATGGCGTTGACGACATCCTGTGCCGAGAAGGGATACAGTTGCAACAGGCCTTGGATGGGGATGCTGCGGTCGGGCATGATGAGGACAAGCGTGGGACATGCAGTAATGCCATAGAGGTCGAAAACCTCGTTGCCGCCACCATCCTTTCCAACGGTGGGGAACTCAACGCCATATTCGTTGGCCCATTGCTGGCAGACGGCATCGTTGTCGATATAGGAGATTTCAATGTAGAACACATCGTGTAAATTGCAGCCCATCTGGGTATAGGAGCCTGTGATATAGGGCGAAATCACTTGGCATTGGCCGCAGGAGTAAAAGAAAAAGTCAATGAAGACGGCTTGGCCGCGGTCAAGGATTTCAAAGAGGTTGTAGGTCTGCCCGTGACAGTCGGTCACAGTAAAATCGACGGCCTCAGTAAGGGTGGTTTGTTGTGCGCGAAGTCCTGCGCCAAATAATAGGAAAGCGATGAGGATGGAGAGTTTCTTCATGGTTGTATTGTTTTGAGAATTTGAATATGATGGTTATTTCACTATGCTTATTCGTTTCACGCTTTCGCCGTTTGTTGTAGTCACACGTACCATATAGATGCCGGCTTGATACGCGTTCATGTCAAGGGTGATGAAGTTCTCATCGACGTTAGAATCATAGACCACTTGGCCGAGAGTGTTCAACACTGTGATGTGGCTCATACCTAATGCGCTGATGTTCACATTGCCCGTGGTGGGGTTGGGATATACGGAGATGGTTTCGCTGTTTTCGCCTATCCAATCGTATCCGTCAACGTAAACCCAGGCTAACCAGCTGTAGACCTCACTACTGACCGAAGCAACATCCATCCAACCATAGCCATCGATGCCGAACCAACGGCTGTTGGGGTTGCCCACATCGGCAACGGCTGGAGCGGGATATTGAATGGATCCATCATGGTAGAAAGTCAACCAAATGTTTTGTGTGCCGTCGATTTCGACAGGAGTGTCGAGCCTGAAGGTGACGACATCGCCAACGGTGCCAGTGATTTCGAATTCTTGAGTGGAAACCAACGTCTCCGGAGCAGCATCGCCACCAATGTAGATATTGACGGTATAGTGGGTGGCAAATTGTTCTTCGCCAGCATCCAAAAAAGCGAACTCGGTAAAGGAGCAGCCTTTGTACTCGGCCATCAACTCTGCTGGGAACATATAACCCCAACTGAAAGGCATTCCGATGCCGATAACGTTTGGTGACGAATAATCACCTACATAGGAAAACCAAGAACCTACAGAAGGCAGCTGGTCTTGTGAAATCATAAGATGATTTGTCTCGGTGGCTTTCAATTGGATTTCACCACGGTTTTGTGCCTGTGCTGTTCCGATAATGGCAAAACAGCCAAGCAGAAAGAAAAACAAGTTTTTTTTCATACGGAAAAAGATTGATAATAGGTTTATTTATTGATGATGATGTCTTCGCGAATATGAGTGATGATAGTGTTGCATTCCTCTTGGTCGTCGTAGAAGAAGAGCCATAGGGTGCGGTTGTCGTAGTCGGCAGCGGTGATGTAGCCAATGTGACCGTGACTTTGGGCATCGTCCATGATGCGGTCGCCAAATTCTTTTTGCTGTTGCAGACTGCCTTGGACTGCTGAGTCTGTCGAAGCACCCGACACATTGGCTTCAATCTTTTCGTTAATCAGCCCAATGACAATGGCACGTGAAACGGTCAGAATGTAGTCATCGTATGTGTTGTCGGTGGCTCCATATTCTACTTCGCCTTGGCCGATGATGATGGCAGTATTAGGCAGTAACGAGTCAGGTGTCTGGAAGCTGTTCATGATTTCACGAATCTTGTCGGCGACGAGGAAGGTGTATTTCTCAATATCTTCATCGGGTATCTGGCTGATGTCGGTCAAAGTGTCGAGGGCGGTCTCGTCCAAAAAATCAGTTTCAATGCCTACACCTACCATAACCGGATTGTCGTTGCTTGGACAAATAAAGGCAGAGGTGTCGTAAGGCACGAAGCCGAAATCTTGTTTCAGGGTTTCCCAATCCGTTTCGTTGTTGGCTTGCAACATCAGGGCATCTATGCACTTTCCATGGATGGAGAGGTCGCCGAGATAGGCCACGGTGAGGTCCTCATTGTCAGCATACTTGCAATACAACTCCAGCGCGGCTTTTTCACAGGCTTTAGTCTCGGGGACCTCAGCCTTTTCTTTGCATGCTGACAATCCTATGGCAAGGAGCACGGCGAGATATGTATAGAGGTGTTTCATCGTTTTTGTTTTGCTATTTAATGACTTCGCTGGCCGAGAGAATGATGTCCTGTGCCGAGCAGCCGTTGTTGCAGAGGAACCGCACGGTCTGTCCGCCTACTTCAACTTCCTTGGCTACGGGCAAAGCATTTTCCGACGTGCTTTGACGGTTTAGGCCTATGGCGACCCCTCCAATGGCAATACAGGCAGCAGCGATATAGGGAATCCAGCGGTTGTAGCGATGGGTAGGGAATGGGATGATGCTCATTTCTGGACCGGCAGAGGTTTGTCGAGCATCTTCAGCCCAACGTAAAAGGGTCTCATCGTCGGGTACCGACTTTTCGGCTTGTTCCTGCCATTGCTGGCGACTTTGCCATTGCGTCTTGAAGTCGTCGCGTTGGGTTATTGACCCTGTTGTTTTTATGTCGTTCTTCATGGTTATATATTGTTTTCTCTTTCGTACATGATTCTTAGTCTCCGCTTGGTGCGGGCGATACGCATAGCGACAGATCCAACTGAACTACCCGTCATTTCGGCGATTTCCTTGTAGGAAAAGCCGTCGAGGAAGGCGCGTATGATGATGCCGTTCTCTTCAGGTAGTGCCTCTATGAGTTGTTGCAATTGTTGGTAGCTGTCATTGCCCATATCATTGCTCTTTTTTTCTGCCCCTTCCGTTTCGATGGATTCCGTTTGCGGACTCCTGTTGTCTTTGCGTTTCAGCATCAGCATGGTGTTGGTGGCTACACGCCATACCCAAGTCTTTTCCGAGCTGCGTCCTTCAAACTTGTCAAAGTCGCGCCACAGACTAACCATTACTTCTTGCATGCAATCCTCAATGTTCCAGGCTCTTCCGAGACTATAGTCGGAACATATATGCCATATCATAGCCTTATGCCGAAGAACAAGGGCGTTGAAGTCGGTCTGGGATTTTTTGTTAGCTCCGTATGATTCGGAAGACTCCATTCTTATTGCTGTGTCTTTTGCGGTTTAGGTGCAAAAGTAGTCGGAAAAATAACACAGCATTGTTAGGATTGCCTGCTTTTTTGCACCTAAAGAATCGTATAAAAAGACTAATACAAGGTGTATCAGAATTTGTTGCTTAATATTCAATAATTTACAAACAATTACAAGTATGAAACGAACCATTATCTTTTCAGTATTGACCTTGGCTCTCATGATGATTTGCCAAAGTGCATTTGCTTTTGACTATTATGTAAATGGTATCTATTACCGCAAAGTTACGCAACAGCTTCCTGGAGGTGGTTGTGGCGAAACCATTCTCATTGTGGTAAACGATGACTATGAAAACACCTACTCTGGTGACATCGTCATTCCTGAATCTGAGACTATTAACGGAGAGTCATACAGGGTAACTTACATAGGAAGTGAAGCTTTCTACGGTTGTGTAAACTTAACCAGCGTCACCCTACCCAATACCATTGTGAACATTGGTTTCCATTCATTTGCAGGTTGCCCTCTGTTGGAATACATCGAAATACCAGCGGGTATGAAACAAATCAACTCGAATGCTTTCAGCGATTGTGAAGAGCTTGACTACATCTTCATTCACGACACCGAGCCTTTTTTCCTTTGGGACGATGCTTTTGCCGACATCAACGACCATGTGCATATCGTAGTACCTTGCAACTGCATAGAAGCTTTCGAGGCTGCTGAAGAATGGCAAGGTATTCTACTTTATGACGATTGTGGGCACGTAGGTATAGAAGAAACCGAAAGAGTCACTTTGGATGTCTACCCCAATCCCGCTTCGGAAACGCTCACCATCGAAGCCGATGGTCCTGTGACAATTTTTGATGCCTTGGGTTGTGCAGTAAAAACGCTGTTTGTGAATAGGAAAGAGACTATCGTTTTGGAAAGCCTTTCAAGCGGCATCTACTTCGTGAAAGCAGGAGATGTGGTGAGAAAGATTATAGTAGAATAAGCCTTTTCTGTCCATTATTTTACTTCGGAGTTTTTACAAACTTATAGAGCTGGCAGCGCGAGTTGTCGGCTCTGAGTTTTTTTTGGTCATTCTTTGACGGGTAACCCCAGTTTGACTACCAAAGGACGATGGTCAGAAGCCCAGGACTCTTCTATTACGCGGTATTCCAGCATCTCAGCAGGGTGATTGTTGAACGATGCCACATAGTCAATACACTCTTGAGGTTTGTCGGCTGGGTAAGTGGGGATGTCGTCGGAGTGGATGGTGAAGCACTTCGCTATTTCCTGTAGCAGTTGCGAGTCGGGCATATCGTTCCAGTCGCCGGCGAGGATGAAAGGCTTTTGCCAGCGTTGGGCTTCCTCCACGATGAGGGGGACTGAAGCCATGCGTTCTGACTCCTCAAGGTCCAAGTGAGTACAAGCCAGCACGTAATCTTTCAGTTCCACCACTAATAACACTCTGGGCTCTTCGCCAGGCAAAGGGATGCGCTTGGTACTCAAAGGCAACTCACGGGTGAGGATGCCTACCCCATACTTGCCTCCGTCGAAGTCGATGGCACTTCCGTAGACAGGATGATATTGGGAACGGAGAGCCAACTCGTTCAATTGGTACCGCTGCTGGCTGCGTCCAGTCATGCTGTCCAATTCCTGAAGGGCAACCACATCGGGCTGCTGTTGAATGATCACGGAAGCTATGCGATCGTAGTCCACCACCCAATCCATCCCTGCACAATGGCGGACATTATACGTCATCACCTGAAGCGAAAGACGCTCCTGTCCGCGGGCTGATGTTGCAAGGCATATAAATGAAAGAGCCAAAACGATTCCGACGAGGCTGCCTTTTAATAATTTGTTGTATGACATAAACTGTTCTTTATAATTCATGCGGCAAAGATAGTCTTTTTGAAGGGTAAAACAATTCTTAAGGCATGTTTAGAAATTGTTTGCAATGAAATATTGACTATTTTTGCGAGGTGAAATCGAGTTGTTATCTTATAATCCTATGAAATCCAACCTACTCATACAATCCCTTACCAAATTCTTCTTTGGGGTCGTCCTCATGGGTGTTCTCATCTTTCTGCCTGCGGGGTCGTTCCACTATTGGCAAGGCTGGCTGCTGATGGGCATCCTCTTCGTGCCGATGTTCGTCGCTGGACTAGTGATGTTGGTCAAGAACCCCGAACTGCTACGCAAGAGACTGAATGCCAAAGAACAGGAGAAGGAGCAGAAGACTGTGGTAGCTTTGTCGGGGCTGTTGTTTGTGGCTGCCTTTGTGGTTGCCGGCTTGAACTGGCGCTTCCAATGGGTCGTGTTGCCTGATTGGGCGGTGTGGGTTGCAGCTGGCGTCTTCATCGTGTGCTATCTACTCTATGCAGAGGTGCTGCGCGAGAACACCTATCTCTCACGAACTATCGAGGTGCAAGAGCATCAAAAGGTGATAGACACGGGACTTTACGGTATCGTCCGCCATCCGATGTATATGGCGACCACACTTCTTTTCCTGATGATGCCATTGGTGCTGGCCTCGCCCATCTCCTTTGCCATCATGCTGTTGTACATCCCGTTGATAGCCAAACGTATCCGCAACGAAGAGGCTGTTCTCGAGCAAGGTTTGGAGGGCTACAGCGAGTACAAACAACGGGTGAAATACAAAGTAATCCCTTTTATTTGGTGACGTTATGACCGACAAAATGACCCCCGAACAGCGGCACCGCTGTATGTCGCATATCCGCAGCCGCAACACCAAACCTGAGCTGAAGGTGCGGAAGTGGCTGTGGACACATGGGTATCGCTATCGGCTCAATGTGAAGAGTGTTCCGGGGAAGCCAGACATCGTGATGCGGAAGTATCGGACGGCGATTTTTGTCAACGGATGCTTCTGGCACGGACACTTCGTTCAGTTGGGAGTTGACAGTTGTCAGTTGACAGTTGACGCTTCGCGCATTGACTACGTCGAATCTTCGATTTGCGAGGAACGAAGCAATCCAGACAAAGCGTATAGTGTAGGGAACTCTCAATGTTGTAAGATTCCTCAGTCGAATCGGGAGTTTTGGGTGAAGAAGATTCGTCGAAATCAGGAGCGGGATCAGGAGAACTATCGCGTGCTGCAAGAAAACGGTTGGCAGGTGATAGTGGTGTGGGAATGCCAACTGACGCCTAAACGTTTGGAGCGCACAATGCTTGAAGTAGAGCTGAAGCTCAATGAGAACCTTCTTGCACTATACAGTACCCATAAGCCTGCCACTTATCATATAGAAGAAGAAACTCTGTTACCGATGGCAGCGGAAGAAATGGATTGGGAAAAATGACAACAGCACAATACCATTTACCTATAGGAATAATCACTCTGGTCAGCGATGGGCATTCGCTGACAGAACTACATTTTGCAAAGCACCGGAAGGAAGTTGAGCCGCAAGATTTATCCAAAGACCAGAACCTTCAGGTCTTTGAGGATACTTGTCGTTGGCTCGACCTATATTTTAATGGGAATAAACCTGATTTCACCCCACCCATCAATCCGCAAGGCACTTTGTTTCAACAAAAAGTCTGGCATGAGTTGTTGGCCATCCCATACGGACAGACTACTACATACGGGGCTATCGCCAAACGCATCAACTGTCGCTCGGCACAAGCCGTCGGCCAAGCCATCCACCGCAACCCCATCGCCATCATCATTCCTTGCCATCGCGTGATAGGCGCTGACGGCTCCCTCACGGGCTATGCCTCTGGACTGGAAATCAAACGGGAGTTGCTCAAACTTGAAAACTGTCTTATCCTAAGCTGAAAACAAACTGTTTCTCAACGTATTCCCATCGAACTGTGCCGAAACGAATCAGATGAGCCAATAAGGTAATTACCTTGTGGCGTGGCAGTTTGGAGCGCCGGACAATTTGGTTAAGTGTCTGCTGACCCTGCATCACGTCTAAAAGCTTGCGGATGTCGTCGTTGTAGGTGATAGTTGCCCCTTGGGCTTGTTGCGATTCTCGCCATAAGGAAAACAGGACTGGAGAGGCCACGATGTTCTCGTCGTGGATGCGGATATAGGCTCGCATGTGCCCGTCTTCGTCTTGGGCACAGATGGGTTTCTTGTCGGAAGGGGGTACTGTGGCGACGACAATAGTTCGTCCTTCAGCATGATAGGTGTCGAATCGGACGCTCGCCTCGGGTTGGCAGTACTTGTAAGCCGCTTGATGCATGACGTAGATTTCTCCTTCTTTACGGACACCTGAGAGATGTCCGTCGTCGCGTACGCCGATGAGCAGTCGTCCGCCGTCGGTATTGGCGAAAGCTGAGACCGATTTGGCCAGCTTGCAGGGGTCGTCAACGCGGTATTTGAAGTCCTGCTGTTGATGTTCGCCCTCGCTGATGAGGCTGAGAAGATAGCGTTTGTCGTCCATAGAAGGTGCAAAGGTAGCGGAAAAATGAACATTTTTTACGTACCGACTATTTTTCTTTCTAACTTTGCGCTGGAAAACAATTCAACAATTCAATAATCAACAACTAAACATTCATCACTATGGGTAAGTTTATTCAAGAATTCAAAGAGTTTGCCATGAAGGGCAACGTCTTGGACATGGCTGTCGGTGTGGTTATCGGCGGTGCATTCGGAAAAATCGTTTCCTCGTTGGTGTCCGACATCATCATGCCGCTCATCGGAGCTATCACGGGTGGCCTCAACTTCACCGACTGGAAGTGGGTCATTCGCGAAGCCGTTATGGAAGGCGAGACTGTCGTCAAACCAGCCCTCTGCCTGACATGGGGTAACTTCCTGCAGGTTGTCTTCGACTTCCTCATCATTTCCTTCTCCATCTTCCTGGTCATCAAGGGCATCAACCAGCTGAAGAGAAAAGAAGAGCCGAAGCCGGAAGCCCCTGCCGCTCCCGCCGGCCCGACCCAAGAGGAACTCCTCGCCGAGATTCGCGATTTGCTGAAGAATAAGTAAGCAATCGGAACGGATTGAAAAATGAAGAAGGGCGCATTTGATAAGGATGCGCCCTTCTTGTATACTGATAATCTTTTGAATAGAATACAAAGTGCTCATTAAATGTGTTTTTGGCTATTATATGGAATAATACATAGATATTAACGACTCCAATAAAGGTGGTAAATTTATAAAAAGTGGTAAATAATTGCTTTGGTTTGAAAAATAGTTGTATTTTTGCGTAGTTATTATTCTGCATCAGTTATGACAAAATTGGAACAGGTTTATGAAAAGTGGTTGAAACTGCAACCGTTTAGTCATGAGGATGAAATGCGACTGAACCGAAAGTTCATGTTGGATTTCAACTATAATAGCAACCATATTGAGGGCAATACGCTGACATATGGACAAACTGAACTACTTTTGCTGCTTGGTCGTGTGGTGGGTGAAGCGCCCATGAAAGACTTTGAGGAAATGAAAGCCCATAATGTGGGACTGAATATGATGGAACTGCAAGCCAAAGAACAGCAACCATTGACTGAAACATTTATCCGTCAACTTCATCAGGTCTTGCTTCGGGAGGATTACATCGTTTATCGCGAATTGCCCAATGGCATCCAAACAAGCTATACAGTACACGCAGGTTGCTATAAGACGCGCCTTAACTCTGTCATTACTCCTACCGGCGAACGGTTTGAATATGCTTCTCCTGAGGAAACACCTGCCCTTATGGGGGATTTAGTGAACTGGTTCAATGAAGTGGAGCAAAGTGGCCAATACACTCCCGCGCAATTGGCGGCATTGTTCCATTATCGTTATATACGTATTCACCCATTTGAGGATGGCAATGGACGCATTGCCCGTTTATTGGTCAATTACATCCTGCTGCGCCAGAATTATCCTATGGTGGTTGTGCTGAGCCGTAAAAAACAGTCCTATCTTAAGACTTTAGGTGAAGCAGACAAAAACACAGGAGTTGTACCTTCTGTCGGTGCTCATGCTTCATTGGAAATGATTGAACCTTTTGTTCAATACATGGAAAAGCTACTTGTTGAACAGATGAACGGAGACATGGCCTTCTTGCAAAGCAATCCGTTGGAGACTTGGTGGTATAATGGCGAGCTGGTAAAGTTCAGAAGCGACAAGTCGATAAGCATGCTTCAATTATTGATAGACAACCCGCGAATAACTATAGCAGAGTTGTCAGAGCAATTGTCCATCAACTCTTCTGCTGTACAGAAACAAGTTGCTACCATGATGAAAAAAGGCTATATCTCCAAAGAAGGTACCCCGAAACAATGGCTCGTCCACATCTTTTCTACCACAAAATAAGGTGGTGTATTTTAAAAAGGTGGTAAAAAAGCGGTTTGCTTTTGGGTTTGATAGCCAAAAATATTCCGATTTTCGGAAATCATCGCTATGTTCCCAAAATTCCCTACATTTGCACTTTCAATAGAAATGTGCAACAATGCGTAAACTTTTGCTTGTCATAGGATTGTTGTTCTGTTTCGCCTTTGCTGCAAAGGCGACCCACCAGCGTGCGGCTGAGATTACCTATACTTGGCTGGGGGGCAATGCCTATGAGTTTACGCTGACGACTTATAATGTACCGAATGCCGCTTGGCAACAGCGTGATTCTCTGTTTATCAACTGGGGCGATGGCTCTGAGGAGTATATTCCTCGAGTCGAGTGGCACAATTTGGGCGACGATTGCGTCTTGAATACCTATCAAACTATTCACAATTACGCTTCCACGGGCACTTACACTATCAGCATGGAGGACGCCAACCGCAATTATGGTGTCGTCAATGTGCCTAACTCGGTGATGGTGCCAATGCATATTGAGACGGAGTTGGTTATCAACCCGTTCTTGGGCTATAATAACTCTCCACAATTGCTCAACCCGCCTTTAGACAGGGGCTGTGTAGGTAAGCTATACCTGCATAATCCCTCGGCCTACGACCCTGATGGAGACAGCCTGAGCTATCGATTGGTGACCTGCAAGGGACAGGACGGCCTTGAGATAGCAGGCTACACGCTGCCGCAGGCCTCGCAGTCATTTGAGATAGACCCTTTTACGGGCGAGCTGCGTTGGGAGACCCCTGTGATGCAGGGCGAATATAATGTGGCCATCATGGTGGAGGAGTGGCGGCACGGGGTGAAGATTGGCTCTGTGGTGCGCGATATGCAGATTATCATTTCCGCTTGCGACAACGACTTGCCCCAAATCTATTGCGACGATCAATATTGCCTTGTGGCTGGAGAACAACTCGATTTCATCATCTCATCCTCCGACCCTAATGGAGATAATGTAACTTTGACCGCCTCGGGTGCGCCCTTCGAGGTGGCGGTGAGTCCAGCCATACTGAACCCGGAGTCGGCATTCGGGTTACAGCCTCAGATGGAGTTCTTGTGGAACACCAACTATGCCCATATCCGCAACACGCCTTATCAGGTGGTGGTTCATGCGAAGGATAGCGGCTCGCCGGTCAGCTTGACCAATATCAAGACGATAACGATCAATGTGATGGCTCCCAAGGTACAGAACTTTGCAGCCGATATGCAGGGACATGATGCCCAGCTCTCTTGGTCGCCTTATCCCTGCTCCAATGCGGTGGCTTTGCTCGTCTATAGAAAGGCGGGCTGCGATGGCTATGAACCCGATGCTTGCGAAACAGGCATCCGAGAGGGATACCAGCTTGTCACCACTTTGAATGATGTTTCTGCGACCTCTTATACCGATTCCAACCTCTCGCAAGGTGTCTCTTACGAATATCGTATCCTTGCCCAGTTCCCCGATGGAGCTTTGAGTATCGTCAGCGAAGCGGCTTGCGTGGAGCTGAAGAACGACAGCCCGCTGATGACGCACGTCTCGAATGACAGCATCGACCTCGTCCCAGGTCATGTAGTTGCCAGCTGGACGCAACCTAAGGAGATTGATGAACAATACGTTGCACCCTATCGTTATACTTTGACCCGCATCCTTGACGGAGAGTCTTCTATCGTTTACGAAGGTGCCGATACGTCTTTCCTCGATATTAACCTCAATCTGGCCGAAGCCACTACATTATATTATAAGGTGCAGATGCAAGATGCCCAACAGCAAACGATGGGGGAGAGCGCAATGGCTTCAGCGGTGATGCTGACGGGTAGCGGTACCTACGATGAGGCTCGCCTCTCATGGTTGGAAACCGTTCCGTGGATGGTGGACAGCACTCAGGTCTTCAAGGAGGTGGACAATCATTTCGTAAGAATTGCCTCGGTGACGAGTTTTGAATACATCGATACGGATGTGGAGAGCGATATGACTTATCGTTACTATGTCCGCACTTTCGGACATTATACCCTTGAAGGCATCATGCGGCCTTTGGTGAACTATTCCGCTATCAAGGCTGTTAGGATTGGGCACGAAGAACCGATTGAAGAGTTCTCATACGTGTTGCCCAATGTCTTCACACCCAATGGGGATGGTTACAACGATGTGTTTGAACCGAAAGTCACGGGTGCCGATTTGATTATCAATGCGAAGACGGTCATTTTCAACCGTTGGGGCAATATCCTCTGGGACGGCGATGACCCGCTCATCCATTGGGACGGCAAGAGCAAACAGACTGGTCAGGAATGCCCGCAGGGAACGTATTTCTACGTCACCGACATTACCTATCAGGGCGAAGTAGGGGAGGAGAAACTACATCTCCAAGGTTCCATCACTATTGTCAAATAAAAAAGTAGAGACGGTTTGCGCCGTCTCTACTAGGTTTTTGGTATTGCTTCGCAAGAAATCTTTCAAAAATCAATTTCAAAATCTTTCAAAAATCAATTTCAAAATCTTTCAAAAATCATCCAATAGGGATTTTCTTTTGATTTTATTTTCAGATTTTCTTCAGATTTCTTTGCCGCAGGCAAATCCCAATCAGTATTTCATCATCTCGATGAGGTCCACCATGCGGTTGGAATAGCCCCATTCGTTATCGTACCACGACATGATCTTCACCATCTTGCCCATCACCATGGTGCTTTGGGCATCGAAGATGCTGCTGTGGGGGTTGTGGATGACGTCGCAGCTGACAATCGGGTCTTCAGTATATTCGAGTACACCCTTCATCGGGCCTTCGGCGGCTTCCTTCATGGCGGCGTTGATTTCTTCCTTCGTGGCTTCGGTCTTCAGCGTGCAGACGAGGTCGACCAATGAACCGGTGGGCGTAGGAACGCGGACGGCGATACCGTCGAGCTTGCCATTCAGTTCGGGGATGACGATACCCACAGCCTTGGCGGCGCCGGTGGTGGTGGGGATTTGCGACATGGCGGCTGAACGGGCGCGACGCAGGTCGCTGTGCGGACCGTCGAGGATGACTTGGTCGTTGGTGTAGCTGTGGATGGTGGTGATGTAACCCTGCTCGATGCCAAAGCGGTCGTTCAAGACCTTGGCGACGGGGGCCAGGCAGTTGGTGGTGCAGGAGGCGTTGCTCACGCATTCCACATCGTCAGTCAGGTCGTTGTTGTTCACGCCGACCACGACGGTGGCGTCGATGGCGTCCTTCGAGGGGGCCGAGAGGATGACCTTCTTGGCGCCGGCCTTCAGGTGGTCGCCGTAGCCGCCCTTGCTGCTTTCCTTCGAGCGGAACACGCCGGTCGATTCAACCACTACATCGGGGGCCTTGCTCCACTTGATGCTCAGCGGCGAGCGCTCGGCGGTGACGGGGATGCGCTGCCCGTTGACGATGAGGGCGCTCTCGTCATATTCCACGGTGCCGGGGAACTTGCCCTGGGTGGAGTCGTATTTCAACAGGTGGGCCAAGACCTTCGTGCTGGTCAGGTCGTTGACGCCCACGATTTCCAGATTCGGACGTTCGCAGATGATGCGGAACACGTTGCGGCCAATGCGGCCGAAACCATTGATACCTACTTTAATCTTTTCCATTTGATTACTGATATTTGATGATTGTTCGTTTTTGAAAAGAAGCCGCAAAAGTACGATTTTTTTTGATGTGTGGTTAGGATTACTTAAAAGTCAGCCTTGAAAAATGTGGTAATGGCTTCCCTCACCCCCGACCCCTCTCCCCGAGGCGAGGGGAGCAGTCTACTCTATCAGTCAGCGAAAAAACACGGTACCTTTTGTAGGGACGCACCGCGTGCGTCCGCCTGATAATCCGTCCGCGTCCGGCAGGCCCGCGTCCGGTAGGCACCCCTCTCCACAGTGGAGAGGGGCAGGGGGTGAGGTCAAAAAAAACCTCACTCCCAACCACTCTCCCTATGAGCGAGGAGAAAATCTTCCCAATGCTAGCTGGGATAAATTCCCCATAAATCGCCTTTAATCGTATAGATTTGCACCAAAATAATGCTATTTTATCCCTTGTTTTGGCCATCGTCCTACAAAAACAATAGGGACAAGCGCGTTTGTCGCATTTTTATAAATCGCTGAAAAACAGAATTATGTAAAAATTGCAACTCAAAAAAGTAGGGACATTTCCTTGCTGCACCCCTAAAACCCTTTGACAAGCACTTTTTTTGTTTAACTTTGCCGACAACAATATCTAAATACCAAGGGATAAAATTATCAGACATGAAAAACTTAAAGATTTACCCTCTGTTTGCGCTCCTTTTATTAATGGGAGGGGTGACGATGCAAGGGCAAATGCGCCATGAGGTTTATGAACTACTTCCCGATGCTCGTAGTATCAAGGTTGGCGATGTCAACAATGACGGATTTGCCGATGTGGTCGTTAGCCGACTCAATATGCCTGGAAACAATGTGATATTCTCTATTTACCTCAACGACGGGACGGGACACCTTGAATGTTCCCAAAACATTAGCAGCCTCAAACCCGACATGCACATGGGTTATGACCAGGCACTGTTGTCTTTCCTTTTGGAAGATTTCGACAAGGACGGCAGCCTCGACATTGCCTCGT
>Ga0310690_10002406_pt1 | contig 30528 bp, 26 predicted proteins | sample AusTroGonzalo_MG_2_FD_207661 | JGI IMG/M metagenome (GOLD analysis project Ga0310690, IMG submission 207661) | Bovine rumen microbial communities from tropical cattle in Woodstock, Queensland, Australia - Gonzalo_04 (v2) (version 2) | ecosystem: Host-associated > Mammals > Digestive system >...
GGCAAAATGAACAAATCTCTTTTAGATATCAAAGGGCAGATGCTTGTTGTGTCGCAATTTACGCTTTGCGGAGATACAACACGCGGCAACAGACCGGGGTTTGAAAACGCGGCACTGCCTGATGATGCAAAAAAGCTTTATGAGTATTTTTCAGATAAAGCGCGTGCGCTTGATGTTGATGTTCAAAACGGTGTGTTCGGGGCAGATATGAAAGTTGAGCTTTTAAACGACGGGCCTGTGACTTTTATGCTTGAAAAATAAAAAAAGCTCTCTTTAAAAAAGAGAGCTGATAAAAGTTTTTCCTGCTAAACAAGGGGTAAAACTTTTTGCAAAACAATGTAGCAGGCCGCAAAGACAGCACCAAGGACAAGAACCCATTTGACAAGCCAAACAAGAAAAGCAAAGAAGCTTTCATCATGAGGTTTTTTTGACGACCGATCAAGTGTTGAGCAGTAGATACCGTAAAATAGTATCAAAACAAGAGCGGTGACAATTAAAGAAGCAAAACCTAATAAGGCAATGTGTTCAGGAAGGTTCGCCGGATAATTTGTGAAATAAGCAATCGCTTTGCCGACATAAAAGCATATGCAAAATGCGGCAAGAAGACAGATGTCTGCCATGAACGTGTGTAGCAAGGGTCGACTATCCGCACACCTGAAAAACACAAAAGCAATGACGCTGAAAATCGTCAAAGAAAGTAACCACCAGCCGAGTCGTAAGCTATAGGCAAAAGCAATCCAAAGACCGACAACAGCAACCGCAATGAAAAGAACAACGAGGAAGGCCTTGAAAAACCTTTTGTTAAAAGCGTCTTTCAAAACATCTTTCCAAGTTTGTTTTGAAAACAGTTCTCTACACTTATTTTTGAGAGCAGAGAAGAAAGCCGAAACGCGATCGGCAAAGGTTGATTTTGTTTTCATATGCAAAAAAATAATGATTTAACAATAACTAAAATTGCTAAGTTTATAACAAAAAAGAAAGGAAAAAGCAATAAAAAATTTTGCGCTTAAATATCCAGATCTTCGGCGAATTTGGCTTGTTCGATGATAAACTGGAAGCGAAGTTCCGGATTTTTGCCCATCAAACGCTCAACCTGACGGCGCGTTGCAAACGCTTCTTCTTTGCCTTCTTCGGTGTTGGTGTTCGGCAAAGTGACTTTTAAAAGCATACGATTATTCGGATCCATCGTTGTTTCTTTGAGTTGCTGTGCGCTCATTTCGCCCAAACCCTTAAAGCGACTGATGTCAGGCTTTAAATTGCCTTTGATGAGTTTTTTCAAAAGCTTGTCTTTTTCTTCATCATCCAAAGCATAGTAGTTCTTGCCGCCAATCACAATTTTATATAAAGGCGGGGTTGCAATAAATAAATGACCGTTTTCAATGAGCTTTGGCATGTGCTGATAAAAGAACGTCATTAAAAGCGAGGTGATGTGTGCGCCATCAACATCAGCATCTGTCATAATGATGATTTTTTCATAACGCAAGTCTTCTTCTTTGTAATTTTCTTTAACGCCGCAACCCAAAGCCTCAATCATATCTTTAATTTCTTGGTTTTGCGTGATTTTTTCCAAACTCGCGCTGGCAACGTTTAAGATTTTACCTCTAAGGGGCAAAATGGCCTGCGTGACACGATCACGCCCTTGTTTGGCGGAACCGCCTGCGGAATCACCCTCAACAATAAAGATTTCGGTGCCCTCGGCTGCCGCTCTTGAACAATCGGCCAATTTGCCGGGAAGTCTTAATTTTTTGGTCGGCGTTTTACGAAGTTGAACCTTTTCTTCTTTGCGTTTTTTTCTTAAATCGGCCTTGGCAATGACGTAATCTAAAAGAGCAGAGGCATTTTCAGGATCTGACGATAAATAGTGATCAAACGCATCCTTAACGGCTGTTTCAACCAAACGAACGGCTTTTGTGGAGGTGAGTTTATCTTTGGTTTGGCCTTGAAACTGCGGATCGGTGATGAAAACGGAAAGCATCAAGGCGCTGTCTGATAAAAAGTCTTCTGCCGTCACTGTTGCGGCTTTTTTGATGTTTGCCATGTCAGCATATTCTTTAAGGCTTTTTAACAAAGCAGACTTAAAGCCTTGTTCATGCGTACCGCCAAAAGGGGTAATAACCGTGTTGCAATAAGAATAAGTAAAACCGTTTTCATCTTCCGGCCATGTGATTGCCCATTCGACACGACCTTCGTTGTTTGCAAAATCTGTTTCGCCGGCAAACATGGTGCGGTTGATGGTGGTGCGTGAGCCGATTTGAAAATTTAAGAAATCTCTTAAGCCGTTCGGATAATGCAATTCGGAAGATGTCGGCAGATTTTCGTTTTCTTTTGCAAAAACTTCATCACAACCCCAGTTGATTTTAACACCCTTAAACAAAAAGGCTTTTGAGCGCGCCATGCGGTAAACGCGGCTTGCATCAAACTTTGATGAAGCGCCGAAAATTTCAACATCCGGTGTGAAGGTGATGGATGTGCCGCGGCGATTTGAAACGTTTGAAACAAACTTTAAGGGCGTGACAGGTTTTCCTTTTGAATATTCCTGCCGCCAAAGTTTTTTATCGCGCGCAACCTCAACAATAAGAGACGATGACAAGGCATTCACCACAGACAAGCCTACACCGTGCAGACCGCCCGAAACCTTATAAACCGAATTTGAAAACTTTCCGCCCGAGTGAAGCGTTGTTAAAATGACCTCTAAAGCGGATTTTCCGGGGTATTTCGGGTGCTCGTCAACAGGAATGCCGCGCCCGTTATCTGAAATGGTGATGGAATTGTTTTCATGCAAAAAAACATCAATATGATTGGCATAGCCGGCAACGGCCTCGTCCATCGAGTTGTCCAAAATTTCAGCAACCAGGTGATGAAGGGCTGTTTCATCCGTGCCGCCGATATACATACCGGGGCGGTAGCGCACAGGCTCTAAGCCCTCTAAGACATCAATATCTTGAGCGCTATAAGCCTCTTTAACCGCTAAATTTGTTTCAAATAAATCTGCCATTTTTTTCTCTTTTAATGGGCGCATCATAACGCCGGCGCAAGCTTTTCTCAAGTCAAATTTGAAAGAAATTAAACGATTTTTTAGATTATTTCGACAACAAACAAAATGTAAAATTTAAGTTGCACCCTCATTAAAATTATGATATATTAGAATCCTGATAGATGATTATTGTGGATGCATGGATGTTTGTTATTAAGCATTTGTGGGCTTGGTAAGTCTGCTTTTTCACAATAAGTATTAAGATAAATGTTTAACCCTTATATAACCTTAAATATGAAAAAGTACGTCAAAATGCTGGGCATCGTTTTCTCTATGGTATTACCGGTCTTCATGACCCCTGTCTACCTTGAAAACCCCGACGGAAGAGTAATTCCCGTGCTGGTCTCCGTTCTTGTCTTTCTAGTCCTCTTCCAATGGGGCAGGCTCATTGGGCAAGGCTTTAGAAGCGAGTGCAGCAGGAGCAACAACGAAACCTTGGAATCTGTCCTCGACCTTTTATGGATTTTCTTCCTGATGGTCGTCGGCGGCGGACTTATTTACCTCTATAATGATTGCTTGCAGTGGATAATTCCCTCTGTCAATGAGGATCTTCGCATCATCATCATGGTTGGCATTATAGGTCTGTCCACACTGATTCCTCGAAAGAACCGTTCAAAGGAAATAACGGTTGTCAAATCGTAAACTCTTCTTCCCACCCACGTTCTATTAGAAAGCACCCCTTGCAATAAACCGTTCCTTCTTTTTTAAGATTGGACGGTGTAAGCGAGGGGTGCTTTTTTTTTGTATCAATTTGAAATTACCCTTGAGAAACTTTTTTTTGAGGGCTATAATCGCCCGCATGACAGATCCGAAATTTATACATCTTCGCGTGCATACGGCTTATTCGCTTTCGCAAGGGGCGATTAAGATCGGCGATTTAATACATAAATTGCAGGAAATGAATATGCCGGCCGTTGCGATGACGGATACGGGAAATATGTTTGGCGGCAAGGCTTTTTCAACCTATGCGGCAGAGGGTGGTGTCAAACCGATTTTAGGTTGCGAGTTTTTTTTACATAATCCGGATTCGGACGATATTTTAAAATCAAAAGGCAAAACTTTAGGGCGCGATCAATTTATTTTGCTGGTGCAAAATGAAAAAGGCTATCAGAACATAATGAAGCTGATGAAAAGGTTTTACCTTGACAGTACGAAAGAAGGGAACGATCCGGCATTAACTTATGAGGATTTGGAAGAATTTTGTGAAGGCTTGATTGCTTTAACGGGCGGCTTTGAAGGACCGATCGGAAGGCTTATTTTAGAAAACCGAAATGATGAAGCCGAAGCGCTTCTTGAACGTTTGAAAAAAGCTTTCGGCAACAGACTTTATATGGAAATTTCGCGTATCGGGCTTGAGGGGGAAGCCAAAACGGAAAAAGCTTTCATTGATTTGGCTTATAAGTTAGATGTGCCTTTGGTGGCAACAAATGAGGCCTTTTTTGTTGATGCCGATATGTATGAAGCCCACGATGCCCTCATTTGTATTGCCGCAGGCGAGGTGATTTCAAACGAAAACAGGAAAAAATATTCCATCAACAACAGGCTGAAAACCGAAGCTGAAATGCTTGAGCTTTTTGAAGACTTGCCGGAAGCGTTGGAAAATACCGTTAATATTGCCAAGCGTTGCAACTATTTGTCTGAAAAAGTGCAGCCGTTGTTGCCGATTTTTGAGTGCCCTGATGGTTTAAGCCAAGACGAATATATCACGCAGGAAGCTCAAAAAGGCTTAAAAGAGCGCATGGAAAAACAAGTCTACTTTGAAGGCATGACAGATGAGCAAAAGGCTGAAATTGACAAGAAATATTTTGAGCGTTTGGAATATGAGCTGAGCGTGATTAAACGCATGGGCTTTCCTGGATATTTTTTGATTGTGTCTGACTTTATCAGGTGGTCAAAAACACATGGCGTGCCGGTTGGACCGGGGCGCGGATCGGGCGCGGGCTCAATTGTGGCGTGGTCTTTAAAAATTACAGAGCTTGACCCGATTAAATTAGAGCTGTTATTTGAGCGATTCTTAAATCCGGATCGTGTCAACATGCCCGATTTTGACGTGGATTTTTGCCAAGAAAACCGTGAAAAAACAATTGAATATGTTCAAAACAAATACGGTTTTGACCATGTGGCGCAAATTATTACCTATGGCAAGTTGCAGGCCAAAAACGTTATCCGCGACGTGGCGCGGGTGATGCAAATGCCGTATGCGCAGGCAGATAGGCTTTCAAAAATGGTGCCGCCGCCGGTGCAGGGAAAAAATGTTTCACTAAAACAAGCACTTGAAATGGTGCCGGAATTAGAGCAAATGCGCACCTCTGACCCGCAAATCAACAAGCTTTTTGAAATATGTATGAAGCTTGAAGGACTATATAGGCAATCGGGCGTGCACGCTGCCGGTGTTGTGATTGGTGACAGGCCTCTTGATGAGCTTGTGCCGCTTTATAAAGACCCCCGAGCCGAAATGCCCGTGACACAATATGACATGAAGTTTGTGGAAGAAACAGGGCTGATTAAGTTTGACTTTTTGGGCTTAAAAACCTTAACGGTGATTAAAAAAGCCGTTGACTGGGTGGAGAAAACAAAAGGCATTAAGCTTGATATGGAATCTTTGGCGCTTGATGATAAAGCAACCTATGAGATGATGCAACGAGGTGAAACGTGTGCAGTGTTTCAGTTTGAATCAACAGGTATGCAGAACGTGCACAAACAAATTAAACCGGACCGATTTGAAGACTTGATTGCTATTGTGTCTTTATATCGACCGGGGCCGATGGACAACATTCCGACTTACATCAAACGCAAGCACGGCGAGGAAGAAATTACATATCTGCATCCGGCACTTGCTCCGATTTTGGACGAGACGTACGGCATTATGGTTTATCAGGAACAAGTGATGCAGATTGCGCGTTCGCTTGCAGGCTACACCATGGGCGAAGCCGATAAGCTCCGTAAGGTGATGGGTAAAAAGCAGATTCAGGAAATTCCAAAGCAACGTGAAAAGTTTATGAAAGGAGCGCTTAAAAACGGTATTAAAGAAGATGTGGCGAGCGCTATTTTTGACCAGATGGAAAAATTTGCCTCATACGGCTTTAACAAATCGCACGCAGCTGCTTATTCTTTAATTTCGTATCAGACAGCTTACCTCAAATGTCATTATCCTGTTGAGTTTATGTGTGCCGTGATGGATTTGGATATGACAAACACCGATAAACTGATGATGTTTGCGGCAGATTGTAAGAGCATGGGTTTTGAGGTTTTGCCGCCGAGCATTAATAAATCGGGCGCTGAATTTACCGTTGAAAACGGCAATATTCGCTACGCTTTGGGGGCGGTGAAGGGTGTGAGTGCCGCGTCCATGCAGAGCATTGTTTCGGAACGCGAGAAAAACGGTGCGTTCAAAAATATTTCCGATTTTTGCCACCGAATTGATATTAAATTTATTAACCGAAAACAACTTGAACAACTCATTAAAGCGGGTGCTTTTGACGAGTTGGAGCCCAACCGCAAGAAGCTTTTTGAAAACATTGAAAACATCTTAAAACACATTTCCGCCTCAACCGAAACTAAGACAAGCGCGCAAACTTCGCTTTTCGGCGCTGAGGAGTTAAGCTCTGAAATTAAGCTTCAGGAATATCCCGATTGGCCGCATTTGGAAAGATTGCGCATGGAGTGCGAGGCAATTGATTTTTATCTTTCGGCGCACCCGCTGGACGCTTATAAGGAAAGCATTGAAAAATTAGGCTTAAAAAGCTGCGCTGAAGTGATGCAGGGTGTTGAATTGGGTGACAGCATTAAAGCGAATGTAGGGGCTTGTGTTGAAGAAGTGCAAAAAAGAATTGCAAAAACATCAGGCAATAAATATGCATTTGTCGGGTTATCCGATTCATCAGGAACTGTAGAAGCGATGATATTTGCCGACGGTTTGGCAAAATATGAGCATGTTTTGGAATCAGGTGAACCGGTTTTTGTGAAGCTCTCAATTGATAAGCTTGATGAGCAAAAGGCACCGCGTGTGATGATCAATGAAGTTAAAACTTTAGATCAGGCCATTGCCGAGCAGGCCAAAGGCGTGATTATATATTTAAATACCGTTTCGGCATCGCATGAAGTTCAAAAAATATTGGCTGCCGATAAAAAGGGTGCTAATAAGGTTTATCTCGTTCCAGAAGTGAACGGATGGGATATTAAAATGGAGCTTGAGGGCGGATATGCCTTTTATGACACGACGATTCTTTCAAAATTACGAGCCGTTCCCGGTGTGACGCAGATAAAGGAGATTTAAAAATGGAAAACGAGCAAAAATATTCTGTTTTTAAGGGTTTTAGCAAACCCTTTTCGGATTTAATGGATCATTTTGGAACTTTTTTGAAAATAAGTTCCGTTTTTGCTTTGTTGCTGACGCTTGTTTCTTTTTTGTTCGGACAATCTTTTGTTTGTATGTTGCTTTCATTAAAAGAGAGAGTTTATTGTTCGAATAATATTTTGCTTTATGTGATTTATGTTTTTTGTAAGCTTTTTGTTGTGGCGGTTTTTTTGCGGATTTGGTATGACGTTGTTTATTTACAAAAAAACTTTAGCAGACAATATTTTAAAGAAAATCCAAAAAGATTTTTGAGATTTTTCGGCGTTTTTATCGGGTTTATCCTTCTAAATTTATTGCCGGCGCTGTCCCTTTATTTATTGTTTGTTCGCGTTCCCAATCCCGTATGGCAAGTGGAAATGATATATTTTACGATTGTCTCAATCGGGTTTTTAGTGCCGTTTATTTGCATTCGGTTTTATACGAATTTGGCAGAATATATTGAAGATAAACCTTATCGGAATTTTAAGGAAATTTATGAAAAAACAAGAGGAAAGCTTTCAAAAATTTTCTTTTCGTTTATTGTTGTTTTGGCTTTTAGTCTGTTTGTGTTTTTGGTTGTCAACAACAATTTAAGAATTCATGTTTTTGAGCCTCTTTGGCTTTATAATATTTTCGCGGAATATCTTTTTGAATGGATTGCTTTGCTTGTTATGGCGGTATTGCTTAATTTTATCCGTGTGCAAAAAGAAAGTTTTGAATAAAACAGGCTCAGTGAGTTCGAGTCACTTCTTTATTTGTCCAAATGAAAAAGCCCACTTAAAAGTGAGCTTTTTTATATGGGGCGGATTATGAGACTCGAACTCACGACATCTGGTACCACAAACCAGCGCTCTAACCAACTGAGCTAAATCCGCCGTCAGTAAAAATGTTTTTAAGCGTAAACTTCTTTAATGTCAATACAAAATATGCATCCTTGAGATTTTTTTGCTTTTCTTAACTCTTTTTTACCCTTTTGATTTTAAGATGGTGGCCATATTTGTGATATGAGGATGAAATGAAAAAGATTTTTTATTTTGTTGTTTTAAGTATTTTCTTTTTAAAAGCAACTGCCGTTTTAGCCGACACATCTTCCATTATGATAGACGGCGAGTCCGGAGATGTTTTATATGCGCATAATGCCGATCAAAAAAGGTATCCTGCAAGTTTAACAAAGCTGATGACGCTTTATATTACCTTTAATGCGCTTGAAAACGGCAACTTAAAAATGAATGACAAATTGAAAACTTCTTACACGGCGGCTTCTCGTTCGCCCTCAAGGCTTGGGCTGAATGCCGGTGATGTGGTGGATGTGAAAACATGCATTCTTGCCTCAATCGTGAAATCGGCCAATGATTGTGCAACGCTTTTGGGTGAAGCTTTATCAAACGGAAATGAGCGTGAGTTTGCTAAAATGATGAACAAAACAGCCCAAAGCCTCGGCATGAAAAACACAACTTTTAAGAATGCTTCGGGCTTAAATCATTCCGAGCAAAAATCAACTGCGCGCGATATGGCCATTTTAGCCTTGGCGATTTATCACCACTTTCCGCAATACTACTCTTTGTTCTCTTTAACCGAGTTTGAATATCAGGGTGAAAAAATTCAGGGGCATAACAATTTATTAAAAACTTTTGAGGGTGCAGACGGCTTAAAAACAGGTTATACGGCAAATGCCGGTTTTAATGTTGTGACTTCGGCAAAAAGGGATAATCACCGTTTGTTTGTTGTGACAATGGGGCACAAAACATCTGATGAACGTGATGAAAAAGTGGCGCATATGTTAAATAAAGTCTTTGATCGTTTAAATGAAAACACAAAACTGGATATTCAACAATTAAAGGCTGAAATTGAAACACCGAGAGGCGGGCAGACAAAAACAATGTATGCTCAAAACAATGTGAGCGTTAAAACCAAAGCAAAACCGGCCGCCGATTTTGCCATTCAAATCGGTGCTTTTTCAAGCTATGACAAGGCAATGGACCACGCAAAGAGCGTTCAAAAGCAATACAGCTCAAAATTGTTTGCTCAAAATATTCGTGTAGATAAGCTTGAAAGGGGGGGAAAGTCAATTTATCGAGCCCAAATTTTAGGCTTAAATAAAACGGATGCAGATAAGCTTTGTGTGGCGCTTAAAGGCAAAAATCAAGAGTGTATGGCCTCCGCCTTTGAGCCGAAAACTCAGTTTGCAAAGAGGTAGGGTATGGGGCAGATTATTTATGTCTCAGAATTTGGAAGAGAGCAAAATCAGACAGCCTTTGCCGCTCATTTAGCAACCGTTTTGGCTGAACAAAGCAAGGCCGCTATTGTCGATTTTTCAAAACAAGCACAAGATCTTGAAATGTTTATAGCGCAACGGCATAATTTTAACTTAAAAAACAATCAAAACCTTCCCGTTCCGACCTACTTTTCTTATAAACAAAACCTATTAGAAGAGATTTCAAAAAAATTCGATTTTATTGTTTTGGATTCTAAAAAAACGGAATTAATGAAAAATGCCGACGTGGTGATAACGCTTGTTGATGATGAAAATATTTGTCAGCAATTAACTTCAAGAACATCTGAATTGTCTAATATTTTTTGGGGCGAAAAAAAAGCGCGTGCGGCAAACGGAAAAAATACGTTTGATCATGTTGTTATTCCAAGCGCTTTTCTAAAAAAAGAAGTTCTGGAACACCTTCAAAAAAATGCACCGTCTATGGGATATCGCCTTTCGCCCTGTTTGAAAACATGGGATGTTTATAAAAAAGGCCTAAAAAGCGGGATAACCATATTGGATAAAAATATGCCGTATTTCAAAAAAGATTTTCTCGAGGCGGATTTTTTGGCTCGGCGTAATTTGAAGCAAATTCTTGAATTTATTTGGTCTGAAAAATAAATTTTTAACTTTACGTTTTTGAGGTTTTGTTGCTATAATGCAACCGACATCTTATCAAAAGGAGAAAGTTATGTTTAAAACAGTTTCGACAACCCCTTATACCGACCAAAAAATGGGCACGGCCGGTATAAGAAAAAAAGTTAAAGTTGTCAGCCAGGAAAATTATCTTGAAAATTTTGTTCAAAGTTTGTTTGACGCCATAGGCGGCGTTGAAGGTAAAACCTTTGTTTTAGGCGGTGACGGCAGATATTATAACGATATCGCCATTCAAAAGATTATTAAAATGGCGGCGGCAAATAAGATGAAAAAACTGATTATCGGTCAAAACGGCATGCTTTCAACACCGGCGTCTTCCCGTGTTTTGCTTCAAAATCATGCCGACGGCGGTTTAACGCTTTCGGCTTCGCATAATCCGGGCGGTTTGAGCGGTGATTTCGGTATTAAATATGCCACCTCAAACGGCGGACAATGTTCGTCGGCTGTTTCAAACAAAATTTATGAACGTACCAAAGAAATTTCTTCCTTTAAGACAACGGATGCGCCGGATGTCGATTTATCAAAACTCGGTGTTCAGCACCTTGAAGGGATGGAAATTGAGGTGATTGATCCGATCAAAGATTATCTTTTAATGATGGAAGAAATTTTTGATTTTGAAGCGATTAAAAAACTTTTCAAATCGGGCTTTACTTTTGTTTTTGATGCAATGAATGCCGTTACCGGGCCTTATGGTGTTAAGATTTTTGAAGAGGTTTTGGGCGCGCCGCTTGGTTCCGTTCACCAAGCCATACCGTTGCCGGATTTCGGGGGGCTTCATCCGGACCCGAACCTTGTTTATGCCAAACATTTGGTTGATTTGATGTATTCAAACCACGCCCCTGATTTTGCGGGCGCGAATGACGGAGACGGCGATCGCAACATGATTTTAGGCAAAAAGTTTTTTGTTTCACCCTCTGACAGTTTAGCTATTTTAACAGATAACTATCATCAAATTCCGGCTTATAAAAAAGGGATTTATGGTGTGGCAAAATCAGCCGCGACGTCAACCGCTGTTTGTCGGGTGGCCGAAAAATTGAAAATTAATTGTTATGAAGTGCCGACAGGTTGGAAAAATTTCTGTAATTTGATGGATTCGAAGCGTATCACGTTTTGCGGCGAAGAAAGTTTCGGAACAAGCTCATCACACATCAGAGAAAAAGACGGGATTTGGGCGATTCTGTTTTGGCTCAACATTATTGCCAATACCGGAAAATCGGTTGAACAAATTACGCGCGATTTTTGGGCAAAATACGGCAGAACATATTATTTAAGATTCGACTTTGACGGTATTGATACCGTTGTGGCCGATAAACTCATGGCTGATTTAGAGGCAAATTTGAAATCTTTTGAGGGCAAAACTTACGATGGTTATAAAGTAACAAAAGCGCATCCGTTTGTTTATACCGATCCTGTTGACGGACAAACAACCCAAAACGGACTTCTCGTTTATTTTGAAGGCGGTGCGCGCATTTGCTATCGTTTATCAGGCACGGGGACAAACGGGGCGACGCTTCGCGTTTATATTGAAAGCTATGATAAGACCAACTTTGATAAAGACGTTCAAAAAGAGCTTGCGCCTTTGCTAAAAGTTGCCATGATTTTGGGGCAAATTGAAAAAAGAACGGGCAAAACAAAACCGGATTTGACGACCTGATTAAAAAGGAACGAAATTAAAATGCTGAAAAAAGAAGCACTTTACAGACCGGACAGACAACTTGAAAAAACGCTCATCAGCTTGGTGTATTCGCTGATTGCACTTGCTTTGAGCATTTTAATGTTGTTTGTTTTTCCGCAGTATTCTCTTCTGTTTTTAGCTTTAACGCTTGTTTTGACATCAATGGTTATATCATTGGCCATTGTTTTGATTTCAGATTCCGAAAAAGCTTTGACTTACGGTGGTTTTGCAAATGCCGTTTTGGAAAGCAAAGACTTAATTTGCCGGATTGATAATACGGATTTTGAAGCTGTGATACAAAATAAGGCTGCCGGTGATTTGTTTAAAAATACAGACGTGATGTCTTTTTTCAAAGAGCATGCTTTTCATGACAGCAAAAATGATCTGAATTTAGAACGTTTAAATCAGGCTTTGCAAAACTTAAAACAAGAAAATGTTTTGATAGAACTGACGATTAAAGATGAATCGCACTTCTTTGAAGTTTGCTTAAAGCCGATTTACTTAAAAAAGAATGATATTTTTGAATCGGAATTTTCCGTTGAAAAAATTCAAAAAGAAACGTATTTCTTTTGGTCTTTAGAGGATGTGACGGCCAAGCAAAATATGGAGCATATTTTGGAACAGGAACATCAAAATCTACACCGTTTTATTGAAAATATGCCCTTAGGCCTTTATGTTTTGGATGAAAAAGGGTGTTTTGAATATGTTAACGACACATTCATTCGCCAGCTAGAAACGGAAAAAGATAAAATAATCGGGAAGTCTTTTTTAAGCTTTATTCCTTCCAAAAAAAGCCCTGTTTTAAACGCAAATTTAATGGAATATGCGGGATTTACATTGTTTGACAATCAAAAGAAAGAAAATATTGAACTGTTTGTTTCTCAAAGTCGCTTCATGGAAGGAAAGCAACTTAAAACGCGCGGCTTGACCTTAAAAGATCTGCCGAACGATCAAAACCTGATTGCTTTTTCAAACAAAATGCAGGCAGAATACCAATTTTTGTTCAATTACGCACCGTTCGCGGTGGCGCAAATTTCGGCCGACGGCTCTTTTGTGTCATTTAACGCCAAAGCAACGGAAGTTTTTGAACAAGATTTGAAATCGGCACACTTAAAAGACTTTTTTGAAAAGCATGACTTAAAACGTATGGAACAAATTTATGCCGATTACGCCTCGCATTTTAAGCCCAATATTTTAACGGAGATTGAAACCGTTTTAAAATCCGGCAAGCCTGTTTTTATCAGTTTAGCCCCGCGTTATCTGACGTATTTGAAAAAATCCGCTTTTGACGGATTAACCCTTTTTGTGACCGACACAACAAAAAGCAAAAGCCTTGAACAACAATTTGCCCAAGCTCAAAAAATGCAAGCCATGGGGCAATTTGCAGGAGGTATTGCTCACGATTTTAACAATTTGCTGACAGCGATGATCGGTTATTGTGATTTGTTGTTGCAAAGGCATCGTATCGGCGACCCGTCGTTTGCTGATTTGTCTGAAATTAAACGCAGTGCGGTTAGGGCAGCGGCGCTTGTTCGCCAGCTTCTCGTTTATTCCAAGCAACAACCTTCGCATCCGAAATATATTGATGTTGTTGAAAATCTTGCCGATTTAAGCCAATTTTTAAAACGAATTATGGGTGAGCAAATTAAAATTGAAATCACACACTCCTCGGATTTGGGCTTCATTTATCTCGACCCCGTTCATTTTACACAGGTGATTATGAATTTATGTGTGAACGCAAAAGACGCCATGAATTCCAAAGGAACATTAAAAATTTCAACTTACGTTGAAACGGTTTTGGAAAAAACACAATTCGGTGATGAAAAAATTGAGCCGGGCGACTTTATTGTGATTAGTGTTGAGGATACGGGAACGGGTATCAAAAAAGAAAATTTATCGCGCATTTTTGATCCGTTCTTTTCAACAAAACAAAATGTTGTTGGTTCAGGAACGGGTCTGGGGCTTGCAACTGTTTACGGTATTGTCAGCAAATCAAAAGGATTGATTAAAGTTGAAAGCGAATTAGGCAAAGGAACAACGTTTAAAATTTATTTTCCGCGTGTGATGAAGGGTGAAGAAACTTTAAGCGAAAAAGAAGACCCCAAAATTTCTCAACCGCCCGTGTTAACATCTATTTCAAACGAAGCACCGAAACTTGTGTTCGGGTTAAACGTGAACAAAACAGACGTTAAAACACCTTCTTTAACGGATATATCAAAAATCAAGATTTTATTTGTGGAAGATGAAAATTCGGTAAGAGCCTTCGGTGTCAGAGCGTTAAAGAAAAAAGGGTTTGATGTTGTTGCAGCTGTTTCTGCCGAAAATGCACTTGAGCAAGAGGGGACATTCGATTTAATGGTAACCGATATGGTCATGCCCGGAATGTCGGGAGGAGAATTAGCTGCAATTATGAAAAAGAAACAGCCTCAAATGAAGATTATTATTGCGTCTGGCTACTCGGAAGAAATGGCGCGTAAGGATTTAAGTGATGATCATGATTTTGTTTTCTTGGCAAAACCGTATAGTTTGGGTGATTTGACGCAAAAAGTTTTTGAAGTTTTGAATGGAAAAGAAAAATGAGTGAGATAAATAAACAAATTCCGCTCAATTTCAGACCGCAAAATCAATACTTGCGGCAAGATTTTATGGTTTCAAAATGTAATTCTCCGGCGTTGAAAGCCGTTGAACTTTGGCCGAAATGGCCTTTCTTTGCTTTGCTTGTTTTCGGACCGCACGGATGCGGTAAAACTCATTTGGCTCACGTTTTTGCTGACCATGTCAACTTAAATTTGAAAAAGCCGCTTGCAATCGGTTTTATTGAAGCCCGTGAAGTTAAAAAGAATAAAGTTTTGCGTATTCATGAGAGGTATCCGTGTCTTGTTGTGGAAAATGTGACGGCTCAAGTTGATGAAGAAGCGCTTTTTCACCTTTTTAATGTTTATCAAAACGAAGGTGGTTTTATTTTGTTTACTTCTCTTTATCCGTTTGCTCGGATTAATTTTAAATTGCCTGATTTGAAATCAAGATTAAATATGGTGCCACGTGTGCCGATTTCGGAACCGGATGATCAGATGTTAGAAACGTTGATTGTGAAATGTTTTTCCGATCGGGGTATTTTGATCACAAATGATGTTTTAAATTATATTCTTCAAAATATGGAACGTTCTTTTTCTTATGCAATCAGGCTTGTTGAAGAAATTGATGCCATGTCTTTGGCCTTAAAGCGTGCGGTAACCGTTCCTCTTGTAAAAGAGACAATGCGCCAAATGTCACACAACGTTCAGCATGAATTGTTTTAAAAGGGGTGTCTATGGCTTTAAATAATAATGCGCAATTTTATAAAAAACTTTTGGAAAAAATAAGCCTCCTTTTTTGTCTGTTTTTTCTTCTTATTGCAAACGTGATGCGGTTTAATCAGCTTGATGATGCAAAAGAGATAAAGCCGGCGTTAATAAACGAAAAACCGAAATTTGTTTCTTTCGTGGATTTCAGAGATAAAAATTCACAATCAAAAATCTTGTTTTTAGAGACTTCTTTGAAGCAAAAGGAGTTATCGATGATTTTATCAAAAGAGCAGCCGAAATCACTCTTTTTCATCAATTGTGCTTCAGATAAAAACAATCATCTTCAAACATTTTTGGAAAATAATTTTTCAGTAACGGAAATTTCGTGCGACGCGACAAAAGAGGAACTGACATCTTATTTAGAAGAGGAAGCCCTGATTGTTTTGTTTCTTGATTCGATTGATTTACCGCCAATTGAAGTTTTACGTACGGCAGAGAAATCAGGGCTTAAACCGAGCGTTCATATGATGGAGATAAAAAATGCAAATAAACGGATATGAATTTAAATTAAGCAAAGAAGAGCTTGAGAAAATTGTTGACCGACAAATGAGAGAAATTGAGTTGATCGGTCCGGATTTTGAGGCATATCAAAATTTAGAAGAAGGCGATAAAAAAGCATTAGGCCATCTCTTGGCGGCTGCTGAAATAATTAATAACGTGGCCTTAGAACAAGACCATCCGCTTAATTTAAGCATTAAAAAAGCCTTTGAAGAAAAAAATGATCTGACAGAATATGAAAAAAAAGCATACATCCTTTTTAAGAGCTTAAACGGTGTGGCCGGTTTGAACGGTATTGATAAAGAACCGGTCGAAATTTTTAAGGATGTCCGCTTAAAAGAGGGCAAAAATTTTTACCCTCAGGATATAAGCGTTGAGGAATTCCATGAAATTTTAATCAAAATGTTAGAGAGAGGAAAGGTTCAGGAGGTTAAAAAAATTCTCTCCTCCAGAACAATGGTAAGGCGCAAAAATGACGAGCTTGAGGCAATTGATTACACCGAATATTTTCAAAAGGAATTTTCTTTAATTGCCAACGAGCTGGAAGTGGCCGCTCACTACACGACAGACCATGAACTCAAAGATTATTTAGGCTGGCAGGCGCAGGCTCTTTTGCAAAATAACGAAGATATGGATATGCTGGCAGATAAACACTGGGCCGTTTTAGAAATGAACCCGATCGAATTTACGATTTCTCGTGAAAACTATGAAGATGAACTGACGGGAACCGTTTTTGAAAACGCAGTTTTGAAAAAATATATCAACGATTTTCAAATAGATGTTTGTGCAAAAGACACTTTAGGTTGCCGCGTTGGGTTGGTTAATCAAAAAGGAACGGAACTTATTTTAAAATCAAGAGAAACCTTACCGTATCTCGCCTCTTTGATGCCGCTTGGTGATCAATATGTTCAAAAAATTGAAAAAGATTCGAAACAAACAATGGTTGATGCGGATTTGATGGCCTTAACCGGTGATTACGCCATGTGTCGCGGCGGTATTACAACGGCGCAAAATTTGCCCAATGATGACAAACTTTCCGTGAAAACAGGCGGCGGGCGGCGAAACGTTTATCATCGGCAGGTTCGTTTTGCAACAGATTCAGAACGTACAAAAAAACTTTTAGACAGGCTTGTTGATAAAGAATTTCATCAATATTATGATTCCGCCATGCGTCACCATTTCGTTATCGGGCATGAAAACGGGCACTCTCTCGGACCGGACAGCTCATTTAAAAATGCTTTGGGAATTTATGCGCATACCATTGAGGAGCATAAGGCAAATACCATTTCCATTGCCTTTATGAAAGATGTTGCAAAGACCTTTGGTCTTTATACGGATTTTGAATTAAAACAAATTTACACAACATGGATTGTCAGTTTGTTTTTACAGGCGAAACCCGTTTTATCTAAACCGCATAGGGTAGCAGACTTAATAGAGTTTAATTATCTAAAGGAAAATCAAGTGATTTCTTTTGATTCGGACAACAAACTTCATATTGATTTTTCTAAAATTGAGGAAGTTGCGCATCATCTATTAAAAGAAACAATCGCCGTTCAACTTTCAAAATCTTCCGAGGTTGCAAAGCAATTTATTGAAAAATGGGGCTATTGGTCGGATATTTCGGAATATATTGCAAATGTTCAAAAAGAGCTTGGAATAAAACCCTACATTAAGCTTATAACCAAATTTTAACATTTCATAAATAACATATTTCAAAAGGAAAATTTTTTAAACAACGGAGAAACAAATGTTTGCAAAAATTTTACACGGGCAGTTTAGTTTAAGAGAAACATTTTGGAAATATGGTGTTTGGGGAGAATTTTTAATTACGTTTATTCTATATTTATTTAGAATTTTCCTCATTCATAAACTGGACGGCCTAAAACTTGGCGAATATTATCGGACGGTTTTTTCGTTTATTAATATGGACAGACCCATACTCTTTTTAACGATTTCGTATTTCACCATTCTTGCCTTTTTAACTTTTTACAGCATTATTTTGGTTTTTGGAATTTGGCGCAGTTCGGCAGAATACGATAAAAGTGTTTGGCTGCGGCATTTGGCACGCATATTTATTTTAGTTGTGATCTTTTTAGCTTATAAAATTGTGCTTTAATCTATTTAATCAGCATTTTGGCTTGCTCTTTAAGGTCATGAGGACTTAAAGAAAAGTTTGATTCAACCCAAATGTTTTTGAGCTTTCCGATAATTTCTTTGATGGGAGAATTTTCACTTAATCCGAGTTTGATTAAGTCTTTACCGCTTAAAGGAAATTGGGGAACATCAAGCTCATCTATGGTCAAAAAGAGCTTTTTGACATCAACGTTATGTTGATTGTTTTCAGCCAGTGCGATTAAAATTTTATCTTTTACAAAATCTTTTCCGTGAGAAAAGATGACTTTTTTCAGATAAGCCAAATCTTCGATTTTTGAAGAATTAAAGATAAATTTTGATAAATTAATAAGGTGTGCCTTTTGCATTTTTGTGAGGTGAAGCCTTAGGCAAAGCGATTCCGAGAGCAAAGGGTCCGGATCAAACAAAACAAAAAGCCTGATGATGATATCTGTTTTCAGTCCGTTTTCTTCAATAATTTTATTTAAATTTTCCAACCTTTCAGTCTTCGTTTTTCTGGGGAACAAAAAAGATAAGAGATCATTTTCTTTTAGGATTTCGAGAGTTGTTGCCCCATGGGGTGTTGTTAAAATTTTAAAAAATTCATCTCTGATTTGTTCAACGGCAATTGTTTTTAAAAGATCTCGATTTTCAACACAGGCTTTCAGAGCCTTTAAATCGGGATCGGTTTTGGAAAAAATGGAATAAAACCTGAAAAAGCGTAAAATACGAATAGGTTGCTCTTTAATTTTTTGATCAGCCGAACCGATAAATCGAACAATGCCTTTTTCCAAATCTTTAATGCCGTTGTAATAATCAAAAACATTACCGTTTTCATCAGCATAAACGGCGTTAATGGTTAAGTCACGCGTAGAGGCATCAGCGTTCCAATCATCCGTAAAAGACAAATCGGAATCTTTTTGGCTTGCCTTTGACTTACGATGCAAGGAAGAAACTTCATAAATTTGGTTGTTGATGACAACGCCGGTCTTGGCAAATTTTAGGCCGAGAGAAACGGTTTTTAAGCCCTTTTCCGCACAAGCTTCAACAAGTTCATCAGGTGTTAAATCTGTGGCAAGGTCTGTTTCAAACCCCTCAATGCCGGCAAGGCAATCTCTGACGGCGCCGCCGACGAATCTTAATGCACCGCCGTAATCTTGAACAGCTTGAAACAGCTTTAAGAGAGCAGTGTCCTTAATGATTTTTCGGACGTCTAAATATTCGGGCCGCATCATTTTTTTTGACCTTCAAAAATAATCTTTGCTTTCTTTTAACAGTTTTGTTTTAGAATTCAAATTATATTTTAATATGTTTTAACAAAAAGGTATGTAAAATGAAGAAAGTATTGTTTTTGTGTCTTTTTTTTGTGTCATCAAATGTTTTTGCTCTTGAAGCTCCGAAGCTGATAGGCGATTATAACGATTGGTCGGCATATACCTATAAAGAGGGAAACAACACAGTTTGTTACATTGCGTCAACACCGAAACGTGATGAAGGAAACTATAGCAAAAGAGGTGATATATATGCTGTTGTGACACATCGGCCTGCCGATAAGAGCTTTGATGTGGTTAATTTTGTTGCCGGTTATACCTTAAAATCAAACGCCAAATTCACGGTTAAAATCGGCAAAGAAACTTTTACGAATTTCTTTACGGAAGATGACAAAGCTTGGACAGTCAATGATGCGGAAGATGCAAAACTCGTGAAGGCGATGTTCAGAGGCGAAAGAATGATTGTGGAAGGTGTTTCAAACAGAGGCACGCAAACCAAAGATACATATTCTTTGAAAGGTTTTGCGAGAGCCTATAAAGCCATTAATGCAAAGTGCGGTAAAAAATAATGCAAAAAACCGAAATCATCGGATTAACAAAAGAAGAACTTGAAGATTATATCACGAAGATGGGTGAAAAGCCCTTTCGCGCCAAACAAATTTGGCAATGGATTTATTTTCAAGGTGTAAAATCTTTTGATGAAATGACAAACTTATCAAAAGATTTGCGTATGAAATTAAATGAAAATTTTATTTTAACACGTCCGAAAATCATCAAAGAACAAATATCAAAAGACAAAACACACAAGTGGCTTTTGGAATTTGAAGATGGCAAACGTGTTGAAACGGTTTATATTCCGGAGCTTGACAGAGGGGCTGTGTGTATTTCAACGCAGGTCGGTTGTGCGATGGGGTGCAAATTTTGCCACACGGGTTCTCAAAAGCTTGAACGTAATTTGACATCAGGTGAAATCGTGTCGCAATTTATGGTTGCGCGTGATGCCTATAATGAATGGCCAAGCCCGACAAATGAAACACGCTATTTATCAAACATTGTGATGATGGGAATGGGCGAACCGTTGCAAAACGTTGAAAACGTAATTAAAGCACTTAATATTTTATCTGACGGCGACGGCATAGCCATATCTCGCCGCAGAATAACAATGTCAACATGTGGTATTGTGGGGCAAATTAACAATGTTTTGGAGAAAACAGGTGTGAGACTTGCCATATCTCTTCACGCCCCCAACGATGAAATCCGTTCAAAGCTTATGCCGATTAACAAGGTTTACAATATCAAACAAATTTTAGACGCCGTGAAGCAATATCAGGCAAAAGACGGGAGCCGTTATGTGACTTTTGAATATTTGATGTTAAAAGGTATTAATGACGGTGAGCAACAAGCTTCAGAACTGATTAAAATCTTAAAAGAAAATAAGATTCGTGCGACCTTTAATTTGATTCCGTTTAATCCGTGGCCGGATTGTGAATTTGAGCCGAGTGAACCGGAAAGCATCAAAAAATTTGCGAAACTTTTAAATGATGCCGGATTTGCGTGTCCCGTGAGGGTGGCAAGAGGTCAGGATATTTTGGCGGCTTGCGGTCAGCTGAAATCTGCCGTGCCTCTAAAATCTTAATGATTATTCTTTAATAACACGTGCAATCGTTAAAGTATCAACACTTTTGGCGCCGTTTTTAAGCAAAACTTTAGCGCATTCTGAAAGTGTTGCCCCGGTTGTCATGACATCATCAATCAAAACGATTCTTTTGCCTTTGATGTTGAGAGGTTTTTTAAGTTCAAAGGCGTTTTTAACATTTTTAAGACGCGCTTTTTCGGCTAATAACGACTGAGGTTTGGTGTTTTTGATTTTTTTAAGAGAACAAACATCTACAGGAATATGTGTTAACTTTGAAAGTTCATGAGCCAAAAGGGCAGATTGATTATAGCGTCGATAAATAAGCCTTCGAAAAGAAAGTGGCACCGGAATAAGAAGATCTGCACCTAAATCAAAAATATCTTTTCCCGCAAGATTGAGCCATTTGGCAAAAAGTTTTGCTGTTTGAAGGTGGTCGCTAAACTTAAAAGAAAGGATGGCCTTTTTTGAAAAATCATCATACAAAACAGCAGAACGATTCATTCGAATAATGCTTTTATGTGATGCGCAGTGTGGGCAAATGAAATGGTTTTTTGTTTGCTTTTCGCTTTCAAAAGGTCTGCCGCAAATTTTGCAATAAGGCGCAGTGATAAATTTGATTTTTTCAAAACAATTAGGACAGAGAGTGGATTGTCTTTCAACAATCTGACCGCAATAAGGGCAACGCGGTGGTAAAACTAAATTCAAAAGAAAGGTGAAAAACTGCTTCATTTTAAACGTGCGAGAGTTTCGTGTAAATCATCAATACTGTTCAAAACCAAAGCACCGGCATCTCTGAAAATGCGTTTTTTATCTTCAATCGTGATTTTGCCGTGAGTAATGATGTCGCTGGCATAGCCGATATCATCATGAAACGATTCAAAACCCGTGATATACACAATAAGAGGTTTTTTGTTTTTAATGGTGCCATAATAGGCCGCGGCTTTTTCTTCATAAGAACCGCCGAGAGTGCCGATTAAAATGATGGCGTTGGTATCAGGATCTTGGTGAAAAAGATCGATAATTCGATCGAAATGACAGCCGGCAATCATATCATCACCAATACCGACAACAGTGGATTGTCCGAGACCGGCGCGATTCGTTTCTAAAATAGCTTCATAGGTGAGCGTTGACGAGCGAGAAACAATACCAAAATGGCCTCTGTGAAGAATATTTTCAGGAAAAACACCTAAACAGGCTTCATCAGGTGTGATGATACCCGGCGTGTTGGGCCCGATTAAAAGAGCGCCATGGTCATTAACCATTTTATGAATTTGTAAGGCATCTAAAATAGGTACGCCGTAAGCAATGGAAACAATAAGCTTAATGCCGGCTTCCAAAGCTTCTTTCACGGCATCTTTAACAGCACGTGCCGGAACAAACAACAAGCTGGCATTTGCCTTTGTTTTTTTAACGGCATCTTTAACCGAGGAAAAAATAGGAACGCCAAGATGAAATCCTCCGGCAGAATGAGGCGAAACACCGGCCACAATATTGGTACCCATGGCCATGATTCGTTTGGTGTGGAAAGAGGCTTGTAAGCCTGTAATGCCTTGAACAAGAACGCGCGTGTTTTGATTAACCAAAATAGACATTAATCGCTCTCCTTCATGGCATTAATTAATTTTAGTGTTGCTTCTTGAAGACTGTCTGCCGTTAAAAAAGGAAAATGATGTTTTTCAAGAATGGCTTTGGCAGCCTCTTTATTCGTTCCTTCAAAACGGGTAACCAACGGGATATTAAGACCGATTTCATTAACCGCGGAAACAATACCGTCAGCAACCAAATTACACCTTAAAAAACCACCTAAAATGTTGATGAGGATACCCTCAACTTTCGGATTGGTCATTAAAATTTTAAGGCTTTGAGCAATTTTATCTTCATCAACGCCTCCCTTGATGTTAAGATAGCAAGCGGGACTTTCATGCATTTGTTTCAAATAGTCATAAACAGCCAAAGCAAGGCCGTCACCGTTAACGATAAGACCGATGTTGCCGCCTTCAAATTCACGATATTTAAAACCGTATTTTTCAGCTCTTAAAACGCTTTCATCCATTTCATAATCATCACGCATTTTTTGTATGTCAGGGTGGCGGAAAAGGGCATTATCATCAAAAGAAATTTTAGCATCAAGCGCTGTGAATGAGCCGTCAAAAGTGAGGCCGACAGGGTTAATTTCAAGCATGGTTGCATCAAGAGATAAAAAGGCTTTATAAGTGTTTTGAATAAATGTTTTAAGCTTTGGCAAATTTGATGGGGCTAAATGCAAAAATTCTAAAATTTGCAAAACATTTTGATGGCTCACTTTTTGATTCAAATCAAAGTGAATCCTTAAAATTGACTCAGGCTTTTTTTGAGCCAAATCAACAATGTTATCTGTTTGATTGGCAACAAGTAAAGTGATGCACGCTTTAATACGATTAATAACGAAACTTAAATAGAAAGATTGTTTTGTTTTGGTATATTCTTCAATATAAATTCTGCTGACAAACTTTCCTTTTGAAGATGTTTGGTCCGTGACGAGATTTTTTCCGAGCATTTTATCGGCAACACCGAAAATATCTTTATGCTTTTTAACAATTTCAACACCGCAAAGACCTTCGGCTTCCTTTTCAATAAAATGTCCTTTTGCACGAGCACCGGCTTGAATTTGAGCCTTTAAAACCCAAGGACCTTTAAAAGAGATTTTTTTTGCGAGATTTGACGTTTCAAGAGGTGTGTAAGAAACAAAACCTTTAGGGGTGTTTATCTTAAAATCTTTTAAAAGTTTTTTTGCTTGGTATTCGTGAATGTTCATAAACGTTGCTTCTCATATTCATCGGCATAGAAACGGATTTTTTCAACCATGGAAATCATGCCGTTTCTTCGGCTCGGACTTAAATGTTCTTTCAAACCCAGTGTAGCAAAAATTTTTTCAACTTCAATGTTTTTTATTTCACCTGTGCTTTTTGCATTATAAACGCTCATTAAGATGGAAATAATTCCTCTGACAATGATAGCATCACTGTCAGCTTCAAAATAAAATTGGTCATTCTTAAAATGGGGCACAAGCCAAACTTGAGATTGGCAACCGGCAACCTTAAAAGAATCTGTTTTAAGTTTATCGTCAAGACAAGGGAGAGCTTCTCCCAAATCTATTAGGTATTGGTATTTGTCTTCCCAGGTTTCCAAAAAAGAAAAATTTTCAATTAATGTTTCTATATTTTCCATTTTTACCTCTTAAAACAAATCCATCATAGCTTTACCTTCATCTGTCATCCGTTCGATGGTCCACTGAGGCTCCCAAACAATTTTAACCTCAACAACACCGACATTTTCAAGCGCAGAAACGGCATCGGCAACCTGTTGGGGCAAAACGCCTGCAACGGGGCAACCCGGAGCGGTAAGGGACATATCAATCAAAACATCACCGTTTTCTTGCGGGGCAATGCGATAAATAAGCCCCATATCATAAACATTGATGGGAATTTCCGGATCATAAACCGTTCGGATGGCCTGGGTAATTTCATCAATAGAGGCCGGTGCTTTTGTGTCTTTCAAAGGCGCGCCGGATGTGGCCTTATATTCAGGCGTTGCCGTCATGGCCTCTAAAAGCTGATCTTCATTCGGATTTGTTGTTTCAGTCATGGTTTTCTCTTTTTTTAAGGTGTTATATACCAAAGTTTAAAGATGTCAAACTAAAAGAAACGTTGTGCTTTATAAAGACCATCAAAGAAGGCGTCTATGTCTTGTTTTGAGGTGTAAAGACCAAAGGAGGCTCGGCAAAGTGACTGATAACCCATGCGGTGCACCAAAGGCTCGGCACAATGGTGGCCGATACGAATGGCAATACCCTCATGAGCCAAAACAAAAGAAAGATCTTGCGGGTGAATGCCCTTAAAGTCAAAAGCAAAAACACCGCCCTTGTTTTGAGCTGTGCCGATAATCTTAAAATTTTGAATTTCAGAAGCTTTTTGGTAAAAATAAGAAATAAGATCTTGTTCATGAGCATAGATGTTGTCAAAACCGATTTTTGAAACGTATTGAACGGCCTCGCCTAAACCGATGGCCTGAACGGCAGCGGGTGTGCCGGCTTCAAAACGTGCGGGTGGCTCGGCATAAGTTGTTTTTTCATATGTGACCGTATCAACCATATCGCCACCGGTTTGATAAGGAGGCATTTCCTCTAAAATTTCTGCGCGGGCATATAAAACGCCGATGCCTGTCGGCCCGTAAAGTTTATGGCCTGAAAAACAAAGAAAATCACAATCTAAATCTTGGACGTTCGTTTTTTGATGAACAAGGCTTTGGCAGGCGTCGATTAAAACCAAAGCACCGAATTTATGGGCTTTTTGAGTGATTTCTTTGACGGGAAAAACAGTTCCCAATACATTGGACATACCGGTGACGGCAACAAGTTTAACGTTTGGTGTTAAAGCTTTTTCAAATTCTTCTTCTAAATAAGAACCGTCATCGGCAATCTTAAAAATTTTAAGTTTGGCACCGGTTTTTTGACACACAACCTGCCAGGGCACCAAATTGGCATGATGTTCGGCTTCGGAGACAAGTATTTCATCGCCTTCTTTGAGGTGGTTTTGCGCCCAAGAAGCGGCAACAAGGTTGATCGATTCGGTGGCATTTCTTGTAAAAACAATCTCGCTTAAACGGCGGGCGTTGATAAAAGAAGATATGATTTGCCGGGCATTTTCATATTCTTGTGTGATGGCCTCTGCAAGAGCATAAGTGCCGCGGTGAACATTGGCATAAGAATGGGTATAAATCTGGCAAATTTTATCAATGACAACCTGCGGTTTTTGCGCGGAAGCTGCCGTGTCAAGATAAACATTTTCTTTGCCGCCCGGTTTGTCGGCAAGAGCCGGAAAATCTTTTCTTATAAGGTCAACGTGGTACATTTTTAAGCCTTTCTGGTGAGCTAATTTAGCAAAAATAAAAAAAAATTCAACCGAAACTTAAGTTTCAAAGAAAGATTTATGAAAAGCTGTTGTTTTTTTCATTAAAACAAGCGTTTTAAGCTTAAAAATCATTTGCATTATAAAAAAATCTGTGTTCTAATGTGAGCATGCCAATTTTAAAGGAGCGTTTCAAGCGATGTATTTTTTGAAAAAAGTGATTTTAGGCGTAGGATTGCTCATCTTAATCTACGGAGGAAGTGCCGGCACGCAAAGTTCAAATTTGTTTGTGCAGGGGATAAGTTTTGTCGGCCTTCTCTTTTTAGGGTTAATCTTATTTGTTTTTGCAAGAATGTTGCTTCGTGGTTTGGGCTGTTTGCCGGCTCTGTTTATCATGACAGCCATCGGTGTTTTTATGATGTATACCTTTGGTTTGTTTAATAACGGATTATCAGGCACGCTGAGTTCTATTTCTCGTTTTATCGGGCGAGATGAAGTACATCCTCAGGCCGTCTTGTTAAATGATGAAAATGAGGGGGATGCGCAACCGACCGCCGTTCAAGAAAAAGAAGAAACACCGCAAGCAAAAGAACAACAACAGGAAAAAGAACAGCCTGCCGCGGCTTTGTTTGAAGATGAAAAGGTTAAAGAAGAGCCTAAGCAAGGTTTGCTTTCAAAGGTTGTCTCTGCTTTAACGGGTGAAAATCCGAACGCAAAACAAGAACCGTTTAATCCTCAAAACTACCCAGCCATATATATTGTTCCACGTATTTTAACGGCAGATACGCTTGAAGTATATGGGCGCTATTTTAAGCTTTTTGGAATTGCTGCGCCTGAAATAAACCAAACATGTGCGGACGCGAGAGGAAGTTCTTATAATTGCGGAAGACAAGCCGCTTTATGGTTAAAAGAATGGATTGACGGCCAGGAAATTGAATGTCATGTTATTCAGCAAGACACCAAAGGAAACATGATCGGAACATGCTCTTACGGGCCTTATGATTTAGGTGCCGCGCTTGTTAATGCCGGTTGGGCGGTGGCATATACAAAATATACGGATGCCTATTTGCCTTATGAATATCAAGCTCAAAGAAACAGAAGAGGTCTCTGGCAAGGGCAATTCTATAAACCTTGGGATTGGCAAAAAATTAAGCAACGCAAGGCAACTATTAAGGTTATTCGCCCCAAGAAAAAGAAAGTCGGCCTGTTTGGATAATTTAAATGATGCAATCTTTTGTGATTAAATGTGCCAATGAGGCTCAAACAGAAAACCTTGCAAAAAAAATGGCTGCGTTGGCTCAGCCGAAAGATGTGTTTCTTCTTGAAGGCACGCTCGGCGCAGGAAAGTCTGTTTTTGCACGCGCATTTATTCAAGCCTTAACCGAGGCTAAAGAAGTTCCAAGTCCGACCTTTACGCTTGTTCAAACCTATTTGACACCATCATTTGAAATTTATCACTTTGATTTGTATCGCTTGAAAAGCCCTGAAGAAATATGGGAGCTTAACATTGAAGAGGCCTTTTCAAGTGCGGTTTCTTTGGTGGAATGGCCTGATAAAATGGGACCATATGTGCCGAGAACATCAATTAAGATTAAAATCAGCATAGAAGAAGACAAATCAAGGGTTTTTACAATTGATTTTCCAACAGAATTTGAAGCGTGTCGATATCAAGCCGCTATTCAAGATGATAAAAATGTTCATGCCACAACGGTTGATGTTAACGGAAACGGTGTTTTGATTTTCGGCGCATCGGGAAGCGGAAAATCTGATTTGGCCTTAAGGCTTATCGAAAATAAAAACGCCGTTTTGGTTTCGGATGATCAGACAAACCTCGAAAACAAAGACGGTGATTTGATTGCAAGTGCGCCGAAAACAATTGAAGGACTTTTGGAAGTTCGCGGCATGGGGATTGTTTCTGTGCCCGTTAAAGAAAAAACAAGAGTGAAGCTTATTGTTTTTGCCTCCTTAAAAGAAGAAATTGAAAGATATCCGTCAAATTCATTTTTTAAGATTAAAGACGTTGAAATTAAAAGTATGAAGCTTGATTTGCTGGAGCCCTCGGCACCGGACAAGATTGTGCTCAAATTAAAAACCATTCTTGAAGAAGAAAAACAAAACGCTTAACATAAAAAAACATAATGGAAGACGAAAATGCAGCAAAAATATATTGAAAATTTTTTAAGCACCTTAGGAAAACCGCTTGTGAAATTTATTATTTCGCTCGGTGAATTAACTTTGTTTGTTTTTAAGGCTGTTTATCACGCCTTGGTGCCGCCGTTTTATGTGAAAAATTTCATAAAGCAGGCTTTGGATATTGGTTTTTATTCGCTTCCGGTGGTTGGCTTAACGACCATTTTTGCAGGTATGGTGATTGCCATGCAAAGCTACTCGGGTTTTGGCGGTGTCGGTGCGGAAAGCATGGTGGCTGATGTGGTTCTAATTTCGGTAACACGTGAACTTGCTCCTGTTTTATCGGCCTTGATGGTGGCCGGTCGAATTGGTGCGGCAATGGCTGCTGAAATCGGAACAATGAAGGTAACAGAACAGTTGGATGCATTATCAACACTCTCCACAAATCCTTTCAATTATCTTTTTGCGCCGCGCTTGTGGGCAGGTTTGGTGACTTTGCCTTTTTTGGTTTTGTTCGGTGATGTCATCGGTATTTTCGGCGGATACATCGTTGGTGTTTATAAACTCGGTTTTAACCCGGCCAATTACATTAATGCGACACTTGAATATCTACAAGCGCTCGATATTACAACCGGCGTTGTCAAAGCGGCAGTCTTCGGTTTTATCATCGCATTAATGGGGTGCTACAACGGATATAAATCAAAAGGCGGTGCGCAAGGTGTGGGTGAGGCAACAACAAACGCAGTTGTTTCCGCTTCGATTTTGATTTTAATTTTCAACTATCTCATTACTGAAATCTTTTTTGCAAAATAGGAAAAGACCATGTCAGATACAAAAATTTCCATTCAAAACTTACATAAATCTTTTGGAACGAAAAAAGTTTTAGATGGCATTGATTTGGATATTCAAAAAGGAGAATCTCTTGTCGTGATCGGGGGTTCCGGAACGGGAAAGTCTGTTTTAATTAAATGCATACAAGGTCTTTTAACCCCTGACGAAGGATCTATTAAAATTGATGATGTGGAAACAGTTGATGCAAAAGAGTCGTTAAAAAAAGATATATACGCCAAAATGGGAATGTTGTTTCAAGGCGGTGCGCTGTTTGACAGTTTGTGTGTGTGGGAGAATGTGGCCTTTTCTTTGCTTGAAAATCAAAAATTATCACGCTGGCAGGCAAAAATGGATGCCGTTCGTGTTTTAAGACAAGTGGGGCTTGCACCTGATGTGGCAGATTTATCTCCGTCTGAACTTTCAGGGGGTATGCAAAAACGTGTGGGTTTGGCTCGCGCAATCATCACAAAGCCGGAAATCATATTCTTTGACGAGCCGACAACGGGACTTGACCCGATTATGGCAGACGTGATTAACGATTTGATTGTTGAATCAGCCAAAGGATTGGGCGCCACCACATTAACCATTACGCACGATATGGCTTCCGCTCGTAAAATTGCAGATAGAATTGCGATGTTGTATCAGGGAAAAATCATTTGGCAGGGAACGGTCAAAGAAATGGATAAAACGGATAATCCGTATGTGACGCAATTTGTGAGTGGCTCAGCGCAAGGGCCGATTAAAGTGGAGGTTTAGATGGCAAAAAAAAGCATTGTTCAATACGTTTGTCAAAATTGCGGGATGGCTTATCCGAAGTGGCAGGGAAAATGCGACGGTTGCGGTGAGTGGAACACAATCGTTGAAGAAAAGAGTCAGCAGAGCGGTTTTTCGGTTTTAAACCAAAAGAAAAAAGGAAGTATCATTGATTTTGTGCCCTTAACCGGCAGTACGCAAACGTATGCACGCCTTCAGACAGGCATTAAAGAAATTGACAGGGTTTCCGGAGGCGGACTTGTTCCCGGTTCGGCGATTTTGGTGGGCGGCGATCCGGGGATCGGTAAATCAACGCTTTTATTGCAGATTGCAGCCGGAATTGCTTCATTAAAGTCGGATTACGAATGTTTTTATATTTCGGGCGAAGAAGCCATTGATCAAGTTAGGATTCGTGCGCAAAGGCTCGGCGTTGCCGACAGCTCGGTTCAGCTTGCTTCCACAACGGAAGTTAAAGATATTATCGCAACGCTTGAAAAAGCGAAACCCACCGTTGTGATTATCGATTCGATTCAAACCATGTATTTGGAAGATGTGGAATCAACACCGGGCAGTGTTTCTCAAGTGAGAGGTTGTGCTTATGAGTTGATTAAACTGGCAAAGAAAAAAGGATTTGTGTTGTTCCTTGTGGGGCATGTAACAAAGCAGGGAGCGATTGCCGGTCCGAGAATTTTGGAACATATGGTTGATACTGTGCTCTATTTTGAGGGAGAGCGCGGACACCATTTCCGTATTTTAAGAGCCGTAAAAAATCGTTACGGGGCAACAGATGAAATCGGCGTGTTTGAAATGCAAGATAAAGGTTTGGTCGAGGTTGAAAATCCGTCTGCTTTATTCTTGGCAGAACGACAAGGCAACGTTTCAGGTTCATGTGTGTTTGCCGGTATTGAAGGTTCAAGGCCGCTTTTGGTTGAAATTCAGGCACTTGTCAGCCCGAGCGGCTATAACGCACCAAAACGTGCTGTTGTGGGTTGGGATTCAAACAGGCTTTCAATGATTTTAGCTGTTTTGGAAGCGCGCTGCGGTTTTAATTTCAGCGGGCAAGATGTGTATTTAAATATTGCAGGCGGTTTGAAAATATCTGAACCGGCTG
>Ga0310690_10002407_pt1 | contig 30519 bp, 29 predicted proteins | sample AusTroGonzalo_MG_2_FD_207661 | JGI IMG/M metagenome (GOLD analysis project Ga0310690, IMG submission 207661) | Bovine rumen microbial communities from tropical cattle in Woodstock, Queensland, Australia - Gonzalo_04 (v2) (version 2) | ecosystem: Host-associated > Mammals > Digestive system >...
GACTACACAGATGAGTAAGGACTGTCTGTTATACTATTATGGTGAGGCAAAGAGGAGATTAGGTTTCAATTGGAAGAGAATCATCAATTGTAGTTAAGGGAGGGGGGCAGGTCACCTCCCTCAGAGGGTAGGGGGAGTTGAAAAATTTCAAAAGTTGCCGGAAACCTCCCGCCGCTCTCTTCTTCACCCCAAAAGGGGTTTTAGGGTATTGTTTGTTATATTTAGGGTATGAGAGATGTAATTAATGGAAAGACTTACAATACAGAGACCTCAACATTGGTGAAGGCAGTTGTTATCCCAGAGGACTTGACAAATGGGTACACAAGATACAGGAGGGTGAACTTATATTTCAATAAGAAGACTGGTTGGTTCCTGGTGACAAACAAGACAACAGTTGACAATAATTACAATGTGATAGATGTGATAATGTACATCACACCAGTTGAAGTTGATTTTAGTTACAGGTTCAGGGAGAATGTTGACAAGGTGATATAGTTTCTATAATCAATTTCTTTCATGCTTTACTATATATTCTTTTTCATCCAGGATGCTGTTCAGTGTCCTGGTCTTTTTTTTATCCTGAAATCCTTTAGGTGTGAAAGTAAGTAATGGTTGTAACCATTCTATGTTTTCACACCCGAAGGTTTGTTTTTTCAAAATCATTGATTACCTTTGTGCTATGAAAGCATTGGTAATGGTTAGGGCATCCACAGAAGCCCAGAGTATAGAGGATCAGCACAATGAGATGTTGAAGTTCTGTCAGGATGAGGGGTATGATGATATTGTCTTTGTTGAGGACAAGGGTGCATCTGCTATCAAGTTGAATGACCAGTACAGGTTGATGATAGACCAGGTGAAGGATGAGATTGCCAGGGACAGTAGTATCAGGTGTTTTGCAGTGTGGGAGTTATCCAGGGCATTCAGGAATGAGCTGGTGTTCCAGGAGGTGAAGATGTTCCTTGTTGAGAGGAGGGTACAGTTCCTGGTGAAGAATCCTTATTTGAAGTTGTTGAATCCTGATGGTAGTGTGAACAATGGTATGGAGGTGGCTGTCACCTTGATGGCTACCTTGGCCAAGCAGGAGATGGAGTTGAAGAAGGAGAGGTTTCACAGGGCAAAGAGTGCTATGTGGAACCAGGGTAAGTTCATTGGGGGTACTGTGAAGTATGGGTACAGGGTTGATGATGATGGATACATTGTCATTGATGAGGAGAAGGCCAAGTTGGTGAGGATGGTCTTTGATATGTATGCCACTGGCAAGTATTCTGTGAGGTCTTTATATGATGAGCTCATTGAGAGGGGGTATGACATATCCTTTTACTATGTGAACAACATCATATCTGACAGGGCATATCTTGACAGTCCTTATCCCCAGATGGTGAGTCAGGAGTTGTGGGACAGGTGTGAGGAAATCAGGAAGAGGAACTACATCAGTATTCCCAAGGGGAGGAGGTATTGTTTTGGCAGTGGTATCTTCAAGTGTTCTGTATGTGGCAGGGCTATGATTGCAGAGGGACATCAATACAGGTGTTGGCATCACAACAAGTACAGTAGTCCTCCACACTGTGACAATGGACTTACAATCAGGGTTGAGAACCTTGATGGGTTGTTGTGGTATGTTGCCAGTGTTGAGGAGATAACATACAGGATGAAGATGGATCAGGACAGGAGGGAGGAGTATGAGAAGGAGGTTGTTATTATGAGGGAGAAGGTTGCAGCAGCCAGGAAGAAGTTGGAATATGTAGATGAGAAGAGGAGGAGGATACAGGATTTGTATTTGGAGGGTATGATAGACAAGGATGAGATGAAAAAGAGACATTCTGGGACCATTTCAGAGGCCAAGGAGTACAATGATACCATTTTGAAATTAGAGGAGAAAATAGAGGGGTTTCTGCAACTCCTGCAAGGTGATGATGACAGTCTTCCAGATATGGACAAGATAACAGGTATCTACACAGGTGTGTTGAGTGAAGGTGACTTGAAGATGATGGATGGGATAGTGAAGAAGCACATCAGCAGGGTTGTTTCTACACCTACCTGGTTTGGTAGGGACAGGGACAGGAGGGCAGAGAGGGAGAATGCCCAACTGGTGGAGATAGAGACTGTCTATGGTGGTGTGAAGAAGTATTTCTATGTTGCCAGGAAGTACAAGAAGCATCATTTCTGGTTGTACAGTGAGGATGGTAAGGAGACACCATTGTTTACTGTGAGGAAGATAGAGAGGGCTCCATTGGGAGAGTTACATCCCAGGGCTTTCAAGAAATTCAGATGATTTGTTATATTTAGATTGTCTGTTCATACATTTAATATACAATTAATTTCTGCATGCATTAGAGGTCAGCCTGGATGGTTGACCTCTTTTGTTATGTTTATTACATAAATATTATATATAAAAAGAAATATGAGATGAAAGAGATTTGGAAATCAGTAGATGGGTACAATGGTTACTATGTAAGTAATCTTGGTAGGATTATGTCTATGAAGAGGAAGAGACCCTTGATTATGCAGATTGGAAGGAACAGGTTGGGATATGCCACAGCTATGTTCTGGAACACAGAAAAGAGTAGGTTGGACATTGTTCATCTTGCCAGGGTTGTGTTGGCAGCTTTCAATGGTTATCCTGCTGACCCTTGGTTGTGTTATGCTCACAACAAGGATGGGAATCAGATGAACTGTAAGTTGGACAACTTGGAGTGGTTGATATGTGAGACCACAGAGGACTATGACCCAAAGAAGTCACACAGGAGAGGTGTGTTGAAGCCAAGGGAGACCAAGGAAAAGATGTACAGGACAAGGTTTGATGAGGAATACAAGGAAAAGCACTATGTTGAGATAGATGGTAGTGACTTTGACATTGAGGCCATAAATGAGATTAACAAGGCCAGGATGGAGATGAGGAACATAAACAGGGGAAGGAAATGAGTTCAGATGACAGGCACAAGGAGAGGCAGGCCATATACCAGACCAGGAGGTGGAAGGATTTAAGGGTGTGGATGGTACAGAATCATCCTTTGTGTGAGGACTGTTTGAAGGAAGGTAGGATAACAGCCACAGAGGAGATTCACCATATCAAGTCACCTTTTGTGAAGGGACTGACAGAGGAGGAGAAGATAAGGAGGGCTTATGATGTCAGTAATTTGGTTGCATTGTGCCGGGACTGTCATATCAAGAGACACCATAAAGGTGAATTGACCATAAAGGAAAAGATAATAAAATATTCAGAATAATATGAGTTACAAGGAAAAAGCAGATAATTATATCAAGATTGTCAGAAAGCAGATGGAATCCATAGGGGTTTTGGAGGATGTTGACAAGGAGAATTTGGAGTTGTTGAGGGCACAGGTATCATTGTACTACCAGGCACTTGAAGAGTTGGAGAACCATGGGTTGATAATTGATGGTCCCAGGGGTAAGACCCAGAACCCTGCCTTTGCCATTGAGAGGAGTGCCATACAGAACATCACTTCCTTGTTGAGGGAGTTGAGTATCAGTGCAAGGCAGAGGAGATTCCTCACCAGGGATGATATCATTTCAGAGGTTGACCCTATGGATGAGTTTTTGAACAAGATGAATGACAATGATTAAGGGAGTACAATATGCAGAGGATGTGGTATCTGGAAAGATTCTGGCCTGTCAATGGGTGAAGTTGGCATGCAAGAGGTTTCTTGATGACATTAAGAACAAGGTCTGCTACATTGATGAGCAGAAGTACAAGACTGTCACCACATTTTCTGGGGTATTGAAACACTATGCATCTGGTGCAGCAGGGAAGCCTTTTATCCTTGAACCATGGGAGGATTTTATTGTGTTGAACCTTTTCTGTCTATACAGGACTGACACAAAAAGAAGAAAGTATAAGACAGCCCACATTTCTGTTAGCAGGAAGAATGGTAAGACAACACTGGCAGCAGCCCTTGGTCTGTTTGGGCTTGTTGCAGATGGTGAGCCTGCTGCATCAGTTATTATGGCAGCCAACTCCAGGGAGCAGGCACATATTGACTATGATTGTGCTGCGGCTTTCGCACGACAGCTTGACCCCAAGAAGAAAAGTTTGAAGGTATTGAGGAATGAGATAGTGTTTCAGAAGAACAATGCCAAGTTGAAGGTGATAGCAGCAGATGCCACCAAGTTGGATGGTAGCAATGACAGTCTGATTATCTTTGATGAGATACATGAAGCCCCAGACAGTAAGTTGTATGATGTGTTGAGGTCTGGTCAGGGATTCAGGCAGCAGCCCTTGATGTTGAGTATAACCACAGCAGGATACAGGATTGGTGGGTTCTGCAACCAGTTGGAGGATTATTGTAAGGAGGTCTTGACTGGTCAGAAGGAGGATGACACCCTCTTTGCCCTTCTTTACACCCTGGATGATGGTGATGACTGGACAGACCCAGGTGTATATTTGAAGTCAAATCCCAATTTGGGTGTCACTGTGAACACAGACTGGTTGTTGGAACAGGTGAACCAGGCCAGGAACACACCTGCCTTGGAGGTGGGTGTAAAGACCAAGAACCTGAATGTGTGGTGCAGTAGTAGTGTAGTATGGATCCCAGAGGAGAAGATTAGGAAGTGTTTGAAGAAGATGGATATGTCTGACTTTATCAACAAGAACAACTATCTGGTGTATATGGGTTTTGACCTTGCAGCAGTGAGTGACTTGACAGCATTGAGTTTCTTGTTCATAGACCCAGAGGAGGATGAGTATTTCTTCTTCACCTACTATTATCTTCCCAAGACTTCCTTGAACAACAAGTACAACAGTGAGTTGTACAAGATGTGGAGTAAGAAGGGTTTCCTGATTCTGACAGACAGTGAGACCACAGATTATGCATACATCAAGAACCAGATACTGTACTGGTATGATAAGTTGGAGGTACAGGGTATCTTCTATGACAGTTGGAATGCCACCAGTCTTGTCAATGACCTCATAAAGGATGGACTTCCTATGGAGGCATACAGTCAGAGCATTGGTAATTTCAACAGGCCTACCAAGGAGTTGGAGAGACTCATTTTGAGTGGGAAGGTTACCATAGACAACAACCCTATCACCAGGTTCTGTTTTGACAATGTGGAGTTGAAGGTGGACATCAATGGTAATGCAAAACCTGTTGGTGACCATGAGAAGAAGAAGATAGATGGTGTTATCAGTATGCTGAACTCATTGGGAGGGTATCTGAAACAGGTCTATGGTTCAGCAGAGGCATTTGTTTTACCTTATAATAAAACATAAATAAATTGTTTTCATAAATACAGTGTTGTAATTGTAATATAGCCATAAATTTTTTTTATTTTCCCAGGGTCAGCAGTGATGTTCACCCTGGTTTTTTTTTATGTCCCCATACAAAAAAGAATTTAAAAATGCAAATTTTTTTACTTGATTTTTTGGAAATGTCTATTTTTTTCGTTATATTTGTTATAGAAGTTAGGAATTAAAAATTTAAATTGATATGAACTTTGTTGAAAAATTTATTGAGGATCTTGGTTATAGGGAGTATGCCTATACAGGATTAGTGGACTTGTACACTGACAAGATTGGTTATTATCACCTGAAAATTCAGAACTATGATTTTAGAAAGGTTGATATTTGTTTGAAAACCAAGGAACTGGACTTTTCACCTATTGTTGGTCGTAAGATTTCAAGTGAAGATGTTGAGTTCCTGGAAGCATTGAGGAATGCAGACACCACCAAGTTGTGTGAGGACATTGACAAGTGGAAGGGTGTATTGTATGATGCCACCAAACAGAAAGCTTATGATGATGCCAAGAAGGAGTTTTCAGGAGTAAAATGGGATGAGTACAAGAAAGGGAAAGTCCTTGTTCCCTTTACCTATGAGTTATATGGGGATGGTGTTTATGATATTGTATATGATATGACAGGTGAGGATCTTCTTGGTGTTCTTGGTATATCTGATGATTTAAAGGCAAAATGTGAAGGAGTTCTTAAATACTGGGAGGAAATGACAGGAAGGGAAGACCTTTATGTGTATGATGATGACAAGTATGGTGGTTATATATGTTCTAAAAATAAGTAAGAATATAAATAAGTCAGAAGTTGTGTTAACCCAGGGTACAAGTAGTATCCTGGGTTTTTTGTCATAAATAATGTGATATAAAAAATGTTTCACATTATGGGATTATTTGACATTTTCAAGAGGTCACAAGTCACAAAAAATGAGACAGAACAGAGGTCTACATATGATGAGTTTGGAGTAGGTCTGGCCTTGAACTACAATGGTTATGGTACCTATAAGACAACCCAGGCAATGACACTTGCTGCTGTCCACAGGTGTGTTACTGTGATAATGAACAGTGTTGCATCACTTCCTGTGAGGTTATATGTCTATGATGGTGATGGTTACAAGCAGGAAGTCAAGAACAATCTATCATACTTGCTGGGAAAGAAGCCAAACAGCAAGATGAATTCTTACACCTTTTACAGTCTTATAGTGAAGGACATTCTTCTTTCAGGTAATGCATATGCACTTATCTTGAGGGATGGAGGTAATATTATTGGTTTCCAGTATGTTCCTGCTGGTCTTGTAACACCAGTTGATATGATTACAAGGGTTGAGTATGTGGTCACAGGTGTCAAGGGAAGAGTAAGGCAGGAGGACATACTTCATTTTATGAATTACACAGAAAATGGTGTATTTGGTCTGTCTGTCCTTGCACATGCAAGGAGGACACTTGGTATTGCTGATGCAGGAGACAAGGCAGCAGAGAACTTCTACAAATCTGGTGGTTGTACATCTGGATTCTTGAAGTTTGAGGGCCCAAGTTCTGGTAAGCAGAGGGATGAAATACTTTCTGCCTGGAACACTGCCACAGGTGGTCCAAACAATGGTCCAAATGGTATAGCAGTCTTGCCGGCAAATGTGCAGTACACCCAGTTGAGTGTTGACCCAGCAGATGCTCAGCTCCTTGAAAGTAGGAAGTTTGAGGTCATTGACATATGCAGGTTCTTTGGAGTCAGTCCATTGAAGGTCTTTTCATTGGAGAATGCATCATACAACAGCATTGAGGCCACAGAGTTGGCATTTTTGAATGATACATTGAGACCTCTTTTGACCAAACTAGAGACAGAGTTGGAGACCAAGCTCTTCAAACCAGAAGACTCTTTTGATATAAAGTTTGATGTGAGTGAGTTGTTGAGGACAGACAAGAAATCACAGGCAGAATACTTCACCAAGCTCTTCAATTTGGGTGTTTTGAGTCCAAATGACATCAGGAAGGAACTTGATATGAACTCCATTGATGGTGGAGACATCCATGTTGCACAGATCAACCTCACTTCCATAAAGAATCTGGAGACTATCAATGCCACAGCAGACAACAGGTGGAAGGAACCAGAAATGAATACAAACAATAACCAGGAAGACAATGATAAGGAGAATCAGTAAGAACAATGACTTGAGGGACATCATAAAGAGTTGTCCTTCTGGTGTAATAGATGACATCTTTGAAATTAAGTACTACATTCAGGGTCACAACACCTACATTGATGCCACATTCGAGAAGGTTGGCAGTCAGTTGGTGGTGGTTCTTCCTACATCCTTGTTGGAGACCCTTCCAAATGGTATCTTGATGAGGAAGGCATCATACAAGGTGGTTGATGAATCATATCCTGATGGTTATTACAACCTTGAATTTGAGGATAATTTGAATATCTGGCTTGGTGATGATGAAAGTGAAGCACCTGTTGTACCTGAATATGTCACAGAGACAGAACTTTCTTCTACATTGAGTTCATATGTACAATCTACTCAAATGTCTTTATATTTAAGCACATATGCAAGTAGAGGATGGGTGATGACTCAGGATCTTGCTGTCATTGATAATGTTAAAAGTTGGGTATTGAGTCAGAGTTACATAACATCATCTGCTTTGTCAGGATATGCCACAGAATCCTGGGTATCTTCACAGGGTTATCTTACAGAAGTACCAGATTATTTTGCTACACAGAACTGGGTATTGAGTCAGGGTTACATCACAAGTGAGACTATTCCAAGTGACATTGCTACACAGAGTTGGGTTGAGGCCAATTTCCTTTCATCTGTATCACTTTCTGGTTATGCCACTGAATCCTGGGTGTTGAGTCAGGGATTCATCACCAGTGAGACTATTCCAAGTGATATTGCCACACAGAGTTGGGTAGAAGCCAATTTCCTTTCATCTGTATCACTTTCAGGTTATGCAACAGAATCTTGGGTGTTGAGTCAGGGTTATCTTTCTTCTGTACCAGATTATTTTGCTACACAGAGTTGGGTTTTGAGTCAGGGATTCATTACCAGTGAGACAATTCCTTCTGATATTGCTACACAAAGTTGGGTATCTACCAATTTCCTTCCAACATCTGCATTATCTGGTTATGCTACAGAGTCCTGGGTGGAGGCAAAAGGTTATCTTACATCTGTTCCTTCAACATATGCTACACAAAGTTGGGTAGAGTCACAGGGTTATCTTACATCACACCAGGATTTGGGTTCATATGCAACAAAATCTTGGGTATCAGACCAGGGCTATCTTACCTCACACCAGGATTTGGGTTCATATGCAACAAAATCTTGGGTATCAACAAATTACTTGTCAAGTACAGCATTGGAAGGATATGCTACAGAGGGATGGGTATCTTCTAATTACCTTTCAGCAACAGCATTGTCTGGTTATGCAACACAATCCTGGGTAGAATCCTACTATTTTGAGGAATCAAAGGTATGGACAGGAGCATTGTCAGAGTGGGTTATGTTGACTCCACAGCAGCAGGCATTTTATACAATTGCATTGGTAACAGAGTAATGGTAACAACATTTGGAAATAGCATACACAGTGCTTTCACATATGGTTTTCCAGTGAAAGAGATATACTGCAATGGTGTTCTTGTGTGGCCATTGTCAAATTCATTCTATTACATAAAGTGGACACCAACATCCATTTCTGGTCCATTTCTTATGAATAGTGGTCAGACAATGTACCTGGAAGACTATGATGGTTTTTATAGTGGTCCATTTTATATTGACCCAGTTGAACCTTCATATAGTTCATATGTGTCAAGGTGTGAAATAGACACATCTGCTTTCCAGAGTAATTCAGAGATAGTCACTGTGGTTACAAACTGTGAAGAGATTAATGCAGGAGCTTTTGCCTATTGTCCTTCATTGATATATGCCCATGCAAAGTGTTACAGGTTGTGGAATGGGGCATTTGTTGGTTGTTCATCATTATTTAGTGTGGAATTGCCAAACTGTTCTTACATATCCTGGAAGGCATTTCAAAGTTGTACTAATTTGACATATGTCAGTATTCCAAAATGTGAGTTTTTAGGGTTTGAAGTATTTTGTGATTGTAAAGCTCTTGACAACCTTTATCTACCTGATTGTTCATATATATATGACAATGCATTTATGGGGTGTACAAATTTAACAACAATCACTTTTGGATATTCAGGTATAGTATCCTTTGGAGGTAATATGTTCTCCAATACACCTATTGGTAGTTTAAGTGGAAGAATATATGTACCAAGGGATTGGTTGGCCTCATATAAAGAAAGATATCCATATTATTCAACAATATTTTATCAAATACCAAACTAAATTAAGATTATGATTAGTGGACAAATTCGTTCTTGGACTTTCCCTCTATACAACTGTGGTGAGTTGATGATATCCTCATCATATTTCTATATTCAGTGGCTTCCAAGTTATATCAGCAGTGGTACATTCAGAATGGCCAACAGGGATTATCAGTTTTCATCATATCCTTCTGGATTCTTTTCTGGTAGATCTGTCTTCATTGATTATTTTTCCAGTCTTGGAGTGATATGGAGTTCAGCATTTATTAGTAACAGTAAGATTACAACCATACAGACAAATGTAAATGGTCTTCAATGGAGTGCTTTTAAAGACTGTTCAAAATTGACAAGGTTCACAGGATATGCTCTTACATGGACAGAGGATTATGGTTTTTATAACTGTTCAAGGTTATCAGAGGTAATAGCACCAAATTTAGATGTTATAAATTACAGGACATTTGCACAATGTGATAGTTTAACACAGGTAAGTTTTCCAGAGTGTACTTGGGTTGGAGATGAGGTGTTTTTAGGATGTGAGAGTCTGGTAAGTGCATACCTTCCAAACTGTGTGTCATTATATCCAAGTGCATTTTCTGGTTGTTCTTTGTTGAGTGATGTTAATCTTTCAAAATGTAGGTTGTTGCAGCCTGGTGCCTTCAAGAGATGTACATCTTTGAGTTATCTTGAACTTCCTTCTGCATCAGATATAAGGGAATCTGTTTTTTGGAACTGTTCAAGGTTTGAGTTCCTTTCACTGCCTGGTAGTTCTGTGTGTCTATTGAGTACTTCTACTGCATTTAGTGGTACCAGATTTACAAGATGGACTGGAATCATCCTTGTTCCTACATCCCTTTATTCACAGTATATAGTTGCACCAGAATGGAGTTATTTCTTTAGAACCTCATCTGATAGAAACATATATGCTATGGATGAGATAGTAATGAGGTGGACACCATTGTCAGCAGGAGGATGGTATTATTCTACTTATGACATACATACTGAAATGAATTCAATTATGTCTTTTCATGGAGTAGTCCTTTCTGGATATTATGATGGTGATTTAGTTCATAATTTTTTTAATGGTATTGATACTGCTACTTTTTCAACACTTCGTTTTTACAGGAGTGTTGTTAACAGATATTTTAAAAATTGTAGAATAGATGAAGCATATTTTGAAGAATGTACATTGATAAATCAGGATAGCTGTTTTTATGGTTGTGATATAAAATCTATTTCTTTACCAATTTGTAAAAATATATATGGTAATTATACTTTTGAAAGAAACAAATTTTCAGAGATTGATTTACCTGAATGTATAAATATTTCATCAGGAACTTTTTTTTCTTGTAGCAACCTTGAAAGAGTAGGTCTTTCTAAATGTGTAACCATAGGGTCAAGGGCATTTTGGCATTGTGGTAAACTACCAAGAATAGATTTACCTGAATGTGTAAGAATAAGTAATGCTGCTTTTATGAGTTGTAGTTCATTATCAGAAATAGATTTACCAAAATGTGTTTCTTTACCAGGACCTTTGTCAGATGATACTTTGTTTGGTGGTTGGGCATTTGGTTTTTGTTCTGCACTAACAAGGGCTAGTCTTCCAGTATGTAGCTATGTTGGTCCTAATAATTTTGCATACTGTAGAACTCTTTCTAATGTATATCTTCCTATATGTAAGGTTGTTGGTGCTAGTGCTTTTAATGGTTGTTCAGCCCTTTCAGAAATAGAATTACCATTATGTAGTAGAATTGACTATGGTGTATTTTATAATTGTACATCATTAGCAAGGGTCAGTCTTCCAGTATTGACTATTTTTTCAGGATCTACAAATTTTGTGGGTGCAGCATTTAGAGGTTGTACAGCCCTTTCAGAAATAGAATTATCATTAGTTACAGTAATTCCTTCGAATACATTTAATGGATGTATATCACTTAAGAGAGCCAGTTTACCATTAGTAAGTAAAATAAGTGCCTATGCTTTTAATGAATGTAGTTCTTTATCAGAAATAAGTCTATCACTATGTGAAAGTGTAAGTTATAATGCATTTGAAAAATGTATTTCACTTTCATCTGTAAGTCTACCTGTATGCAGTATAATTGGTAGTTATGCTTTTTCTGGATGTAGTTCACTTTCAGAGATATATCTTCCAATATGTGGTACACTTGGTAGCTATGCTTTTGCAAATTGTATGTCATTATCAAAGATAACATTGGGTTATAGTTCTGTTTGTACTCTTGGAAATGCAGATGTCTTTGGTAACACACCTCTTGCATCAGGAATAGGAGGAATATATGTACCTTCTTCACTTGTGTACTGGTATCAGAATAATGCAGCCTGGTCTTCATATTCAAGCATCATCTTCCCAATCAGTAGTTAGAACTGACCCATAAATAATTAAAAGTACTTTTAAAACAATGATAGAGTTAAACAAGAACAAGCTTATTCCAGGAGTGGATACATCTTGGGGAGACATCAGAGGGGACATCAGCAAGCAGTCAGATTTGATGAGTATGATGTCCAGTTATGCCACACAATCCTGGGTCAGTTCACAGGGTTATCTTACTGAACACCAGCCATTGAAGACTATCAACAACCAGAGTCTTGTTGGCACAGGAAACATCACCATTGAGGCAAGTGTTCCTGATTACTATGCTACAAAACAGTGGGTATCAGACCAGGGTTATCTTACAAGTGAGACACTTCCTTCTGACCTTGCAACAGAAAGTTGGGTATCATCTAATTTCCTTCCAACATCTGCATTATCTGGTTATGCCACAGAGTCCTGGGTCAGTTCCAATTTCCTTTCTACAACAGCATTATCAGGATATGCAACACAGTCTTGGGTAGAATCACAGTCATACATCACCAGTGTGGCCTTGTCTGGTTATGCAACAGAATCCTGGGTATCAGAACAGGGTTATCTTACATCTGTTCCTTCAACATATGCTACACAGAGTTGGGTTGAAGCCCAGAGTTATCTTACATCTTCTTCTTTGAAGACAGTCAATGACCAGAGTCTTGTTGGTGAGGGTAACATTGAGATTGGTGGACTCACACCAGAGCAGGAGGAGGCCATTGAACCATTGGAGGAGACATCAAAAGGTATGCTTTATACCTTTGAGCTTCCTGCCAGGTCTTCAAGGTTTGTCACAATGGATAACATTGAAAGTCCAGAAACACAGAATTATCTGTACAAGGTAGGAGATGACATTTATTATATACCATACACTATGGTTTATAAGTACAATCCTGACAAACTGAACTTTGAGAAGGTATGTAATTTGTCACAGACATCATATTATCCTATGTGGAAGGATGCAACAGGAAGATACTATCTTGGTTCTGCATGTCAGGTAGATTTGAGTACAGGTACATGTACTCCTGTTACCCTCGATGCAATAAACTATGCTTACTACTACAACAGGCACAATATTGTCCATGGAAAGAAGGGTATCTACTGTTTTGATACCTCATTCCAGAAGTTTGATGAGTCTGCCCAGAAGTTTGTAAGTTTCCCATGTACTTCTTATCCAACAACCCATGACCTTCAGTATATAGGTATGAGATTAGCTGAATATGAAGGACATATCATATTCCTTGATACAGAAGGTGTGATGTATGAGTTCATAGAGGGTGATGATTCAGTAGAGATAGTAGAGGTGTCAGAACCATACTTCCCTGTTATGGGTAACAATGATTATATCACCAGTATGTATCTGTTCAAGATTGGTGGAGATTACTACTATTTGAGGGAATACAACCAGCAGAAGCTTGTCAGTGGTCAGTGGGTGTTGAACAACATTACCTATGATGGTTCAAACACAACCTATTTCTATGGAGAAGGACTCAATGAAGGTGATTACTTAATGGGATTTGCACAATCACCACAATCAACTTTACTTCAATTGACAAACCCAGGTAGTACATCATACAAAAAGACATACTGGGCATCATTGAGTACAGTATGTGTGGAATTGGGAGATTCTGTTCAGTATATTGGCGGATCCAAACATTTCAATGCTTTGTATGCAAGTCTTTTATGTATAAGTGAAGTTCAACCTACTGGACCAATTAATGTAAACTCAAACTCACAACCTGTTTCAATAAAGGCAAAGAAACTGGAAATTTCAGTAAATGATTATGCCACACTTAATGGTTCTACACTGGCAACAACAGAAGATTGTATTGTGAACAGGACTATCTATCCTTGTGGTCCAAGGTTCAATAGTGTAGGTTATCTTTCATTTCCTTATCAGTTTATGTATTACTGGACAACTGCAACAGGAAGGGTGTTTGTAAATTACAATGGTTCAACATATGAGTTCAATGGTACCACTTTCAGTCAGGTGACACTGACAGCAAATCCTACTATGAATACCTATGTTGTCAGTACAGACACAGACACATTCTACAGTGACACATATGGTACATACATCTGGGATAATGGAAATAATGACTGGTTACTTATAACCAACCAAAATCCAGCAGGAGGAGAGAGTGACTATTTCTGGGTATGTGGAGACACCATTAGGTATGGTAATACACATAAGCTTGTAGAGAGTGGAGGTACATATTCCTGGGTTGAGGATCCAATCAGCAATTGGAGTTCTGGTAGATACTATGTTATCAATAACACTGTATATTGTTTGGCTTCTGGTACTCTTTACACATATGATGATTCAACAAATACATATACTTTTGTAGCATACTATAATGAACCAGGTATTGGTAACTACTTTGTCTGTGATGGTGAGATATACATCCTTAACTGGGGTAATGTAAAGAAGCTTGATATGTCACTTGTTGGAGTTCAGACATACATTGATGTAAATACAGATGTTTATTATGCTGGTGACCCTTATTGCTTCTATGGAATGTATAGTGGATATGTCTATTTGATAAATAGTAGTAGCTATATTGGTTACTGTTTTGATGTTGATGAGACAGTACCAGAAGTTCCTTCATCAAATGGTACTTACATCTTGCAGGCAGTGAGGTCAGCAAGTGGAGTCACATTTTCTTGGGTATCTGCTTAACAACAAACATATAATAGATTTTGAACCCCAGGAGTCCTTCCTGGGGTTTGTTATTTTTATCATAAATAACTTATAAATGAAGAAAAGTTATGAGTAAGTTTTTATCTATTCTTGTTCCTTACTTCAATGAGGGTGAGGAAGTAATAAAGCCTTTATTGGACAGTGTTGGTTTTCAGCAGAACATTGATTTGAGTGAGATAGAGGTTGTGATATGCAAGGATGGTGAGGAAGGCCAGGGTCTGTCAGAAGAGTTCCTCAAATCCTATCCATATGACATACAGTATCACATTGAACCAAAGGGAGGAGTATCACAGATGAGGAACCAGGCCTTCAACTATTCAACTGGTGAGTATGTTGCCTGGTGTGACTGTGATGACCAGTATTATCACTGTCTGGCCTTCTGGTTCATCAAGAGGGAGACCACTACACCTATGGAAGTTCCTATCAATGGAGTACCTACACAGGTCAATGGTTTTGATGCATTGTATTCTGTGTTTCTTGAGGAGGGAAGAAACCCAGAGAATGGTGAGACCTATTTCATCGACAGGAAGGATGGTTTTCAGTTTGTCCATGGGAAGGTCTTCAAGAGGGATTTTCTTGTCAGGAATGACATTCACTTCTTCCCAGAGTGTGTTATCCATGAGGACAATGTGTTGAACCTACAGGTACAGTCATGCACACAGAACATCAAGTGGTGTCCAGTGCCTTTCTATCTATGGAAGTGGAGGGACAGTTCAGTATGTAGGAGAGATGTACTGTATATCAAAAAAACCTATCCTGACCTCATCAAATCCTCTGACTGTTCTATTGCTTGGTTGATAAACAAATCCAAGTTTGACAAGGCCAGGGAGTGTATCACTTCAATCACCTATGATGCCTATTACACAATGTGTCACCCTTCCTGGAAGATCATAGAGACCCAGGAATACAGGGACAGGACAGAGAAGTGTTTTTCTGATTATTTCAAGAAGTATGAGTATCTGTGGGATGAAGCACCACAGCAGATGAAGATGGCAATATCCAATGGGATAAGACAAAGGGTAGTACAGCAGGGTATGGAGATGGAGACAGAGACATTGGATCAGTTCCTTACAAGGATAAAGGCATTATAGAAGAATCCCAGGTGACCACCTGGGATTTTTCATAAATAATGTGATACAATTTATTTTGGAAATGAACAAGCATAAGATTTTCATTTTCCTATTCCTCTTTATATGTGGGATTGGATTTGGTATTTGGTCAATGATAATTCCACCAGGTGGTGTGATAGACAAGTCTGTTCTTATCCTTGTTGCACAAATCTTTGTGTTGGCTTCTTCTGTTTATGGGTTTGAGGTTCACTTTGACATACAGAAGGGAAGGTTTCATGCCGGCAAAGTAAAGGATGAATCACCTGAAACAGAAAATCATAAATAAATAAAAGAACTATCACAATGGACAATATTGAAGTAAGAAATTTTAATATTGAGTTGAGGGATGAAGCTGAATCAAGACACATTGAGGGTTATGGTTCTGTTTTCAATGAGAAGTCAGTTGACCTTGGTGGTTTCAGGGAGATTATTCTTCCTGGTGCTTTTGATGGTGTCATTGAGAGGTCTGATGTGAAGTGCTATCTTGACCACAACCCAGAGAAGGGTATCCTTGCAAGGAGCAGGAATGGTGCAGGAAGCCTTACCCTTGAACTTGATGAAAGAGGACTCAAATATTCATTTGATGCTCCACACACAAACCTTGGTGATGAGGTAGTTGAAGGACTCAGGAGAGGTGATTACACCCAGAGTTCCTTTGCTTTCACTGTAGCAGGTGAATCCTGGTCCAGGGAAGAAGATGGTACATACTTGAGGACTATCAACAAGATTGGTGGTCTCTATGATGTAAGCATTGTGGCAAATCCAGCATATGAAGGTACTTCTGTGGCATTGAGGTCACTTGATGCATTCAAGGCACAGGAGGAACAGGTACCAGAAGAGGTGAAAGAAGAACCTGTTCAGGAAGAGGTAAGGGAAGAACCACAAGTAGTAGAAGAAGAAAAACCAGAGGTACAGGAAGTGACTGAACCAAAGGAAGAAAGAAACAATATATCAAATATAAAAAGAAACAATATGAAGAATTTTTCATTAATCAAAGCTATCAATGATGTTGTTAACAACAGAAACATCAATGAGGATGCACTTAATGTCATCGAATTGGGTGCAACTGAAATGAGGAAGTCTGGTCTTTCATATTCTGGTCAGATTCAGCTTCCTGTAGAAGAAAGAACATCACCTACTGATGGTGCTATTGCTGCTACAGCAGAAGGTCAGGGTGAAGAGATTGTTGCTACTGACAAGCTCAATATCCTTGAACCATTGAGAGGTAAATCTATCCTTGCAGAAGCAGGTGCTACATTCCTTACAGGTCTTGTAGGTAACATTTCTATCCCTACTTATTCAGGTACAACCTGTGGTTGGAAGGGTGAGATGGTTGATGCAGACAATGGTATGGGTTCATTTGACACTGTTGAATTGAGTCCAAAGAGACTTACTGCATTCATTGACATTTCAAAGCAGTTCCTTGTACAGGATTCAGTTGGTGCAGAGGAAATGTTGAGAAGTGATATTGTCAATGCACTTGTAGCAAAATTGGAGCAGACTATTTTTGGTGATGCACAGGGTACAACTGACAAGCCAGAAGGTATCTTCTATGGTGCAGAAGAGGCTAATCCTTCTTGGGCAGGTGTCTGTGATGCAGAGGCAGATTTGACTGACTATCTTGGTGAGAAGAGATTTGTCATGAGTCCTTCTGCTAAATCTACTTTCAAGCAGACAACTATTTCAGGTCAGCTTTCAGACTTGAGAATGCTTATGAATGGTAATGAAGTTGATGGTTATCCAGTATCTTCATCTTCAAATGTTGTAGATGGTGGTTGGGCATTTGGTGACTTCAAGGAATTGGTAGTTGCACAGTGGGGTGCTATTGACATTGTAGTTGACCCTTATACACTTGCTACCAAAAATGCTATCAGATTGGTCATCAATGCTTTCTTTGATGCAAAGGTAAGGAGATCAGGTGCTATCAAGGCCTATGTTCTTGATAATGGATCAGATTCTGACTAATCCATAACTTTCTTCTTTTCATCAGGCTGGGGTGGGGGTTACCCCATTCCAGCCTTCTATATATAACTAAACACAAAACAGGATGTATCTTACTTTACAACAGGTGAAACAGCACCTGATTATAGACCATAATGAGGATGACCAGTATCTGGCAGACCTCATCACAGTAGCAGAGAATGCTGTATGTAGAGACCTCAACCTTCATAGTTTGAAGGACATTGAGGACTGTACAGGTATGCTGCCTGCTTCTGTTATCCAGGCAATGTTACTGTTGATAGGTACATTGTATGCCAACAGGGAATCTGTCACCTATGGCAATCCTACTGTTGTTCCACACAGTTATCAGTATCTGTTGTCTTTGAACAGGAACTATATAAACAAAGCATAAGGTAGAGATGAGGGCAGGACTTCTCATGGAGAGAATCAACTTTTTGAGGTTGGAGAAGGTGAAGACAGACACAGGTAGTGAGTACAACACCTATGTCCCTGAACACAGTTGCAGGGCAAGGGTTACTTATGCAGGTGGAGACAGGGAGAATGAGAATGGTGACATCTTCTACTCACATCACATCCACTTTGAAATCAGGAGAGGGTTGGAGTTTGATGAGCTGTACAGGATAGAGTGGGAAGGAAGACAGTACAGGATTCTGTGCATAGAGCAGAACAAACACAACCAGAGTACAAAGATAATCACAGAGTTGGTAAATGACTAATGCAGGGATAAATGTGGATGACAAGGAAGTGTTGAAGGCATTGTCAAGGTTGTCTTTCAAGCAGATGGACAAGGCCTACAGGACTGGTATGAAGAAGAGCCTGGATCCTATCCTGAAACAGACAAAGCTGAACTTGAGGAAATCTGACATCAAGAATGTGAACAAACCATATATCAGCAAGAAGACAGGTAAGAGGTACATATCTATGATGCAGGGTGTGAAGACCTCTGTTTACATAGGGAACACAGAGGACTCATATGGTAAGGTTCACATTATGAAGGAGTTCAGGTTGAAGTGGTTTGAGAAGGGAACAAGCCTGAGGAAGACAGCCAGGGGAGCAAGCAGGGGTAGTATCCAGCCAAGGTGGTTTTTCAGGGCAGCAGTTATGCAGAGGAGCAATGAATCAACAGAAACCCTGGAAGAGAACATAAGAAATTCAATACTAAAAGCTTACAATAAGAAATGATAAACATAGGAACATTAATATATGGGAAACTGAACAGTGTTGCTTCAACCTATCCTTTGGTTGCAGAGAACACTACAAACTTTCCATTCATCATATACAGGACTCTGCAACAGAGACCTCAAACAACCAAGGATGGCATCTTTGAATGGGTATATACTGTACAGGTCAATGTTGTCAATGACAAGTATGACAGGGTATGTGATCTATGCAGTGATGCAGTGGACAAGTTGATGGAACTGGAAGAAGTAATGGACATAAATATAGAGAGTATCAGTGAGGATTACATTGAGAATGCATATGTAAAGGAAATCACTGTCATAATCAAGAAATAAACAAAATAATAAATAGTACTATTATGGGAATAATTAAAGGTAAGAAATTGATGTTATTCATCAAGAAGAACAACCAATTTGTTTCAGTAGGTTATGCTACAAACCACACACTTTCAACAAGTGCTAGCACTATCAATGTATCACACAAGGATTTGGAGGATGCAGGTTCTGGTAAGTGGGATGATCAGAACATTGATACATTGTCTTGGACTATAACAACAGAAAATTTTTACGCCGATGATGCAAGTGGTATTTCTTTCAGTGATTTGTTTGGCTACTACACAGCAGGTACAGAGTTGGATGTGAAGTTTGCTGTTGCTGCTACCAGTTCTACTGGTGTACCTTCAACAGGTTGGTTGGCACCTACTGCACAGGGTAGTTATGTTATGAGTGGAAAGGTAGTCATTACATCAATTGATATGAATGCACCTGTTGATGACAATGCCTCTTTCAGTATGACATTTACTGGTAAGGGTGCTTTGTCAGCAGAAACTCTTTCTTAAATAAGTGATTAGGTGAGTGGAAAAGAGGGTTGGAAAACCCTCTTTTTTTATGCCCATAAATAATATAAAGTGTTTAACAAATCAGAAAGTTATGGAAATATTAGGTAAAAATGTTGTTTTGAAATACTCTTTGAGGAGTATGTTTGTTTGGGAAGAGATGTTAGGTAAACCATTTGAAATCAATACTTTACTTGACACATACTGCTTCTGCTATGCCTGTATCATTGTCAACCCTGACAACCCACAGGTGTCCTTTGATGAGTTCATCAACTACTGTGATGAACACCCAGAGGTGATGAAGGAGTTCAATGAGTTTTTGGAGGCAGAACACAAGAAGAGGGATGTCCTCCAGGGGGATAAAAAAAAAGTGAAGGAGAAGGAGACAAGTTAAGCATCAGGGATATATACAGTATCCTTGTTTTACAGTGTGGGATAGCACCTGATTATGTCCTTGACAGGATGCAGTTCTATGAGATAGAGGCATTGATAGAGAACATGTGGAGGAAGAACAAGGATTCCTGGGAGCAGACAAGGACAATGGCTTATGTAACAGCACAGAGCCAGAGTACAAAGAAGATAGACATGCAGAATATGATGACCTTCCCTTGGGAGAAGGGTGGTGAACCAGATGTTCCTACACAGGAAGAGAGAGAAGAGGTGATGAGGGAGATGAAAGCTATGGAAGAGATGATGAATAAACAATAATGATAATATAGATGGCCCAGAATTTAGTAGTTCAATTACTTTTAAAGACAGGTTCTTTCAGTACAGATCTGAAGACTGCAAAGGGACAGATACAGAATTTCCAGAAGGGATGTCAGACAGCAGGAAAGTCCTTGACAGCATTTGGTAATGGTCTTGGAATCAACATTGGAGCCCTAACCAAGTTTGGTGGTGTGGTAGGTGCTGCTGTTGTTGCTGGTAAGGAGTTCAAGGCAATACTTGACAGTTCACAGACCACATCAGATGCCTTCCAGGGTGCAATAGCAGGATGTAAGGGTGTGTTGGAACAGTTCAACACCTCCATTGCATCTGCTGATTTTTCTGCCTTTTCCAATGGATTATGGGGAGTGTATGATGCTGCAAAGGCAGTACAGGATGCCCTTGACCAGCTTGGTAACACACAGATAGCATATGACTTTATGTCAAAGCAGAACACAACCAAGTTCCAGGAGGCATACAACATCTTCAAAGACCCAGAAGCCACAGCACAGATGAAGGAAGAGGCAAAGAAGCAGATGAAGGAAGCTGTGGATGCCCAGTTCCAATATGCAAGAAACTATAGCAGTTCACTTTACAAGACATATGTAGCACAGGTTGTTAAGAAGGCTGGTTCTTCCAACTTGAGGGCAAACAGAGTCAGTATGACACAGTTTGAACAGGCTATGAAGATAGACCTTGGTCTGATGGGTAACCCAGAAGATGCCAGGGCAGAGAATGAGAGATTATACAAGGAGTATCTGAAAAACCTGAAGGAATATGGCAAGAACAATATCACAGGACAGGATGCCTTGAAGAAGGAATATGCAGATGTGATTGCCATACATGCTATGTTGGAGTTGATGAAGGATGATGAACTCAAGGGGGTGGCACAACTCATTGGTGGTATGGAGGATGCACAACAGGTGGCCTTGTCAATGGAGAAGACATACAACAGGGCAGTGGCAGGTAAAACCAACACCACAGCACAAAGAACATCTATCAGACAGCAGAAGGAGGAACTCCAGATCCAGGAAGGTTCACTTACATACTATGAGAATCTGTTGAGGGAGAAGACAGCATCCAGGGATGCAACAGTGAAGGAATCAGAGGAGTGGAAGAAGCTCAATGAAGAGGTCATTGATTTGGAAAAGAAAGTAAAAGACATAAAGGGTGTCCAGGAAAAGGTAGAACAACTTGTGATTGGTAGTGAGAAGTGGATGAAGAAGCAGATAAGTGACCAGGAGGAGATAGTAAACAACCTTGAAATTGGAACAGAGGAGTATGAGAAGCAGAAGAAGATACTCAATGATATCAGGAGTGCTTACAATGTACTTGCCCTTACAGAAAGACTGGATGAGTCACTTGAAATAGAACCTCCAACATTGGAGTCCCTTGAAACAACCTTGTCTATCTTGAAGCAGATGCAGAGGATAATACCAGTTGATTCTGCACTGTTCCAGGAATACAGCAATATGATCAATGAACTGGAAGACAAGTTGAAGTCAATCAATGGTGTGAAGATGGATCCACCTACAACAGACAAGTGGGATAAGTTCACACAGTCTATGGCTGCTACCAGTACAATAGTGAATGCCCTTGGTAACACCTTCAAGGAGAACTCTGAACTCACTGCATCATCTATCCTTCAAATGGTGGCTACCACACTTCCAGCTGTTGCTACACTTATTAGTTCTATCAGTGCCCTTACAGCAGTGGAGGCAGTAGAGGCAGGTGTAGGTGCTGTACAGAAAGCTGTAAGTTCATCACAGCACTGGATTGAGGCCATTGCTGCTGTGGCATCCCTTGGTGCTGCTGTTGCTGCTGCCCTGGCTTCTGCCAAGACACAGGCTCAGAAGTTTGCCTTTGGTGGTATAGTAGGTGGTACATCCTATACTGGTGACAGGGTTGCTGCCAGTGTCAATTCAGGTGAGATGATACTTACCAAGGCACAACAGTCAAGGTTGTTCAGGATGGCAAATGAAGGTGGAGTAGGTAGTGGTCAGGTAGAGTTCCACATATCAGGTACTGACCTTGTTGGTGTACTCAACAATCAAACAAGAAAAAATAGAATCATAGGATAATGATAGCAAGACAATTAATACATTCTGGTTCTTTTCTGGACCATGAGGACAACCCTATAACAGTGTCCTTTTACAAAAGAATAGATTTGAATGCTGACCCTACATCCTTTGATGTGGATTATACATTGAGTGTAAACATACTTGTAGTGTGGTCCAGGGAAGGTGAGGCATATGTAAAGTCATATCCTTCCTGGCTGATAAGCTGCACAGAAATATGGGTGGCTGATTTGCCAGGTACAAACTATCACAAGCACTATTACAGCTTTGGTGTCCCTCTTAATGAGGGAGAAGCCAGGGATGGTGTATTTAAGATATCTATCCAGGGTAATGACTGGGCAGAGACAGTAGTACCAATACATCAGGAGGCAGAACCAGGTGATTCTGATTCAGATGTGGAAGAATATGATTTACATGCTGACCCTGAATCCTTTAATGTGGATTATACATTGAGTGGATATCTGCTCATTGTGTGGTCACTTGAAGGTGAGGCATATGTCAAGTCATATCCTGCTTGGTTTGCAGGATGCAGCCAAGTGTGGACAGAGGACATTCCTGGTTCAAGTTATCACAAGCACTATTATAGTGTTGGTGTCACCAGAAATGATGGAGACTCCAGGGATGGAAACATTGTTGTTGGAATTGAAGATTCACCTCTTGCAGAGTTGATTGTCCCTATACATCAAGGATCAAATAATTAAAAGACTATGGATAATGATTTGAGATTTGCAGGTACTAACCCTGTTATTATAAACTACAATGGTAATGTAGATGACATCTATGCACCAGTGAAGACCTCTTCCTGTGATGTTAACATTGTATCAGAAAAGATTCTTGATGATTTATATTCACCAAGGAAGGATGGCATCTATGTCAATATCACCAAGAGAGTACCTCACAAGGTGAAGTCAGCATATCTGATAGATGGAGGATACTGTGCTGGTGTGTGGTCTGACAACAACCTGGAACAGAGTCACACATATGTTGGAAAGAAACAGTTTTATGTTGATGTGTATGGTGCTTTCAGGTTTACTGGTACTGTGAAATCAACACTTGGAGGTATTGAGAGATATCAAAACCTTCTTTACTCACCAGCAGAAGGTGGTATTCAACCACAGGAGAATGGAAGTGTGATATGGGTAGAAAACAACAATTGGTTATTGGAAGATGGTGAATTTTACTTCTATGACCAGGATGGTAATTCATACAAGACCTGGGAGGATGAGGAACATATCTTCTTTATTTCAAAATGGGGAAGGCACTATGATTCACAAAGTGGATTCTACTATACTGGTTGGGGTGAACCAGAGGAGTATATGAGGAGTAATGGTGAATACTTTGTATATTGTAGTTATCCTAATGATGACATATGCCATTACATTGATGGTCACATTGAACTTCTTTATGGTAATGAAAGATACCAGTGGAATGGTACCAATATGGAATGGGTCAGACTTTCACCATACAGATGTACACTATCTACTGTTGGATACAATGGTCTGTATGGTCACAACTATATGAAGGTGAAGACCAAGAATGGTGATATTGTTGATGCCTGTATAGCAAGGGAGGTTACAGGAACTGGTGTGTGGGATGGTGCCTGGCTTGTTGCCTTGAATCATGCATCAAACACATTTGACCTACTCATCCCTATCACAAAGACTAGCAGATTTGAAAACACTTTTACTGGTGATAATGGTGATGTTTATATAATGGAAGATTCAGGAAAGATATTCTACTGGTCCTGGTTATACAAGGGCTGGGTTCTTTGGTGTACAATAACAGGTGACATTGAGGATGACACATCTTTCTATCTTGATTATATCATACCTACAACTGTGACCTGGGGAACATATAAGGGTGTTGTATTCAAGTATGATGAAACAAAGTTCTTTGCCATAACATCTATTATGGAACCTGTTGTGGATTTAAAATGGCTTCCTGTACCAGGTGAATATGATTACATCACCTGGGAGGGATACAAGATGCCTAACACCTTCAGTCAGGATGTGACATTGAACCTCGATGAGATAGGAATGACCTGCATAGACCCTGTGTCAATGCTCAAATATGTGAAGATAAACAAGATAATGACCAGACCTGCTATGGTCACATACAGGGAAATAATTGGTTCAGCACTGGCATATGTGATGTTGACAGGAAACAAGTTGAAGGTGGAAAGGAATGTAACATATGGTTCAGGAATCCATACTGTCACAAACAACATCCTCAATATGATGTGCCAGATAAGTAACTTCTGGGATGAAGGTGATAACCCTTCAACTCTATATGATGTGATTCAGGAGTTGTTGAGACCATTCTGCCTTACACTTGAATATGTGAACAACACATACTGGATATTCAACCAGACCAGGACAGAGGATGACAGTACATATGATGAGTATATCATTGAGGCAAATGGTGAACTTACATTGGTAGAAACAAATTCTATTGAACCAGAGGTGTTTGAACTTAATGAAGGTGATTGGATATCCAACAACATCAGCAATGCTACCATAGAGATAGGTTCTACCTACAACAGGGTGACAGCAGTGGCCAGTACATCCATTCCTAAATATTCAAATATGGTCACTGACCAGGTGGATTACTCCAACAGGGACAAATATGAGATTGGACAGGTCAATGTACAGAGGAACAAGACAAAGGGATTTATGGTCATGCCTGTTGCCGGGACAGCCTACAGAAGGGTACAGAAGAACCCAGCTGATTACTGGTTCTACCTGTGGAATGGTGTATATACAGATGAGGATTATGAACTCATTTCATACAACATGCTTGTCAATGGATGGTTGAACATTAACAAGGCATATGAGTACCTGGAAGAAACAACAGGACACCCTAATGACTATGGTAGCATCTTGAACTTCTATGGTGGTGCAAACAACCCTTCTGCAACAGGAAAGGAACAGGACAGGGAAAAACCAGTTGAGGTGAAGAGCAGGATAACAGCATATGCACCAGATAATGGTGTACCACCAGAGTTCCTTGAAGAAGATGATTTATGGTGGCTGTTCAAGTCAAACTATGACCTTGATGACAGAGGATATGATCCTATTCTTGTAAAGGCAAACAAGACCAGTTCAGCATTTGGTTCAGATGTACAACCTTCTGGTACACACAGGACTGTATATCACCAGGTGTATGCCAATACTGTACTCAATGGATTAAACAGCCAGACACTTGAAATAAGAATGTCACAGTCCTATTCCAGGACAGGTATAGATGTACCTATCAGTGTACTCAACAACAACAGTGCATACAACAACAACTTCTATATGGAACTTAACAGTGATGATGGAAATGTCTATTATGATCCTATCATCAAACAGTCAGATACCTCATACTTCCCACAACCTTGGAACTGGGACAGTGTTATGGTAGATGACATATACTTCAACAGGTATGCTACTGGTCATAACAAGAGGATTACACCAGTATGGGACAGAAGAAGGATAGATGTATATATCCAGGTAAGTGGTGGTGTCCTTCAATTCAATGGTAAGGAATGGGTGGAGGATACAGCTTTCAATCCTTCAAACTCTTTCTATCTGTTGAAGTTGATGAACTATGAACAGTTGTTCCATAAGGACTATAACTACAATGTGATTGAAACATCTGATGGCAATCACTATTCTTTGACTGATGAAAATTTCAGTTACAATGTGGACACACATGGTGGTGTGGTGCAGAATCCAACATCCTTCAACAGATACTGTACTCCATACAAGGCAGAGGAAAATGACTGGACACAATGGATAAATGACTGTGGTGAGGGTTATCTTTCTCTTAATCTTCCTACTGTTGAGGCAGGTGTGGCAGATGTGGTTGTGGACATCACAAACTCATCACTTCTTGGAAGCACTGGTGGATCTGTGATGAACAACACCAAATTTGTACCTTTTTATTTTGAGTACATTGGTCTTGGTGAAATCACAGAGGAAGGAGTGACCCATGATGTTGTTCTTTCACCAGATAACATTGGTAATAAATATGGTACCATTGGTTACTGTCCTGGCATGGGGTCAAAGATGGACTTCATACCAAACAATGTGACTTATGTAAAAGGTGAGCACCTGGATTTGAGCATATCAATTGATGTACCTGAAAGTAACCTTGGCCAGATGTTCTCACAGTCTGACATCAAGTACATCATCAACAACAATGAAAACTATGATGAGGAGTATGTGATGAATGACTTCAAGGAAAACACCTACAACCAGCTTGTCAATGATTCCTTCTCATATCTTCTGTTTGAGAATGACAGGGCATATGCAGAACAGTTCTTCATCAACAATCTGGAAGTAAGACCTGAATGCTACACAGTCCAGGCATATATGAACTGGTTGAGTAAGATAAGGAAGATTTACACCAAGACCCTGTTACCATTGAGGTATTCACCAAGGCAGTTTACCAACTTCAAGGACTTCATCACATCAAGTGAGGTAGGTGATAACAAGTTGATGGTAGTATCTGATTCCTGGGACTTGAAGACAGACAGACATACTGTTACTGCCATTGAGGCACAAGACCTGGAAGTGTATGAAGTTGATGCTTACACAGTACAGGAATTGCCACGAAAAGCACGAAACGAAAGGTGGAATCTACCTACTGTTTCAAGGAAATAGTTGATAAAGAAGAGGTTGATAGTAATATCAACCTTTTTCTTTTTATGTGTACATAAATATCATAAGAAAACTTGAAAAACTATTTTCATAAATACAATAAGAATGTATTTAAAAGTAATGTTCATAAATGCAATAAGTTTTGTTATATTTTAGATAGAAGACAGTTCTGGTCTCCCAATCACCTACCAGATATATAAGACAAACATAGAACCTTTGGTCAGAAAAGGAGGGGAGCCTGAGTATGACCATTGGTTCTTTTTATAATGCTATGGAAAAAATAGATATTGAATTCAACTTTGATGAAGAAAGACTCAACCAGGTAATGGATGGGTTACTTGAAAAGGAACAGGAGTTCAGGAAGAAGACCTGGAAACCAAAGATGAAGAAGAAACCTCACTGGTCAAAGGTATATGAGCAGTTGAGGGATGAGGATTTGAAGAAGAAAGGATATTTAAAATAATTAAAAATTAAAGTTATGGAAAAAGTAGAAATTAGAAGATGGGTTGGTGAAACCATTGAACTCATCCTAAAGGATGAAATTAATGAATCAAAATTAGCCAATGAATTGAAAATTTGTTTGTATTATGATGACTATGATGGTATATGGAAATCAGAAGTTCATATTATGAAAATTGTTAATGGTAAATGGGAAACCTGTAATTATTTCAGATTTACAAAGTACTTTTCAAACAACTGGGATATGATTACAAGACCATGGATTTTTGATATGATAAATGATATTACTGATGAAGTAATGAAATATACAAAATAATATTGTTGATAATGGAAGAAGTAAAGGATTATTTGGCAGAAACTGATAGGAAGTTAGAAGAAACTGAAAAGAAGAAATCTTGGGAAGATAAGCTTCAAAAGGATGTGTTTTCTGTAAAAGGTGTCACTGTTGAGAAAATAAAGAAGTGTCCTGACAACATCATTGTATTCCTGGAAAACCACCCAAAGTATGCAGGAAAACTGAAATACAATGAGTATTTGAGGATGAAGGAATATGATGGCAGGGAGTTCAATGACTTTGACCTCTCCATTATAAACAATGATGTACACAGAAACCTTGGGTACAGTAACAAGGGTTGGACAGAAGACAGCATCAATGAGGTGTTCAACAAGAATAGATACAACCCTGTGGAAAACTACATCAGGTCTCAAAGGTGGGATGGTAAGAAAAGGATAGAATCATTATTCATAGACCTGCTTGATGCAGATGACACAGACCTGAACAGAAAGATGACAGAAAAATGGATGATTGCTGCTGTCAAAAGGACTCTTGAACCTGGTTGTAAGTTTGATAATATGATTGTACTGCAAGGAAGCCAGGGCATTGGTAAGTCAACATTGTGTGAAAGACTGGCAAAGGGATTTTTCAGCACTATATCACTGGATGAAATTGATAATAAGGATATAGTTGACAAGATGAACAAGACCTGGATAGGAATCATTGATGAAATGGACAACTTCAACAGGAAGGAAATGACCAAGGTCAAGACATTCCTGTCACAAGGTAAGGATACTGTAAGATTGGCATATGCTAGGAACACCACTAATTTTGAAAGACACTGCATCTTCATAGGATCAACCAATGATGACACATTCTTAAGAGACAGCACATCAAGTGTGGAAAGAAGGTTCTGGGTCATAAAGTGCAACAAGACCAAGATGGATAACAAAATCAGCAAGATAATGACACCTGAATATGTAGACCAGCTGTGGGCAGAAGCATACTGGTACTACAAGCTGGATCCCAAGCAGTATCTTGATATGGATACAAAGATGTTTGAAGAGTTTGCAAAGGTACAGAGTCAGTTCAAGACATATAATGATGATGATCTTGTAGAGTATATAAGGGATATACTGGATGGTGACTACTATATCAACAAGGATGGTGAAGTGTATGATATATCACAACTGGATAACAGCACTGTCACTGGTTTGAAGTATAAGATAAACAAGATCAGACCTTTTGTCATCAGGGAACTCTTGAACAGGAAGTTCCATGAACCAAGAGGTGTCAAGTATCTTGACCAGGCACTTTCAAATGAGTGGGTATATAAGGATGCATGGTTTAAGAAACTAGGTAAGGTAAAAAAAGCCTGGGTCAGGAAGGAAGAAGTAAAATCACCAGGTAAGGTGGTTGATCCAATGGATGCTTTCACTGATGGACTTGATATATAACCTTTGCTTTTTGCTATCTTTCAGTCAATTCCCTATATAGTATATAATTTAAAAAAAAATATAGTTTATATAAAAAAATTAGGCAAGGCAAGATAGGTTAAGGTAGAAGTATCTAGAACAAGGATTTTGACCTTGCTTTTGACCTTGCTTTTAATAAAAAAAAATAGGCTATGAAAATAAATGAGTTGTTGAATAGTAAAATTTCCCTCTATAAAAGGGTGAATGAGACAAAAAGTATGACAATTACACTGGATGATTGGCTACATAAAGTATCACCTGCTGCAAAGAAGTACATCAATGATATTAGGACAACCAATGAAAGTGACCCCAAGGCAGCAAAGGTCATGAAGACTGCAAATCTTCCTTGTGTTACTATATCTGGTCTGTTTGAAGGTGAGAGGAAGGCCAGTATGGTTACACAGATGAATCCAATCATTTGTGTGGACATTGATGTTATACCAGAAGGTATGACACTTGATGAGTTGAAGAAGAAGGTATTTGAACTACCATATGTGTTCTATGTGAGTCTGTCAGCAAGAGGTGAAGGTATCTTTGCATTGGTATATTACAACACAAAGTATGACTTCCTCACCACATTCAAGTCATTACAGTATGACTTCAAGTTAATGGGTATTGAGATAGATAAAGCATGCAAGGACATATGCAGGTTGAGGTTTGTATCTTGGGATGAAGATACATTGGAGAAGGAGGATGTGGATATGTATGAGGGGGAGTATCTGGAACAGTTTATGGACCCACATTTCTATAAGAAGGAAACTAATACTATGAATACAAGTCAGATGTATATGGATGATATATTCACATACAAGACCATAAAGTACTTAATAAACCACTGTGGTTATAGGGCAGATGATTATCAGGACTGGTTGATGGATGGTTTCAGACTTGCTACCTTTGGTGATTATGGACATGCATTGTTTATGCACCTGTCACAACACAGTGATAACTTTAATGAGAGAGCAGCAGAGAGAAAGTGGAGTGAGTGTGTGAAGACTACACAGATGAGTAAGGACTGTCTGTTATACTATTATGGTGAGGCAAAGAGGAGATTAGGTTTCAATTGGAAGAGAATCATCAATTGTAGTTAAGGGAGGGGGGCAGGTCACCCCCTCAGAGGGTAGGGGGAGTTGAAAAATTTCAAAAGTTGCCGGAAACCTCCCGCCGCTCTCTTC
>Ga0310690_10002408_pt1 | contig 30508 bp, 20 predicted proteins | sample AusTroGonzalo_MG_2_FD_207661 | JGI IMG/M metagenome (GOLD analysis project Ga0310690, IMG submission 207661) | Bovine rumen microbial communities from tropical cattle in Woodstock, Queensland, Australia - Gonzalo_04 (v2) (version 2) | ecosystem: Host-associated > Mammals > Digestive system >...
TGTCCTGCTCTACATGTTCCTCATCTACTATCCCTTCGCCTATTTCGAAAACAAGATCACCTCTCGACTCTCGCCGCTGGCCTCTAAGTGGACATCGGCTATCCTCATCGTGGTGTTGTTCCTCGTCTCGTTGGCGTTCTACGACAGCTGCTATCAGCCCTCGTACTTCTCGTGGGCCAAAGGCTATCGTGGCGCGATGACAGATATCCATCAGTTCCTGATAGACACTAGCTTTGGACAGCTGATGCTCTGGATGCCTTTCTTCCTCTTTGGTAACATAGCCCATCGCTATTGGAACGGCGCCCAGCGGCTAATGGACTCGAAGTGGTTCTTCCCCATCATCGTCGTGCTGGCCATCCTCTGTACGATGGATGCCTTGAAGTGGCACACCATGCGTATGGCGTGGGCCATCATCCCGTTGACGACGGCAATGTTCCTGCTGCTCCTTATCACCTTAATGTATTTCCGTCATTATCAGCACTATTTCACGAAGATGACAGTCATTGGAGCCTCGTTGCAGTACATAGGCCGTCGCACGCTCGACATCTACCTCATCCATTTCCTGTTTTTGCCTAGTCTGCCCATCATCGGCTCGTTCTTCAAGGACAATCATCATAACTTCATCGTCGATACCACGCTGTCTGTCGTTGTGGCTCTGTTGGTTATTGGTTTCAGCGTCATCACCTCCAATATCCTGCGTATCAGTCCGTTCCTTAAGAAATGGCTGTTTGGAAGGAGTTAAATGAGGGAAGTGGAAAGAGGAAAGTGGAATGAGAAATGAAGAAGATTGACGATATTCAGGAACTGAGACAGATTCAGATGGGCATCCTCGATGAGGTGCATCACTTCTGCGAGGCTCACGGCCTGAGGTATTTCCTCAGTAGTGGCACCCTGATTGGTGCCGTGCGCCACAAAGGCTATATCCCCTGGGATGATGATATCGACATCTACATGCCGCGTGAGGATTACGAGACCTTTCTTAATACCTATCATGACGAGAAGGGTATCTATCGCGCTATCAACCCTGCCTCTGAGTCACATTATTATTATACTTTTGCCAAGGTGGTAGACCAGCGTACCCACATGGTGGAGCGTGAGACGGAGGGCTACGAGATAGGGGTCTATATGGATATCTTCCCTGTCGACTATGTCACAGAGAACCTTCAGCAGCGTGAGCGCATCTTCCGCCAGAAGAAACTGCTCTACAAGATTCGTCGCTGTAAGATATCGAATACTAATCCTCTAAAGTCGCGTTTGGCCTATTGGGTTTACAAGTGCTGGCCTATGAGCGTCAAGCAGATAGAGCGCAAGATTTGGAAACTTATCGTGTTGGAGAGACCAACACGTACGGTGTGCAACATGACTGAGGCAGGCCCCAGTATCAAGGGCTGCTTCCCTGCTGAGGATATCGCCTCTAGCGTTGATATTGAGTTTGAGGGCAAGACCTATAAGACCATGATTGGCTATCGCGATTACCTTGAGCGCACCTATGGTGACTATATGACTCTTCCACCAGTAGAACAGCGTGTCACCCATAACTTCGAGGCCTACTGGAAATAATTACTCAGATGGGGATTTTCATTGAAAGAACTAGAGATTTCTATCTCTCTAGTTAGGAAAAAAAATTTTTCTAGTTAGTCCTCATTTTCTTCAGATTCGTCGCCTCTGACGTTGCTCGAAGGAATGATGTTCTTTACAATGACATAGTCGGCGCCTTTCTCAAAGGCTTCCTCCATGTATGTGTCTCTGTTGTAGGTCCAGGTCTTGACATACATGCCTTTGCTGTGTGCATATTCGCAGAGCTGTTTGGTGATGTTTGTAAAGGGAATAGACACATTGATGCTTAAAGCTTTGGACTTCAGTTGGGAGGCTTCGTCAATAGTCTTGATGTTTGTTACCCCAGAGACCGAGATGCACACACAGCTGCTGATGGCTTGCAAGGCCTCCAGGCGAGGCTTCTTGGCGCAGAACACGGTGCGCGACAGCATGCCGTACTTCTTTACCAGCTGGAACAGGTCGGCAAGGTAACTATCCTGGAAACGGTCATTCTCGGCAATATCCAGTTCCAGAATGACGTTCTTGCGTTTGCAGAGCTTGATAATATCCTCTAATGCCGCAATACGGACATAGGAGAAATCGGCGTTGTACCACGAACCGAAATCCAGTTGCTGAAGATATGCAAAGGTGCAGCTGTCCACTCTTCCTGTGCCGTTGCTGCAGCGGTCGATAGTGGCATCGTGCTGAAGGACGAACACACTATCCTTAGTGCGGGCAATGTCACACTCCACCATTTTGTATCCTACCTTGATGGCAGCCTCCAGAGCTTCATAGGTGTTCTCAGGGAAGCCAGCCAATCCACGATGACACATAACGAGCGACTGGGTAAAGAGGTCGGAGGGATAGATGTTCTGTTGCTCTTGGAACACTTTGATGCTCTCCATCGAGATAGCGGTCTGATCACCATCCTCCTCGTCAAAATAGATGCTGTCAACGATGTCTGTGTTAAACGTCGTTTCGCCGTACTGGGTGGCTACATGCAGCACGTGACCCACTTGTGCGTTGGCAATGGCAGAAATCAGTAATAATGCGCTGCCTAAACAAAGAGCCTGCAGTCTTTTCATATCACTTTAAGATAAATGATAGTTGTTCTTGTTGATAATGTTTGTGCCCCAGTCGTAGATGCGGTCGATGGTGGGGCAAGGGACGCCCTTTTCGTGGGCCAGACGATGAACGATGGCCAAGCCGTAGGGGAAGTCTTCTGTGAAATAACGGCTGTGGATGTCGGGTACGAAGCCGCCTTCGGTAGCTTTCATAGGAGCCGCAATGCCCTTGAAGGCCTCGATGCTGCGCAGTTTACGAGCCAGCGAGGGGGCATCGGTGCTTTCGTAATAGTCGAGAACGGTGGCTATGCTACCTGGAGTGACGGGCAACTGTCGCAAGAGTGCCTGCAGCTCCTCGTCCATCGCAATATAGAGTGCAGCGGCTTCCTCTGTCCACTCTTCATAGAAAAGAGGTACGCGCGGGTAAGTCTCACCCTCATGCCAGTCTTTCCAAAGGGAGTAGAGACGCGAGGGATGCAGCAGCGGGTTGCTGTTGCTGAGGCTGACCTCATAGAAGCTGCGGAGCAGGTGGATGGGTGTGCGCAGCATCTGTTCCAAGGCCAGTCGCAACGGCTCTGGGTCGCTGACTTGTTCGATGGCCAGATGGAGGCTCTCCTTATAACCCATCAGTCGGGCCCGTCGGCCATAGTCCTCAATGCGTGAGATGAACGGCACACGCTGGAAACCGAATAGCGGGGTGGTGGAAGGCAGTATCTGCATGGCCTCGAAGAAGAAGCCCGTGCTGCTGACCACGCTGCCTACTGCTGCCGTCGGCATCAGGTAGTCCTTGATCTGTAGGAGCATATCGCGAATGGCGTAGCCGGGCAGACAGATATAGATAATCTCTGCATCGGAAACAGCCTGCCTGGCATCGCTGAACACACCACTCAGATGACCTCTGTATGTGGTCTCGTCTGGTGCATCAATCTGAATGTCGTGACTCCAACGCTCTGGGTGGCGCGTCAGCACACATACCTCATGCTGACCTTGTGCTGCCACAAAGCCTGCCACCACGTGTCCGAGGTTACCGCCGCCACAGATACAAATCTTCATAATCCCTTATTTTATGCAAAAGGAACCTCCCTTTTGTGTAATTCTCTTAGTGCATTAATCAATCGGGTGTTGTCCTCGTGGTTCCTGACGGCGATGCGCATATACTGCTTCTCAGGGTCGAGGCCGGGCTTCAGGCTGCAGTCGCGAGTCAGGATGTTGTGCTGTTTCAGCGTATGGATAACAATCTCGCTGGCCTTGTAAGGCGGCAACACCTCACAGAGGAAATAATTGGCCTGGGTGGGCATGACGCGCAGATAGGGAATCTGGCGCAACTGCTGTTCGAAGCTGGCGCGCTCGGCAATGAACTTGTCGCAGGCACGCTGGTAGTCCTTCTCGTATTTATTGTATATCTGCATGAAGAACTCGGCAAACGAGTTCATGTTCCAGATGCTCACCTCTTTCTTAATTCGTGCGATGAGGTCTTTGTCGGCAGCACACAGGATGCCAAGGCGCAGACCGGGCACACCGTAGCTCTTCGAGATGCTCTTCATCACCACCAAGTGGGGATAGGCTTCGAGAATTTCGTCGCTGAGCAAAGAATTTGTGGCGTAGTCCTCGCTGAAATCCACAAAGCTCTCATCAATGATGAGGCGGATGTTCCTATCTTCACACCATTGGGCCAGACGCAGCACATCGGCCTTGGGGATGAAGTTACCCGAGGGGTTGTCGGGGTTGATGACCATCAGCTGCTGGATGTCCTTGTCGCCGAAGAATGCCATCAGGTCATCGGCCGTATAACGATAGTCCTCATTCTGAGGCACAAAGGTCACCTGCAGGTCTTTGTCGTAGCGGTTGGGATATTCCTCAAAGGTGGGTCGCACAAAACCAACTATCCTCTTTCCACCATCCATCTTCCTCTTTCCACTTTCCTCCATCAATACCTTGATGAGCTCGGCAGCACCGTTGCCAGGTACGATATACGGCTCGCTCACACCGAAACACTTGCTGGCGATGAGGGTGTTGACCTTCATGCCAGAGGGATATTCCGTCAGCAGGGTGTCGAAGTTGGCACGCAGCTCGTCTTTCATGCGCTGACTGGGGAAGTAGGGGTTCACCAGATAGCAGAAGTCGAGCATCTGAGGGAAGCGCCAGAAACCGCCATAGCGTCCGTAGTACTTGCGCAGCACGTCCTTCTCGTCGGCAAACAGCGCCTCGGCAATATCCAGGTCCTGCTTGTCGTCAATCTCGTACCATTTCTCATTACCTATAGGCAGAGCCTTCATGTCGTGGTTGTTGAGCAGCGAGATGATGCGCAGCACGTTCTCGTAGTACTCGTTGTTGCCCACCGCCTTGGTGTAGGCATCGAGGAAGGGCACGTATTTCTGCTGTGAGAACTGGCGCGACAGCTTGTAGATATTGACGGTCTTATAATAAGAATCCACGTCGTTATAGTCGAAGGCATCCTTCGATATGAAGTTCACGATGTTATGGTCATCATCCAGTCGCACCATCGTGCCGTCCATCCATGTCTCGTACTTAGCCACAAGGGCGAGGTTGGGGTAGGGGTTCTGGATGAGCATGGGAATCATGTTGTCGCTCAGTATCAGGTCGCTCTCGATGAGCAGCGTGTCGTCCTCCTGCAGTTTGTCCTTCACCAGCGCCAGCGAGTAGATGTTGTTGGTCTTGTCATAGACCGGATTCTCGTAGAATTCGATGTTGAGATGACTATTCTCTTTCCTCTTTCCACTTTCCACTTTCCACTCTTCCTGGATATAGTTGCGCAGCTCCTGGCCCTTATAGCCTACGACGATGATGACGCGATTGAGCGACAGCTTAGAGAGCTGCCCCAGCAGACGGTCGATGAGCTTGACACCATTGACAGGCACCATGCATTTGGTGTTGTCCTTTGTATATTCGCCTAATCTGCGGCCCATGCCAGCCGCGAGGATGATTGCTTGCATATTGTTGTGTTATTTAGATTTGTGTGTTATTGGTGTACCTTCTTCTTTCATTTTGCTGGCCACCTGTTGGGGTGTCAGCGATACCCGGCCTTTCATGAACTCAGGCACGTTATAGCTCTTCAGGAACTGGCGATGGATATCGGGGTCGCGCATCGGCAACTCAAACGGCTTTGAGCCACGACCCTCTGCATCGATATGGGCGATGAAGGGGCGGGTGAACACCCCATCGTAGCGGCGTGAAGAGAAGATAATCCAGCGACCGTTGCTCGACCATGAGTGATAGCTCTCCGTATCGTTAGAGTTTATTTCGTCCAGAGGTCTTACAGCCTCTCCTTTTTCCAGATCCATGATCCACAGGTCGGCATCGTGATGCCAGATGTGGAAACAGCCCCATTCACCCAGGGTGAAGAGCAGCCAGCGACCATCGGGTGAGATGCGAGGGAAGGTGGCAGACATGCTACCTCCACTATCGAAGACGAGCTCACGAGGACCGAAAGTCTTGGTCTGAGGGTCGAACGCCTTACGATAGATGTTGTATTTCAGTTCCTGGGCCCGCATCATAATCTCTCCCATATCCACGCTGTCGGCCTCGTATTCGAAATGGGCACTACAGAAATAGAGCGACTTGCCGTCAGGCGCCCAGTAGGGGAATATCTCCAGCTCGTTGGGCTGCTGCTCAATGGTGGTCACCTCGTGGCGGTCGATGTCGTAGAGTATCAGGTCGCTCTCGGCGTCGAGCACCTCAATCTTCTCCAATGCTGATGTGTGGAAACATTGCATGGTCTTGTTGGTGCTGTAGGCGATGAGCTTCATCGTGGGGTGCCAGGCGGGATAGACGCCTGCCGAGATGAGCGAGTCATTGTTCATGTCAATCTTCTCAAGCTCACCATCATAGGCAATCAGCGTGCCGCCGTGAGTCTGACGGGCATGAAACTGCATGCGGTCGGGGTTGTATTGCTGGAAGTTATGGCAGTTGACACACTGGCCTCCGCTCTCTGTTGAGCAGAGCATATTGTCAACAAATACATTCTCGTCGAAGGTCTCCAGGCTACGCTGGTTCAGCGTCAGCTCCTCATAAGAGACATAAGACGGCGAGATGAGACGGTAGCTGATCCAAGGGTCGATGGAATCGGGCGATACGTAGATATTAAAGGGCTTGAAGCGCGTCCATTGCTCTTTGTCCTTGGCAAAGACCTCCACGCTGATGGCTTGTCCTTTAGCCTTCGCCGTCAGGACTTTCCAGTCGTCAATATCTGGTCGGGCTTTCGGTCCGTCGCAGATAATCTCTTCCTCACCAGCCGAGAAACGCACCACCACCTCGTCGGCAGGTCCTAACAGCTCGAAGTTCATGGGCGCAATGTTGATGGGCACCGTCACCTCCTGATAGTCAGGATAGATGCGTGGCGAGGCCTTGCTCTGTGCATACTGCTCTGGCACTTGCGGACCAGTGCAGGCTGCCAATAGGCAGGTGGCGACGAGTATGTAGAGATATTGCTTCATTGTTCTATCAGGTTCTTATGGTTGTTACGATAATAGCCCATGGTGAACTCCGCCAGACGGCGTTGCTCCTGGGTGGCACCCTCGGTGCTGAGAATCTGCTCAATGAGGAACATCTCCTGCTGCGACTGGTCGGCAGTCAGGAAGTTATCATCGCGCAGCAATGGCAGGATATGTCTGAACTCTGGGGCACGGACTACCAGACGCGGGTCTTGAATGAACGTCTCCATGTGCTTGGCCCACGACTTATGAAAGTCGGTCTTCTTCAGCAGGTTCACAAAACGCTGGGCAGCCACAGGCTCGTTGTTCAGGATAGAACACATCGCCATGAGCTTCAGGCGCTCTACCGTCCAGCCATACTCTACGCCATCCTCCATGCACCAGCGGTAGCAGTAGTTGGGAATGCCGTATTGCAGATAGAGCAGCTTACCTGCCGTGTGGACGGTATGTACGACGAAGGGCGCAGCAGGCCGCTTGGCTCCCTCAGGATAATCGTAGGCCTTGCTGAATGGCTGTCCCTGATTGAAAAGCGCCAGGTTGCGCATCATGCAGATGAGTCGTGTGGGCTCGCCCTTGACGTCCTTCGCCGTCTGGAGCACCTCGGCCCATTGTCCCTTCTCAATATTGCGCGTCATGCTGAGTTCGCGGTGCAGGTTCTCGTCTCTGTTCCAGAACAAGGAAAGAGCGATGACTGTCACCACGACAATGCTGATGTTAATCCACTTTGCCGATTTGATGGTGGGCTTGACAACCATCAGCGCCATACTGGCGAAGAGCACGATATAAGGGAGGTTATAGGCAAAGAAACGCTCACCCTGATGGGCAAACACAGGCAGCGCCACCCAAAAGATATTGACGATGTTGGTCTCATGATAGCCATAATAATAGCTAAAGACTGGCCAAAGGATTATCTGGGTGACTGCCAGGAAACAATCGTCCCAGCGTTTCTTGTCGCACCAGCTGATAAGGCCCATGAGGGCTGTGGCTAAGAGGGCATAGAAGCCAAAGGCCATATACCCCAGACCAGCCGCGAAGACAATATAGACGGAGGGCAGGCGATAGCGATGCGGCAAGGCCCGATAGCCCCAAGCCAGCGCTACCGTCACAATACTGCCGATGGTGGCGCAGAAGGCGTGACCGGGCAGCTTGAGATAATAAACCCAATAGCCCAGGGTGACGATGGTGAGCAGCAACGAGGCTGTGGGTATCAGCGTCAGCCAGAGGTTCTCCAGTCGGAAGGCCCGTTTGCATAGCCACATGAAAAAAGCCCAGAGAAGGCACAGGATGCCTGCTCCGAGCATAGGGTAATAAAAGAACTGAGTGAGGTAACATCCTACCCATGTCAGCAGTCCGCCGGCTTTCACCATCTGCTGCTCAAAGAACAGCGGCGTGTGTAGAAACAGGTTCTGCTCCTGCAACGCATAGAGCACATCTGATTCGAGCACCACCAGCAGTATGGCAGCTATCAGCGGAAACAGATAGGGAAGGAACTTCTTCACCATTCACCGTTAACCTTTAACCGTTAACCAACCTGGCTTCCAGGTTTCACGTCCTTCGTAGTGGTGACCACGCTGAGGCTCTCGTCAGCATCAACGGCGCTGAGAATCATACCCTGACTCTCGATGCCCATCATGGTGCGAGGTGCGAAGTTGGCCACGAAGAGGATGCGCTTGCCGATGAGTTCCTCTGGGTTCTCATAGAAGGCAGCGATACCAGAGCAGATGGTGCGGTCGGTGCCAGAGCCATCGTCGATGGTGAACTGCAGGAGCTTCTTGCTCTTCTTCACCTTCTGGCAGTCCTTCACCAAACCTACACGGATGTCAAGCTTCTCGAAGTCCTCGAAAGAAACGGTATCCTTGATAGGAGCGGCCTTATAGGCTGCGGCCTGATTAGCTTTCTTTGTTGCCTCCAGCTTGTCGAGCTGCTTCTGGATAACCTCGTCCTCTATCTTCTCGAACAGCAGAGCGGGCTCACCCAGCTGATGACCAGCCTTCAGGAGGTCGGTGCTACCCAGCTGCTCCCACTCGAACGAGTCGATGGCGAGCATCTCACGCAGCTTCTTGCTGCTGAACGGCAGGAAGGGCTCGAAGGCGATGGCGAGGTTGGCTGTCAACTGCAGGCAGATATTCAGGATGGTCTCACAACGCTTGGGGTCGGTCTTCCAAACCTTCCAAGGCTCGCATTCGGTGATATAACGGTTGCCAATACGGGCCAGGTTCATAGCCTCGAACTGAGCATCGCGGAACTTGAACTGCTCCAGCAGGGCTTCTACCTTCTCCTTCACGTCCTTGAACTCCTCAAGGGCGGCCTTATCTACATCCTGCAGCTCGCCACAAGCGGGCACGATGCCATTCCAGTATTTCTTAGTCAGCTGCAGGGCGCGGTTCACGAAGTTGCCATAAACAGCCACCAACTCATTGTTATTGCGATCCTGGAAGTCCTTCCAGGTAAAGTTGTTGTCCTTGGTCTCAGGGGCGTTGGCGGTGAGCACATAGCGCAGCACATCCTGCTTGCCCGGCATATCTACCAGATACTCGTGGAGCCATACGGCCCAGTTGCGTGAGGTGGATATCTTATCGTTCTCAAGGTTCAGGAACTCGTTGGCAGGCACATTATCGGGCATGATATATTTGCCGTGAGCCTTCATCATCACAGGGAAGATGATGCAATGGAATACAATGTTGTCCTTGCCGATGAAGTGCACCAGACGGGTGTCCTCATCCTGCCACCACTGTTCCCAGTTGCCCCACTTCTCAGGGTGCTTCTCGCAGAGCTCCTTGGTGTTCGATACATAACCGATAGGAGCGTCGAACCATACATAGAGCACCTTGCCGTCGGCTCCCTCAACGGGTACGGGGATACCCCAGTCGAGATCGCGGGTCATAGCACGGGGCTGCAGGTCCATATCGAGCCAACTCTTGCATTGGCCATAGACATTTGAGCGCCACTCCTTGTGACCCTCCAGAATCCATTGCTTCAGCCACTCCTGATACTCGTTCAGGGGCAGGTACCAGTTCTTGGTCTCCTTCATCACAGGGGTAGAGCCGCTGATGGTTGACTTCGGATTAATGAGCTCGGTAGGCGACAGGTCGCGTCCGCACTTCTCACACTGGTCGCCATAGGCACCTTCGTTGTGGCAGTAGGGACACTCACCCACGACATAACGGTCGGCCAGGAACTGCTTGGCCTCCTCGTCGTAAAGCTGTGCGGTGGTCTTCTCCACCAACTTACCCTCGTCGTAGAGCTTCTTGAACCACTCGGCGGCGAACTGATGGTGTGTGTCGCTGGTGGTGCGGCTATAGATGTCGAACGAGATGCCGAACTCCTCGAACGAGTCCTTGATCATCTTATGATAACGGTCAACGACATCCTGCGGGGTGATGCCCTCCTTACGGGCACGGACGGTGATGGGCACACCGTGTTCGTCAGAACCACCGATAAACATCACGTCGCGCTTCTTCAAACGGAGGTAACGCACATAGATGTCAGCAGGTACATAAACACCTGCCAAGTGACCAATATGCACGCCGCCATTAGCATAGGGCAGGGCAGAGGTCACGGTTATTCTCTTGTATTTTTTCTGTTCCATATTATAATATAATGTATATTTGAGGTGCAAAGGTACGAATAAGTGAGCGAAAATGCAAATTTATTTGCAATTTTCCGAACGGGAGTATCTTCGACCGAAGGTCAGAGATGCGAATAAGTGAGCGAAAATGCAAATTTATTTGCAATTTTCCGAACGGGAGTACCTTCGACCGGAGGTCAGAGATGCGAATAAGTGAGCGAAAATGCAAAAATAATATAATAAACAATCAGTTTATGCGTTATTTTTAATGTGTTAAGGCGAAATCTATGGATATTGGCCCTGTTGCTGATGGCCTCGCTGGAAGCGCTGGCACAGTACGATCCGTCGTTCAGTCACTACTGGGCGATGGAACCATCGTATAATCCTGCCGCTATCGGTAAGCAGAACAAACTGAATGTGGTGGGTGCCTATAACATGTCGCTGGTGGGCTTTGAGCATAACCCGCGTACCATGTATATCTCTGCCGACCTGCCTTTCCAGTTTGTGGGTATGACCCACGGTGTGGGCTTGCAGATGGTGAACGATGATATCGGTGTGTTCTCGCATAAGAAAATCTCGGTGATGTATGCCCCTAAGCTGAAACTGCTGGGTGGTGTGCTGAGCATCGGCGTACAGCCTGTCATGTTGAGTGAGAACCTGAAAGGCTCGGAACTGGATTTTGACGAAAAAGGCGACCTGGCCTTCCCCACGTCAGATGCTACAGGAACGGCCTTCGACTTGAATGCCGGTCTCTACTATCAGCAGAAGTCTTGGTATGCCGGCGCATCGGTCCAGCATATCCTTTCACCACGCATTGAGATAGGCGAAACGAATGAATTAGACGTGGACATGTCGTATTATTTTACGGCTGGATGCAATATTCGACTGAAAAATCCGTTCTTTACAATACAGCCCTCTGTTATGGGACGCTCTGACGGCGTTGGCTATCGGGCCGACATTACCTCCCGTCTGACGTATGCCTTTGAGGAAAAACTGATGTATGTAGGTGCAGGCTACAGTCCCACCAACTCCGTCACCATCTATGTGGGCGGCAAGTTTCACGGTGTGATGCTGGGCTACAGCTACGAGTACAACACGACGGTGAAGAGTCTGGGCAATGGCGGACACGAGTTGTTCGTAGGATATCAGACCGACGTGAACTTCCAGAAGAAAGGACGTAACCGTCATCAGAGTGTGAGACTACTTTAAAAAGTAAAAAGGTAAAATAGTAAGAAGAAAAGAAGTAAAAAAACGAAGATATGAGACAGTTATTGAATATGAAGAAGCAGAAAGGCAACTGGGTGAGAAGGGCTTTACCTTTTTACCTGCTTTCCTTTTTACTCTTAATGGTCTCTTGCTTTGGTGGCAAGGAGACTACCGCTAATGGCGGTGAACTGACCGGTGCCAGTGGCAAAGGCTTTGCAGAGCCTGCACCTTACGGCATGGTACTCATCAAACGTGGTCACCTGCGCATGGGTCTTGAGACTCCCGACTCGCTCTGGGGAAGACAGACACCTGTGAGGGACATCTCAGTAGAGGGATTCTGGATGGACGATACGGAAATTACAAACTCCGAGTATCGTCAGTTCGTGAACTATGTTCGGGACTCTATCATCCGTGAGCGTCTGGCTGATCCTAACTATGGTGGCGACGAGAGCTACAAGATTGAGGAAGACAAGAACGGCGACCCCGTGAAGCCTCACCTGAACTGGAAGAAGAGTCTGCCACGCAAGCCCAATGAGGATGAGCTGCGTGCCATTGAGAGTGTCTATACCATCAACCCCGTGACTGGTGAGAAGATGCTCGATGCCTCGCAGATGAACTACCGTTATGAGGTTTATGACTATACCGAGGCAGCCCTGCGTCGCAACCGTCTGAATCCGCGAGAGCGTAACCTGAACACCGACGTAGCTGTTGATGACAATGAGAAAGTGTATATCTCGAAAGATACTGCCTATATCGATGATGAGGGCAGAATCGTGCGTCAGACCATCGAGCGTGAGCTCTCTGGTCCTTGGGACTTCTTGAATACCTATATTATTAATATTTATCCCGACACCACTTGCTGGGTGAACGACTTCCCCAATGCCGACAATGAGACCTATATGCGTAACTATTTCTCGAATGCGGCCTACAATGATTATCCTGTGGTGGGTGTCACTTGGGAACAGGCTAATGCTTTCTGTGCTTGGCGTACGGAGTTCCTGCTGAAGGGTCTCGGTCCTACTGCCCGCTATGTGCAGCGCTATCGTCTGCCGACAGAGGCAGAGTGGGAGTATGCCGCCCGTGGTAAGGACCAGAACGAGTTCCCTTGGACCAATGAGGATGTGGCCAGCGGCAAGGGTTGTTTCTATGCTAACTTCAAGCCCGATAATGGTAACTACACCAAAGACGGTAACCTGATTACCTCGAAGGTGGGTATCTATAATGCCAATACTAACGGACTCTTCGATATGGCCGGTAATGTGGCTGAGTGGACTTCGACCATCTATACTGACGCAGGTGTCGATGCCATGAACGACATCAACCCGCAGTTGAAGTACAATGCTGCCATTGAGGATCCCTATCGTCTGAAGAAGAAGAGTGTGCGTGGCGGCTCGTGGAAAGACCCTGAGAGCTATATCCGCTCGGCATGGCGCAGTAGTGAGTATCAGAACCAGCCCCGCTCGTTCATCGGTTTCCGCTGTGTTCGTTCGCTGGCCAATACCAGCAGCGAGAAAGCCAAGCCCGTCAAGGCCTCGACTAAGAAATCAAGGAAATAACGGGTAATGCCGTAATATCGTAATAACGAAAAAACGTTTATCGCAATGACAAATTACAGTAAATTCAATATCATCTACCGCTTACAGAAGTGGCTGGATAGCGTCCCAGGACAGACGTTTATGAACTATGCCTATAGCTGGGGTGCGTCGATTGTGATTCTTGGTACGCTCTTTAAGCTGACCCACTTGCCGGGTGCTAACCTGATGCTGTTTATCGGTATGGGTACCGAGGTGTTCGTATTCTTTATCGCAGCCTTCGACCGTCCGTTCGACAAGACGGCAGACGGTATGGATCTGCCCATGCATGTGGGTGAGGATGAACTCAATCCTGAGGGTGCTGCAGTCGGCGGAGAGGCTGGTATAGCAGGTGTCTCTGGAATCTCTGGAGTTGCTGGCGGTGGCTCTGGCACTATCATCATTGGTGGCGGTTCTGCCGGCGGTGCTGGCGGCGAAGGTGTCGCAGCCTACACAGAAGGTGCTGGTGGCGAAGCTGTTGCTGGCGGTGGCATAGTAGGCGGTGGAGTCATCGGTGGCGGTGTCATCGGTGGTGTGGTTCAGCAGCCTGAACTGCCCGAGATTGATGCCGAGGAGATGGAAGAGGCTACTACTGGTTATGTGGAGCAGCTGAAGAAACTCACTGAGACCCTGCAGAAGGTGGCTGAGCAGAGCGAACGTCTGACACGCGACAGCGAGGAAATGGAGAACCTGAACCGCACGCTTACTGGTATCAGCCGTGTTTACGAGATGCAGCTCAAGGGTGCCTCACAGCAGATTGGCACCATCGACCAGATTAACGAACAGAGCCGTCGCATGGCCGACCAGATTGCAGAACTCAATAAGATCTATACCCGCATGATTGAGGCTATGACGGTGAACATGCCTCCCCGTCCCCTGAGTCAGGGGACTACAGGGGTCTGAACAAGCGCAGACTCCATGAAATAGAATACTAACTAAAAAGGTTTGAAAACGCTTGTTCAGACCCCCATCCCCCTAACTTAGGGGGCTTAGATAAATGGCAATAAAGAAAAGACCTGTATCTCCTCGCCAGAAGATGATCAACCTGATGTATGTCGTGTTGATGGCTATGCTGGCTTTGAACGTCTCGAACGAGGTGCTCAACGGCTTCTCTATTGTGGAGGAAAGCCTGAAGCGCACCACCGAGAACGCAGCGAAGGAGAACTTGGCCATATACGATGACTTCGACCAGCAGATGAAGGCCAACCCGCAGAAGGTGAAGGAGTGGTACGAGAAGGCACAGCGTGTCAAGCAGTCCAGCGACTCCATCTATAATCTTGCTGCAGAACTGAAACTGGCCATTGCTCGCGAGGCTGACGGTTCAGATGGTAACCCCTCTAATATTATAAATAAAGAGGACTTGGAAGCTGCCAATCAGGTGATGCTGGCCCCAGGACGCGGTCGTGGTGAGAGCCTGAAGCAGGCTATCGACAACTATCGCGAGAATATCCTGAAGATGGTGACTGACACAGCGCAGCAGCGCCGCATTGCCAGTGACCTGACCACAGAGGTGCCTTCTACCGGACTGGGCAAGAACTGGCAGGAGTATATGTTTGAGTCGATGCCGGCGGCTGCTGCCGTCACGCTGCTGTCGAAGTTGCAGAGCGATGTTCGTAATGCAGAGAAAGAGGTGCTGCACACGCTGGTACAGAACATCGACGTTAAGGATATCCGCGTCAACTCACTGAATGCCTTTGTGATTCCTAACTCGCAGACCATCGTACGTGGTGATAAGTTCTCAGCTCATATCGTTATGGCCGCTGTAGATACCACACAGGTGCCGGAGATATTCATCGGCAACCAGAAAGTGGACTTGCAGGACGGACTCTATGAGACCGTATGTGGACGTACCGGCGACTATACTTTGGCTGGATATATCCAGACCATCAATGGTAATGGCGACCTCATCCGTCGCGACTTCTCTCAGAAATACACGGTGGTAGATCCCAGCGCAACGGTTTCTGCCGACCTGATGAACATGTTGTATGCAGGCTATACGAACCCCATCAGCATCTCGGTGCCTGGTGTGCCCCTGAATAAGATTTCGGCCACGATGACCAACGGCACATTGACGCCTACTGGACCTGGTAAGTATATTGCCCGTCCGTCGAAGATCGGTGAGAATGCAACCATCACGGTCATCTCTACCAATACAGGACGTCCGCAGCAGATGGGACAGTTCACCTTCCGTGTGCGACGTCTGCCAGACCCCACACCTTATATTAATATAAAGGATGAGGGTGGTAATCCTAACCGCTTCAAGGGTGGTGCTATGGCCAAGGCCCGCTTGATGGATATCGACGGTATTGGTGCAGCCATCGACGATGGCATCCTCGACATTACGTTCAAGGTGGTATCGTTCGAGACGGTATTCTACGATAACATGGGTAATGCTGTGCCGATGACTGGCGAAGACGATAGGTTCTCGGCCCGTCAGAAGGATACCTTCCGCAAGTTGGCACGTGGCCGTCGTTTCTACATTTCCAATGTGAAGGCGGTAGGTCCTGACGGTATTGAGCGTACCCTGAAGACATCAATGGAAATCAAAGTGAATTAATTGACAACAGATAATTATGAAGAGACTATTGTTCCTGATGATGATAACGCTGGCAGCAGGTACTGTAACTGCCCAGCCTAAGAAGAGCCGCGTACAGCAGGCTCAGCAGGCACCGTCGAAAACGACGCAGCAGAAAACAACACAGAAGACACAGGCTGGTCAGAAACAGCAGGCTAGTCAGAAGAGTGCTAACGGCATGACACGTCGTATGCAGCTCAGCTACCCTGTGGCTATCGACATGCCCGAGGATGTGGTGTGGCGCCGTGATATCTATCGTGAGATCGACCTGCACGAGGATGCCAATGCTGGTCTGTACTACCCCGTACAGCCACAGGGTAAACAGATGAACCTGTTTACCTATATCTTCAAGTTGGTACAGAACGGCTACATTACCATCTACGAGTATTCGGTGGCCAACGACGGCAATGATGACTTCTCTGATGCTGCGAAGGTTGAACTGAAGACCGTGCTTGATAACTTCCATATTTTCTATGAGGAGAAGAATGGTAAGGTACAGATTGACAACAGTGATATCCCGTCGTCGGAGGTGACGAAGTATTACCTCAAGGAGAGTGCCTATTACGACCAGGCCAACTCCTCGTTCCGCATCAAGCCGTTGGCTCTTTGTCCTATCATGGTGCGTGATGATGACTTTGGCGGTGAGCCCACGAGATATCCGATGTTCTGGGTGAAGTATGCTGACCTGGAACCGTACCTGAGTCGTCAGACGGTGATGACATCGGATGTGAACAATGCCGCCGTCATGTCAATGGACGATTTCTTCACACTTAACAAGTACAAGGGAAAGATCTATAAGACCACGAATATGCTGGGTAAGACCTTGGCACAGATTGCTGGTGGCGACTCCATCAAATATACGAAGGAGCAACAGCGTATCGAGGCAGAGCTGGAGGCCTTTAAAAACAATATCTTTGGCGATAAGGCCAAGCGCGACTCGCTGGACAGCATTGCCAATGCTGATCCCAAACTGCAGAAGGAATTGGCTAAACAGCAGAAACGACAGAGCCGCACCAAGACGACGAAGGTCAAGAGTAGTGCTTCGTCAGGAGGCGGATCATCGGCACCACGAGTGTCGGTACGTCGTGAACGGCATTAGAAAGATAAAAGCAAATGATAAGAAGGAGCACTTTTATAGTACTCATTGCGATGATGGCGTGGCTTTGGGCTGTGCCATCATCGTCGCAAAGTATATCCTTTGGTGTGAGGGGTGGTCTCAACATCATGCAGATGGAATTCGATGATGAGATCTTCGATAACTCCAACAGGGCTGGCTTCTTCATTGGTCCCACGGTGGTATTCTCACTACCTGCACCTGGCTTCAGTATTGATGTGTCCGGACTCTACGACCAGCGCTATCTGAAAGTGGAAGATCAGAAACTGAAACAGGAGTCCGTCACCTTTCCTGCCCATTTGAGGATGGGTGCCAGCATTCCGAACTTTGGTAGCTTGTTCCTGTTCCTTGGTCCGCAGCTCTCATTTAATATCGGCGCTGCAACCTTTCACTGGGAGGATGCAGAGCAGAACGCCAAGCATTTCATGCTGCAGGACACAAAGGTCAGCGTGGATCTCGGTATAGGAGCTTCCATCGGCCATCAGCTGGAGGTAAAGATAAACTATAACATCCCGATAGGTAAAACGGCAGATATGTCGTGGAATTCGTATGACTACCAGACGGCCAGGTATGTGATGAACACTTCCAAGACTACGGCAAATGCCTGGATGCTGTCTGCCGCCTTCCTCTTTTAACGATTCTGAATAATGAGTTACGCTGACATCATATTACCCGTACCGCTCGACGGCTGTTTCACCTATGCCATCCCTGAGGAGATGCAGGGTAGGGTCGCTGAGGGTATGCGTGTGGTGGTGCCCTTCGGACGTAATAAACAGTATGTCGGCATCGTGGCGCGACTGCACGATGAAAAGCCACAGGGCTATCAGGTGAAGCCTATCGCAGAGGTGTTGGATGCTCAGCCGATACTGTTGTCGGGACAGCTGAAGTTCTGGCAGTGGATATCCGACTATTACATGTCGCCTATTGGCGAGGTGTATAAGGCAGCTCTGCCTGCTGGACTGAAGGCGGAGGAAGGCTATAAGCCCCGCACAGAGACATTTATCCGACTGACGCCCAACTATCGCAATGAACCCACGCTCCATGTGGCTCTGAACATGCTGGCTCGTGCTCCTAAGCAGCAGGAGGCTTTTATTGCCTATCTGTCGCTCTCGCGTTGGGATACTATTGATGGCGACACATGTCGTGAGCCGGTGTTGGAGATTACCCGTGAGGAACTGTTGAACGTCTCTGAGAGTAGTCTTACCATCATCAACCAACTGGTGAAACGTGGCTTCCTCGAGACCTATGAGGTGGAGGTGGGACGCCTGAACCAGGGAGGCGAGCCACACCCCGATCGCATCAAACCGCTGAGTAAGGCGCAGCAGGATGCGTATAACCAGATACTTTTCTCTTTCCTTAAGAAACGGGTGACGCTGTTGCAAGGTGTCACATCCAGCGGAAAGACCGAAATCTATATCCATCTTATTCAGAAAGAACTCGAAGAACACCGTCAGGTGCTCTTCCTGATGCCTGAGATTGCGCTGACGGTGCAGATGATGCAGCGTCTGCAGCGGGTCTTCGGCAATCGTTTAGGTATTTATCACTCGAAATACAGCGATGCTGAGCGGGTGGAAATATGGCAGAAGCAGCTATCCAAGAATCCTTATGACGTTATCCTTGGAGCCCGTTCGGCTGTGTTCCTGCCCTTTCAGCGCTTAGGTCTGGTCATCGTGGATGAGGAACATGAGACCTCGTACAAACAGCAGGACCCCATGCCTCGCTATCATGCCCGTTCGGCAGCTATTATGCTGGGGGCAAAGACGCTCCTCGGCACAGCGACGCCTTCGCTCGAATCCTATTATAATGCCAAGACGGGCAAGTACGGACTGGTGACGCTGACAGAGCGTTATCAAGGTATCGAACTGCCGGAGATACAGGTGGTTGACACCCGTGATTTGCAAAGTCGCAAGATGATGAGTGGCCCCTTCTCGCCAGTATTGCTGAAGCATGTCCGCGATGCTTTAAAGCGGGGTGAGCAGGCCATCCTCTTCCAAAACCGACGCGGCTGGGCGCCGATGATTGAGTGTAAGCAATGTGGCTGGGTGCCACGCTGTGAGCATTGTGATGTCAGCCTGACGCTCCATCGCTCGATGAACCAGCTCACCTGTCATTATTGTGGTATGACCTATCAGGTGCCTGCTGTGTGTCCAGCCTGTGGCAGTAAGGAACTGCAGGGTCGCGGCTATGGCACGGAGAAGATAGAGGACCAGATACGTGAGATAATCCCAGAGGCTCGAGTGGCCCGTATGGACCTTGACACCACCCGAACCCGTAATGCCTATGAACGACTCATCACCGACTTCTCGGCAGGACGCACCAATCTGTTGATAGGCACTCAGATGATCAGTAAGGGCTTGGACTTCGACAAGGTCAGCGTGGTTGGCATCTTAGATGCTGACAGGATGCTTAATCAGCCCGACTTCCGAGCCTATGAGCATGCATTTATGATGATGGCACAGGTGAGTGGCAGAGCAGGTCGCAAAGGGCGCCGTGGACTGGTGTTCCTGCAGACGAAGAGCCCCAACCTGTCGCTGATATCGCAGGTGGTACATAATGACTATGAGGGCTTTGCCCGCACTCAGTTTGAAGAACGGCAGATATTCCATTATCCGCCCTATTACCGTCTGATATATGTCTATCTGAAGCATACGAAAGACGAGGTGGTCAACACGGCAGGCATTGAACTTGGGACCCGTCTGCGCCAATGGTTTGGTGGACGTGTGCTGGGACCAGACAAACCCTCTGTGTCACGAGTGAAGACGCTCAGCATCCGCAAGCTAGTGCTAAAACTGGAGGTGGGAATCGATATGCCTCGGGTGCGCCAATATTTAGCGCTTGCCCAACAGCAGATGCTGCAAGACAAGCGCTATGCTTCGTTGCAGGTCTATTACGATGTTGACCCGCTGTAAATCATACCTTATTTTATAAGGTTACCCAGAATGTCGCGTGTCAGTTCCTTGGTGATGGTACGTGTGGCAGCACTGGTAGCATTCTTGACCACACGTTCCTTGGCCGACTTCCTGCTCTTGGTCTTCTTTCCAGATACTTTGTCGCTGGCCCATGTGCCTAGCAGGGCTGCAAAGGTTGAGGTGATGGCGGTGAGAACAGCCTTCCATACCTTACTCATGATACCAGGCTTTTTCTTTTCTTCTTTTTCCGGTTCTTCCGCACTTTCCTGAACTTCAGGAACGTTCTCGGCAGCTTCCTTCATCAGCATCTCGTAGGCACTCTCACGGTCAACTATCTGGTCATACTTGCCGTAGATGCGGCTCTGCTTGATGATATCCAGACGCTGACCCTCGGTGATGGCACCAATCTGCGATAACGGGAATAGGATCTTGGCACGCTCCACCATATTGGGTGCGCCTTTCTCGTCGAGGAAGCTCACCAGCGCCTCACCTGTCTCCAGGTTCATGATGGCCTCGTCGGTCTTGAAGGCGGGGTTGGGACGGAACGTATCGGCAGCAGTCTTCACGGCCTTCTGGTCTTTCGGCGTATAGGCTCGCAGCGCATGCTGCACTCGGTTGCCCAGCTGACCGAGAATGCTCTCGGGGATATCGGCAGGACTCTGAGTGATGAAATAGATGCCCACGCCTTTCGAACGAATCAGACGGATGACCTGCTCTATCTTGTCGAGCAGGGCCTTCGAGGTGTCGTTGAACAGCATGTGAGCCTCGTCGAAGAAGAACACCAGCTTCGGCAGCGGCAGGTCGCCTACCTCGGGTAGGGTGGAGTAGAGCTCGGAGAGCAACCACAGCAGGAACGTTGAGTAGAGCTTGGGCTGCATCATCAGCTTGTCGGCAGCCAGCACATTCATGATGCCCTTGCCGCCTTCTGTCTGCATGAGGTCGAAGATATCGAACGACGGCTCGCCGAAGAACTTGTCAGCACCTTGTGCTTCCAGCTGTAGCAGGGCACGCTGGATGGCACCTACCGATGTCGACGACACATTGCCATATTGCGAGGTATATTCCTTGGCATGCTGCGACACATAGTCGAGCATCGAGCGCAGGTCTTTCAGATCTAAAATCAACAGCCCACGTTCGTCGGCCACACGGAACACGATGTTCAGCACACCGTCCTGTGTCTCGTTCAGTCCCAGCAGACGACTCAATAGCTGCGGTCCCATCTGACTGATGGTGGCACGCATGGGGTGTCCCTGTTCGCCATAGACATCAAAGAACCTTACAGGACAAGGCTGGAACTCTGGATTCTCGATGCCAAATTCCGGCAGTCGTTTCTCGATGAAGCCACTCATCTTTCCTGCTTGCGAGATGCCGGAGAGGTCGCCCTTCATGTCGGCCATGAAGCAGGGTACGCCAGCCTGACAGAACGACTCGGCAATCACCTGCAACGTAACGGTCTTACCAGTACCTGTGGCACCCGCTATCAGTCCGTGGCGGTTGGCCATCTTACCTACGATGCTCAGGGCACCATTCTCGCAATGGGCCACATACAGCCCTCGTTCTTTGTCAAACATAGCTCTGAAAATTTTGTTTATTTGAAAAGAGAATACTCCTTCACATCCCAAGCCAAAGCGCTGGCGCCTAAGACGTCGCGTTCGCCTTCTTTTAGGATGGAGACAAGGATTCTCGTGCTGTTCTTGATGTTACGGAAGATGTGCTCCTCGAACGATTTCTTCATGGGTTTCAGCAGCCACTTGCCAGCCAGTGTCAGGTCGCCGGTGAGGATGAAAGCCTCGGGGTTCAGCACAGAGGCATAATTGGCTAAGCCCAATCCCAACAGGTCGCCAGTACGGCGCAGGGCCTCGATGGCCAGCTCATCGCCTTTGTCGCAGTATTGTGATATGGCGGCAATCTTCAACTTGTCCAGGTCATCCGGTAGGGTGGTGGACAGACCTTTCTCTTTCAACTCTTTAATAGTGGTTATCAGTCCCTTATCAGAGCAGTAGGTCTCCAGACAGCCTCTGTTGCCACAACCGCATTGGCGACCGCCAACGTGGATGCAGGTATGACCCAGCTCGCCAGCAAAACCTTGAGCACCCAGATGGGGCTGACCGTTAGAATAGAAACAGCTGCCCAGTCCGCCGTGACTCAGCGACACCACCACGAAGTCCTTCATGCCGTGGGCGCTGCCGTAGGCTTTCTCGCCCAGTGCTGTGATATGTGCATCGTTGGCCAATGCCACGGCCATACCTACTCTGTCGCGCAGCATGGCAGCCAGAGGGATGACTCCCTTCCAAGGCAGGTTGGCAGCATTCTCGATGCAGCCCGTCACCGAACTGGCGCTTGGTGCGCTGATGCCGATAGAGCGTATAGACTCGTAACCGCCGTTCTCTTCCGAGATGGTCAGTAACCGTTCTGCTAATGCTGTGATATAATCGTTGACGTCAGGATAGAGCGATGTGTCGAAATAGTCTTGTGCAACAATCTCTCCTCGAATATCTACGATGCCGTAGGTAGTCTTGTCCAGTCGTATATCAATACCAATCACTCTGGTTTTGATTTTGTCAATAGTCTCGTCGTTTGTTTCCATGTTTATCATCTTTTTAGGTCTTTAATTTGTTCTTTCGAGATTACAAAGGTAGTGAATTTATTTGAATTTGCAATCGAAAAGGAGATTTTTTTGCAAATTAACATTATTAAATACGTAAGTTTGATGTCAACTACTGCTTTTTTTGTAACTTTGCGCTCACAAAATTAAATCTAAAAAATTTAGTATTATGGCTTTTTTAACTGACGAGAAATTGGTAATTGTTGGTGCCGGCGGTATGATCGGTTCTAACATGGTTCAGAGTGTGTTGATGCTGGGCTTGACTCCCAACATCTGTTTGTATGATATCTATGAGCCCGGTGTTCATGGTGTGTTCGATGAGATGTGCCACTGCGCCTTCCCTGGTGCAAACATCTCATACACTGTAGATGCCAAGGAGGCTTTCACAGGTGCTAAGTACATCATCTCTTCTGGTGGCGCTCCCCGTAAGGAGGGTATGACCCGTGAGGATCTGCTGAAGGGCAACTGCCAGATTGCAGCTGACTTTGGTGAGAACATCAAGAAGTACTGCCCCGATGTGAAGCACGTGGTGGTGATCTTCAACCCCGCTGACGTAACGGCTCTGACAGCTCTGATTCACTCAGGTTTGAAGCCCAATCAGCTGACTTCTCTGGCAGCTCTCGACTCTACCCGTCTGCAGCAGCAGCTGGCTCAGGAGTTTGGTGTTCGTCAGGACAAGGTTACCAACGCTTACACCTATGGTGGTCACGGCGAGCAGATGGCAGTATTCGCCAGCAAGGCTCTCATCGATGGCAAGCCCCTTTCTGAGCTTCCTCTTTCTGCAGAGCGTTGGGCTGAGATCAAGCACATGACTACTCAGGGTGGTAGCAACATCATTAAGCTGCGTGGCCGTTCTTCTTTCCAGAGCCCCGCTTATCAGGCTGTTAAGATGATCGAGGGCGCTATGGGTGGCGAGCCCTTCAAGTGGCCTGCAGGTTGCTATGTCAACGCCTATGGTTTCAAGAACGTGATGATGGCTATGCCTACCGTTATCGACAAGGACGGTGTTCACTTCACTCAGCCCGAGGGTACTGCTGAGGAGATGGCCGCTCTGCAGGCTTCTTACGAGCACCTGCAGAAGATGCGTGACGAGATCATCTCTCTCGGCATCATTCCTGCTGTTGAGGAGTGGGGCAAGGACAACGCCAACCTTTAATTAGAATAAGGTATAAACAATAAAAGGTCGCGAGTTTCGCGGCCTTTTATTATTTCTTGGCATTCGTCATCAGCTTGCAGCTTTGTTAAACGCCCATGTGATGAGGCCTGGCACGTTCTTGCACAGGAACTTCAGCACCGTCAGTCCTAAGTCGTTATAGAAGATACGGGCCACGCGCTCTTCCATTTTCTTGTTGTCAAACACCTTTTTATTGACAAACGCAAAACTGGTGCCAGAGCTGATGGCGGTAGCTGCATGACTAGCTGTGAGGAAGGCGTAGTACAGGCCTTCGAAAGTCAGACGGTTGGGGAATCCGCCAGCATCGCCAATCAGGATGATGTTTCTGCGCAGCGGATAGTCGAGGCTCTGTGGGATATAAGCGCCAAGGGCTTTCAGATTGGGACAGCCCATCTGGTTCAGCACCTTGCGGAAGGTCTGCGGCGTGGTTCTCATGTCGCCGAAGCCCTGCACGTCGTAGCTCTCGTTGGGGAAGCTGTAGTAATAGCCCTGCTGATAAAAGCGCGACAGGTTGCCCACGATGGCATTGTCTTTCGACTTCGGACCGTACTGTTCCATACATAGGATGCCATGGTCCGACTTGGGGTTCAGGTATTTCCTTACACGACTGTTGGCACCGTCGGCACCCACCAGATACTTACAGGCTATCTGTCGGCCCGACTTCAGGGTGACGATGACCTGTCCGTCTTTCTCCTCGATGGCTGTCATCGCCTCGTTGATAAACTTTCCGCCGCTCTTCTGATATTCCTCTAACAGCTGGGCATCAAACTGCCTGCGCTTCACAATGCGGATCTCGCTGGCCATCTGGAAGTTGAGTACCTGCTCACCCTCGATGCAGAGCTTCAGGCGGTGCACGCTGTTATAGTCGTATCTGAACTGAGGCAGCAGCTGCGACAGCAGTCTGTACGAACGTGGGGTCAGTCCGCCGCCACAGATCTTGTCGCGTGGAAAAGTGGCTCGGTCAACGAGCACACAGTCAATATTCCTTTTTCTGAGAAGCAGGCCGCACGTTGATCCCGCTGGGCCTGCTCCGATAATCGCTACTGTTGTTTGTTCCATTGTTCTTTTTTCTCGTACCATTCCTTCACCACGTAGAAGGCCTTCTTCTTTTCACCCTTGTCTGAGTAGAGGCCCTTGCGGTTGTAGTAGTCCTGAATGCCGTCGAGCACACGACGGGGCGAACGGAAGTCCTTCAGAATCCAAGGCGTGGTGCCTGCCAAGCCCTCAATCTTGTCGAGCATGGCGATATTCTCAATGTAAAGGTTCTCCTGGAACTCCTCCGTCCAGCGCTGGTTCTTGGCACCGTGATAGCCAGCCTTGGCACCACCGCCAAACTCGCTGATGATGACGGGCTTGTCGTAAGGAATCTCCCACTTCATCTTGGGGGCGTCGTTCACGTCGCGATACCAGCCGATATACTGGTTGAAGCTCACCACATCGACGTATTTGTTCATGTTGTCCTGTAGGCGGTTCACGTAGTTCGAGGCACCAGTCACCTCCATAGCCATCGAGATGAGACGGGTGTCGTCAAGTGAGCGGGCATACTGCGACAAGCGGCTCAGGAACGAGTCGCGCTCGGCAGAGTGGGGCGTCTCGTTAGCGATTGACCAGATGATGACGTTGGCGCGGTTCTGGTCGCGACGGATCATATCGGTCAGCTGACGCTTAGCATTGTTGAACGTGTTGTCGTTGGTCCATGAGATGGTCCAATACACAGGAATCTCGCTCCATACCAGGATACCGCGACGCTCAGCCTCGCGTACCATAAATTCATTATGGGGATAATGGGCCAGACGCACATAGTTGCAGCCCAGCTCCTGAGCCATCGACAGCAGCGTCTTGGCGTCGTCGAGCGAGTTGCAGCGTCCGCCGCCGTTAGGTTTCTCCTCATGGATGCTGATGCCATGCAGGAAGATGGGTTTGCCGTTCAGCAGAATCTGCTTGCCGCGAGTCTCGATGGTGCGGAAGCCCACTTCGTCTTTCAGCGTCTCGCCGTTCAGCGTCAATTCCATTCCATAGAGCTTCGGGTTCTCTGGGCACCACAGCGTCAGCGCCTTTTTCTGAACGCTGAACGTAGCACTGAAGCGGCCCTCGGCATCGGTGATAGCTGTCTGAGTCAGTTTCAGTTCAGGGATGCTCACCACAATCTGCACGCCAGCCTCAGCCTTGTTCAGGTTGCCCTCCAGCGTGAGGGTATGCTTCTTGTCCTTGGGCTGAGCCTTGCACAGCTCCCATTTATAGTTCTCGATATAGGTGGTAGCCACATCGACCAGCATCACGTCGCGAGTGATGCCGCCATAGTTCCACCAGTCGAAGATCTGCGTGGGCACATTGTCGCGATGGCGCTTGTTGTCCACCTTCACAATCACCACGTTCTCGCCCTCCTTCAGCTCGTCGGTCACATCCATATTAAACGGTGTGAAGCCGCCGATGTGATGGGTCACATGCTTGGTGTTCACATAGACGTGCGAGTCGTAGTTGATGGCACCGAAGTAGAGCAGCGTGCGACGGCCCTCCTGCTTGTGGTAGTTGAACGACTTCTTAAACCACACTGTTCCCTCGTAGAAGAACAAACGCTCATCCTGTGTGTTCCAGTCACCGGGAATACGCATCGTGGCGGCCTTGTCGAAGTCGTATTCAATCAGATCCTCAGGACGCTGAGGCTTCGCATTCTGGAAGAATCCCCAGCGACTGACATTCATGCGGTAGTCGTAATAACCCTCCTCCTGCACGTCGATGATGTAGTTCCAATCGCCGTTCAGCAGAGTGGTCTGTCGTGCGTAAACATTGCCCAGCAAGGGCACTTCGCCGGCCTGAGCGGTTGCTATCGCCACCAGCGCCAATAAAGTAGTCAGAATCTTCTTCATAAGTCTAAATGGTTTGTGTTGCAAAGGTAATCATTATTTCTTGAATAATCAAATCTTCGCCCTACTTTTTTCCGTTTTAGCCAACGCCCCCACTCAGGCTATGCAAACTCGTCATCTTTGTCGGGTGGGGTGTTGGGTGTAGTGTTGGTGGGGTCTGGGTGGGGTGTTGGGTGGGGTGTTTGAGAACCGCTTTCCCAGCATTTATCGGCGTTTCAGAAGATTTTGGGTGGGGTGTTGGCAAAAACAGAAAAATGCCGTCATAATCTGCAATCTTGCATTCGTTCCGATATCATCTTCCAGTCGTGGAGATGCCTTCCACGCCTCGTTCCGATAGGACTTTACCCCCCTAAGAGCCGCCTCCTTTCACTCAAAGGAGGCATTCCTTTCACCCATGGAAGGCATTCCTTTGAAGCAAAGAAGGCATTGGCACGAAAACTAACCAGGGGAACCTACCATCGATTATTTTGAACCATTCAATCTCATAGTTCGATTCATCACAATCTCTGTTATTTTTGCTCCATGTGCGCAAAGTAAGAGCGCAATGGACTCAAAATGAAAGCCTACTAATTCACCATTTGGCTCGTTGGTAGACTTTCATAATAGGGCATACACTTTGAAGTTGTGCTCGCTACTTTATTTCAATCCCTTGTGACGTATAAGTTTTATCTCCGTATTCTATGAATACTTTTCCATCACGAACTATTTTTCGTATAGGAGTCCCTGTTGTGGCATTTGTAGACCTTATGCCGTTTGGTGACAGAGCTTTAAATTTAGCGATAAGATCTACATCATTGAAAATCGTCAAAAAACGAGGATTGTCTGTGTTGCCGTCACTCCATTGACTAAATTCAAAACCGTTGGCAGGATGTGCATAAATCATTATCTGCGTACCTAGTTCAAAAGAACCGCCTTCTGTTGTCCAGCCTTGTGCTACATTCTCAGGCTTAATTGTCACATCATACAATGTGGGAGACACAGGATCTTGTGCGAAATTGGCAAAGTACGTAGCATCACAGGAAACAGTTACCATTCGTGGGTTTTCAGTATTTCCATCGTTCCATTGTGCAAAATGATATCCATCATTGGCGACCGCAAAGATAGCAACATTAGTTCCTTCTTCATAAATTCCTTGACCGTATGTTGTACCCTGAGACGAATTGGTTGATGAAGTCGTCAGTGTGTATTTTGCAGCATCTTTGGCGAATTGAGCTGTAAAGGAAGCATCTGCCGTAACAGTCACTTGGCGTGGATTAGCGGCATTACCGTCTGTCCACTTTACAAAATGATAGCCAGTGTTCCCAACAGCAGCTAATGTAGCTTGAGTACCAGCCTCATAAACGCCACTGCCAATCACTATTCCTTCTACGGCATTGGCAGTTGCGGTAATGTTATATGTATAAACAGGAATAACAGCCTCGAAGTACGCTTTATAAGAGAGATCACCTATCATTTTCACTATGCGAGGATTATCAGTATTGCCGTCGTTCCATCTACTGAACTGATAGCCTTCTTTGGCTGCTGCGTAGATGAGGATTTCGCTGTCCTCATCATACATTCCGCCAGGTGTTGTCGCCCCCATGCTTTCATCTGCCGAAGACACATTCAACGTGAATGTACGCATATCATTCTCCATTGCCTGCACATACATATCCTTCCAAACATCAGCAGCCTTGTAGGCATCAACTGCTTGAGAACGAACGTTCAGTGTAATTGACATTAGGTCTGAAGTTCCTGTAAAAATTGTAGCACCTTTACCATTTATAGAAATAAAAGGATTTGAAGAAATAAGTGGAGGTGCAATTGCATAACAATTAATGGTATTAATGTAGGGATTTCCTGCAAATGCATAATTCCCTATGGTGGTAACCCCCTTGCCTAGATTCATGGTTGATAGTGGACATAGAGCAAATGCATAAGAACCTATTGTAGTGCACTTGTCAGGAATGGTTACTGTTTTTAGGTTTCTTCTACCATAGAAAGCATAATCACCTATTTCCTCTAATTCTGTACCAAATGAAACAGAAGCTAAAACGCCATCAGTTCTATCATAGGTCTTATAATCCTGATAATAACTATAAAATGCTGACTTCCCAATTTCTTTAACACTGTTAGGAATTACCAGTGTTGAAATATCCAAAAAGTTATAACACAAAAATGCTGGTATACACTCTACTTCTTCTCCAAATGTTATTGATGTAGTATATTTGTTTGCATAATATTTTTCTGAACTCGTATACAAAGTATTAAATGGAGCATTTTCTCCTGAGGTAAAATCAACACAACGTTTAGCATTCCAAAAAATTTTCTTTAAGTTTGAAGAATTATAGAAGGAGGCATTTCCCATGCTAGTAATTGTGGTCGGAATTGTAATGTTTTGCAAAACATTACAATATGCAAATGCGTGATCTCCAATATAGGTCACTCCTTCTGGAATATTGATAGATGAAAGTTTTTCACAATACATAAATGCTGCATTACCTATATATGTAAGGCCTTCTGAAATATTAACTGATATTAGCTGTCTGCATTGGTAGAAAGCTTCACTTTCTATTCGTTGTACTGTTGAAGGAATAGATACGGATGTAAGATATGATTTTACATAGAATACCTTACCGAAGGAAGTTACTCCTTCTGGAATCTCGCACGAAGTGATTTGTGCATGTACACCCGTAATGGCTGTAACTTTGTAAGTGCGATTGTTGTAATAAACGGTTGCCGGGATTACCACATTTCCGCTGGGGGTTCCAGTTACAGTGGCTGTACTCGTCGAAGCGTTTAGTGTGTACGTAAATCCATCAATAGTTTCGGCCGAAGCCATGTCTGCCCATAACATACAAAGGAACAAGGCTAAATAAAACTTTCTCATAGTTAATAAACATTGTACCTATAGACACCCGGATTCAGCGGTTAATAATTGTTTTCAGTTTATATGAAAGACGTGGGTGCTCTACTCGCCTACCCCACGTGCCGGCTCTCGCATTGCCAAGTGTTAGGATAAGCAACTCGATAGCCCACGCCGTGTGATATTGTAGAGACTATTCAGAATCATAATGATGTGAATAGGGTACAATTCACCCAAGGTGGACGTTCTCATTGCGTTCTCTTCTAACACTATTGCTAACTTGCGAGATTGGCACGTAGAAGATAACGTTCGTAAACGTCCTTTTTCCAATAAGATATGACCCTCATGCCCATAAAGGACAGAATGAATCGCTGCAAAGATATGAAAAAAAAATCAAACCGAAGAAAAAAACAGAATTAAAATTGTGGTGTCCGAAAAAAAAGATACAGAGCCAATCAAATTGAGGATAAACCATTCGATAAGACACCAAGGTTTTGTAATTATGGAAATCCTGAATATAACCATCTATTCATATAATAATTATCTCACTTTTGCGTTAAAGGAAAAAAGAATAAGAACCAGAGAAGATGGAAGGGCAAGAGAAATGGCAATGGCAGGAGCCAGGCACTACGTGGAAAGGCGTCGGCCTTTATCATATCACTCTGACGATTACTGATCGTCAGCCTCTGCTGGGCACGCTCGTTGTTCCTGACAACGCCCCTACGAAGGCCCGAGTATGCCGTACGGCTTTGGGGAATGCGCTGGTGGATTATCTCCTTGGCATTCCGCACTATCACCCAGAGGTGCAAGTGCTGCATTTCTGCCTGATGCCTGACCATCTGCATGCGGTGCTGTACGTAAGGCGCACCATGCCGAAGGGTATCGGAGCTTTAGTGCGTGGATTCTGGCAGGGGTCCAAGAAACTGGGGCGGGCCTATTCGGTGGCCTCTTCTTCTTTTGTCCCGAATGGTATTCGGGGGAACTGCCAAGAAGAGGGGAAACGGGGGAACTTCCAAGAAGAGGGGA
>Ga0310690_10002409_pt1 | contig 30501 bp, 24 predicted proteins | sample AusTroGonzalo_MG_2_FD_207661 | JGI IMG/M metagenome (GOLD analysis project Ga0310690, IMG submission 207661) | Bovine rumen microbial communities from tropical cattle in Woodstock, Queensland, Australia - Gonzalo_04 (v2) (version 2) | ecosystem: Host-associated > Mammals > Digestive system >...
CGTTCGCTTCGCCGCGATAATCGCTCAAAGACCGGAACATTTTCAGAAAGGTCTCCTGAACAGCGTCTTCAGCCAGATCCTCATCATGAAGGTAAAGATAGCAGAGACGCTTTAATGAAACCTGGTTCTCCTGAATCAATCGTTCGAGAATGATCTCCGGATGACTGTCAGGCGCCTTGACAGTTTCCATGGCAGGTTTCACCTCCTTTACCTATTAGACGGGGGAAAACATCAGAATTATAACATAGTGATGAGAACGGCAAAGCACAGCAAAGAAAGAATCGTCTATTCTCCTTGAGCACACCACTCTGGGATCCGGCTAAGTAGTTGGACTGACCCTAAATAAAAACAGTCTTGACACATTTAGTCGACACGTGTATACTAACTAATGTAGACGCGCGTCGACTATTTTCATTGGAGGGATGATTGATGTCTGTACAGGTAACGGAAGCGGAATGGAAGATCATGGAATGCTTATGGGATCATGCCCCGCAAACCATGGGAGAAATAACAGCCACACTTGAGCCGACAACAGGCTGGACACGCCAGACGGTGATTACCCTGCTGAAGCGGATGACTGAAAAAGGCGCTGTCAGTATGGATGACTCAGCACGGGCAAAGAAATATGTTCCGCTGATTACCCGGGAGGAAGCCTCTACGGAGGAAACACACAAATTCCTGAATCATGTTTTCAAGGGAAAGGCGTCCCTGCTTGTCAATCATCTGGTAGACAGTGGAGATCTTTCCGAGGATGATCTTCAGGAAATCCTGAATGTCATGCGCGGAGAAAAAAAGTAAACCGCGTAATAATTGATGTCTCCTGAATCGTCTATATAGATGGGAGGTCTTTTTGCGATGCGTTCTGCAACGATTTTTAATTTTCTGATTGAAGCAAACATCATGGCTTCGATCGCGATTCTGCTGATGATTCCTCTGAGAAAACTGCTCAGGAAACAGATGGGCAATACCGCGATTTGCTTTGGATGGCTGTTAATTGCACTTCGCCTGCTGATTCCCCTGACTCTGCCAAATCCGTTGATTCATGAGATCCGGCCGACATATCTGGAGGACACCGCGATCCGGCCGATCGCCGGACAAATCAAGGTGCGGATTGTCGATGCAATTTCTGATATTGGTTTGTCCCTGTTTCGCCGTGGTGATCGTCAGGGATTCAAGCAAATGCAAAAAATCGCAGCAGGAGTGGACTATAACGGATATCCTGAGATCCTGGCATTGATACTGATGATTGGAATGGTGGTTTTTTTCTGCTGGTTTGTATTCAGGAACATCCGGTTCAGAATGATTCTGCGTAAGAACCGAATTGCCCCTATTTCCGGCACTCTTCAGGAAATGTATCTGACACTGTGTAAAGAAAGAAAAGTAAAACCGATACCGGTGTACTTCACAGATCCTGTTCCCGGTGCATGTCTCGTCGGAGTCTTTCGGCCATATATTGTTCTACCTGTTATGACAGCACCGCAGGACGTGGTTACTGTACTGACACATGAAATATGTCATTTCAAAAACAGAGATCATATTTGGAATATCCTTCGTTTGCTTTGTTGCATCATTCACTGGTTCAATCCCCTGGTTTGGATTGCCGCTTCGATGAGCCGGTCTGATAGTGAATTACGCTGTGATGATCGGGTGACCTCTTTGATGAATGATAAGGAAAGAAAAGACTATGCCGGTGTATTGGTGCTTGCTGCGGCAAGAAAGAGCATACCGGGAATTGGGGTTATGGCAACCGGCATGACAATGAATGGAAAACGCTTGAAGAACAGGATTGTTGCGATTATTCAGCGGACAAAACCGCTTCGCTGGCTGACCGCTACATTCATCATACTGGCTTCCATGTGCCTGACGGTTGCTTTCTGCACCGGGGAATGGAATCCGGGTGCGGTCCAGGCAGGGATGTTTGACGAAACGGTATCTGTTCATGATGTTCCCGTTCATGATGAACGCCAAATGCCGGAAGATATACAAGGTCTCGAGAGGGGTATATGGACGATTGCCGGGTATAATGATTATGATGAGATCTCGCAGTTTCGCGATATTACAGAGGAACATCTCTGGGCATCGGCGGGAACAATGTTAAAGGTGATCTATGCCGACTCAAATCGTTTGGATCGCCACTGTACTTTCGCTGAAGACGGCACCCTGCTTGAATTACAGGATCTGAATGTGCCCTGGCTGGGAGAAAATCTGCCGGAGAGCAGAAAATATGTCAGGGATGACGTCGCGCTTCAGGAAGTCTCGGATCGCCTTATGGCTTTCCTGGAAAAAGCAAATCCCGGCATGGGCCAGAGCGTTGACCACTTCAGCGTTATGTGGGAAAGCGGACAAAACGGCCAGATCTGGATGCAGATTGACGGGATCCCAAAGGATGAAAAAACCGGAGAATGGATTACTTTTGTTGTACGGCTGGAGCCTGAATGGCAACTACAATACTTTGCATGTGTCAGCAATGGTTGATGGAGGAATGACTATGATATCCAAAAGAATTAGAAAAGTATTATCCTTCCTGATGTTCATGTCCATAATGGTTTTTTCTGTATGTTGTGCCGAAAGTGGAACTCAAACAACGGAACGGGATACTGAAGAAGGAGAACATGTTCCGATTTCTGTAAGTTACAATCTAAACATGTGGGATCAATACTGGAAACCCGGCGAACATTTCATGAAAACCAATGAGGAAACAGAGAGACGAGTTGATGGTATTCGGAAGCAAGTTGATATGATTTCAGCCGGAAGCGTGATTCGCACGAATGCTGACAGTTTTACACTTGAGCAACAATATCAAAGCTATCAGGCCATGCTTCAGAATGGAATGGTTGTAGACGAACAGCTTTTTGATGATATGGGCACCTATATTTGGCTGGTTGGATTTCCGGATGAGGAATCCATTACTGCGGATCAGGCATGGAAACTCGCATATCAGGTATTGTTGGAAGATGCGGGTGTTTCTGAAACAGATCTGATACATTATTATCCTCAGATTTCATATGAAGTCGGGAATCCAGAGAATCCGTTCTGGAGGTTTCATTTTATGCCGTATGATCTGGACACCTCTATAGTTTATGAAGTTGCAGTATATGCCCATGATGGAAGCATTTGCGGGTATAAAACTGCGGTCTCAGTTGGATGACCGGACGATGAATGCAATAAATGCAATCGGATTGATGCTTTGCAGAGTAGAAAGATAGAGGTTTGTTACGATGAAAAAGATAGCAGCTTTGTTAATTCTCTTGCTGGCTCTTTGTATTTGTTCATTGGCTTCCGCAACGACACAATCGGCTTTACCTCAGGAGATTTCGGCATTTTTTGCGGGTACTTCCTTCCAGGGCGCGACAATCATGGATCAGGCGGATTTATCGGGTACGGTATCGGATGACTGCTGGTTTGTTGTGATTCGTACCGCCGGAGGGGAAAATATCCTGTATTGTTTCAAGCAGAACAACGGGGATTGGAAAGAATCCTTCCATACCGGTAACGCTGTGCCTCAGACGAAACATGGGATTAATGTTGTTGTGGAAAAAAGCGGCCTAGACTGGACGACAGACAAGCCGTTTGCGGGACCGCATCTGAGCATCGGAGAACAAAATGATGAGGGCGAGTACTGGGAAAGAACGATTATTTTTGAGCTGAGAGGCGGAAAATGGCTTCTGTACCGATACTACAGCCATTATAACGATTCGTCCATACTGTTCCGCGACAAAAGTATCAGTTATTATAAAGATTATGAGAGCGATCAGATTTCCGGGACAGCAACCGGGGATTATCAGCGGGATTTGCGGTATGTCAGTCTTTCCGCGATTCCCGGAACGCTGAAAGAAGCGCAGGCATCTTTGACATCCGCACCGGATCTACCAAATTCACCGGAACTTCAGGTGTATCCGGTCAGTTTCACCGGTGCGAAGAAGTACGATGTCTATTCTGCTCCGGATCAGTCTTCTGTACGCGGAGCGAACGGGAAAGCCCGGGTATCCACCAACAGCTGGATTCAGGTTTTCGGTACAGAAGGAGACTGGGTACTGATTCAGTACTCCATCGATACATCCCATTATCGCTTCGGGTATATCACCGTCAAGTCCTTGCCGAAAAAAGCCAATGTACCGGCGCTTCAATTCAACAAAACAAATGCCTGGACTGTTGGCACAGTCAGCGTGACCGATGATCCGCTCTACAGTCAGTCCGCTCTGACAACCCTGCCGGAGGGGTGCCGGGTCACTTGGCTGGCTACTATGGGCAACTGGGCATATATCGAAAGCTCCACAGGCGATTATCTTCGCGGATTTGTCCCTGTAAGCAGTTTATGCATCAACCAGCAGTTTGACTTACAAAACATTCCCATGGGCGATGCTCCTGTTCTGGAAGGAACACTGTCCCTTGATCCATCCAGCCGGACTATAAGCGTACGCTTCAGGCCAATCAGTGGAGGCCCGCTAGATGGAAAGCCCGTGGGCGGTTTTGACGTGACTGATCCGATGAATCGGATACTGTTTGTTTCATTAAGCGAAAAAGATCAGGACGGTTATTATTCAGCATCATTTATCATTCCGGCAGAAACAACAGCTATTCAGATTATGGCCCTCCCTTCTTATGGCACCATTGATGATTGGGACGGTGCGAAGGCAATTACGGTTGAGTGGTAAAGTAGAACAGGAATGTGTTATGTGGTGGCTTTTTTACAACCGGGAGGGTTACGCATGAAAAGAAAGCTCATCATCTGTGGAATTCTGGCAATCTTCTGTATGCTGATATCTGTTGGGAATGCGGAAAACCATGTTAACGGAAAAGCTCTGTTGGAGGAGATATAATCCTCATATTCCACCGGGAATGTGGTTTTGTCACGGCAGGTGCAGATTGTTCATTCGGCAGTGAACTTCAGAGAATCTCCCGGAGGGAAAGTGATAGCAAGCCTACAGGGTGGAGAACTGCTGGAATGTCTTGATGAAGAACAGTACAAAGGGAATTTGTGGTACCATGCCCGGTCTGAACAGTATGGGGACGGATACGTGATTGGCACATACGCGAAGCCTGTATGGAACAATCAGAGTAACTGGCCGCTGTCTGAGCCAGAAGACACAATCTCTGTTTCGGATAATATGTATTTGTTTGCCTACTGGATGGGCACGTATCAACTGAATCACGGTCTCTCTATCATAGAGGATACAGGATCAGACAGAATACTTAATGTTGCACCGATGACTGTTCGCGGAAACATGTCCGTCGTTCCGAAGGATATGAAAATCGAACTAGCACTAAAGCTATATGAATTTGGATTGATCTGTTTGAATGACGCATACGATCAATTGCGGGATGGTTCATTGACTTTTGAAATCAGAGATGAGATTGCCTCAGATGTTTTATGGAAACACTATGGAACGGATAACGTCTGGGAGATCATGACAAAGCAATCCCTTGTTCTGTTTATTCATGTGAATGATCTGCATAATGTCGGCGTGCTTCTTACAGATAGGGACAGGATGATCAGAGCAGCTTTGTTGCAAAAACTTGTTGAAGAACATTAATTTGAGGTCAAAACAGAGACAAAAAACATTGTTACCGCTATACAGTTGATATCAGGAGATGGATGAATGGGATCAGAAAACGGCTAAATAAATCCACAGAATAGAAGAAGCCTTATAAAGATAAGTTGCAGTATTACATGCCAGCAGAACGGAGGTGCGCTTTGAGGAAGTACATAATATTTTTTCTGATTCTCATGCTTTTGGTTCTCTGCGGAGTGTCCGCCGCGTCAGCGCAGGGGTTCAAAGTCCAGCTGTTGGAGGAAGGTACAGAGTTCACACAGTTTATGGGAGGCTGGCCGTGGGACATCCAGCCTTTTACCATTCCGTTTCAGCAGGCTGATGATCGTGTGATCTGCGGAGCTTGGGTGTCAAAAGCAACGCCCCTCAGCCAGGACTGTGTTCTTGCCGCGATAGAGCGCGGGGATAAAACTCTGCTTGTCGGAGGAGTCAAAACAGACAACGGCTGGGAAAAGAGCATCCTTTCGGATTGCTTTTTCAGAGAAAATCAGGATTTTACTATTGTTGGACTTAAGTTGGCGAATCCGGATAACAACTCCATGTTTCGCATCTGTCCTGCTGTTGTATATGGAAATGAGTATTATTGCATTACCATAACCGAAACGGGTGATTTCTTCTTTGCGCATTATATCCGGCTCGAAGAAGACGGAAGCGTTTATGACGCCTCCTTAAGTTCCGGCTATCTGGAAGTCGTTCAGACATCGAGCGACGGCTTTCAGCTTTTGGTTTCTGAACCGATCATGAATCCCGGAAGGCTCGACATTGTCACCGCATCAGATTTTCCGACCAATGCAGATGATACAGCTGAATATGTAAAGAAGTATCCTGTCAGCATTCCGGACAATCATGTGATTATTCAGGGCGTTAACCTTCGAAAAGAGGCAACCGGTCAGTCAAAATCTCTTGGCAAATACGATTTTGCTTTGGCGGAGTATCTCGGAGAAAAAGATGGCACTGAGGTTCCCTGGGTTCATGTCAGAATCGGAGAAACGGACGGTTGGGTCAGTTCCCGTTATGTGCGTAGGAATGTGACGGAGATCAGTGAAAGCGTCAGCCGGCTGGCCATGAAGATCGGCGGGGTGGATGGAGAAACCAAACTGTACGATTCGCCGGACTCGACCAGCGGGACGACTATCAGTGCTCCGTGTTATATGTACATTCTTGCCGACTGCGGATCACGTTACCATGTTCTGATTCCTTCGATCGGCTTTGGATGGCCGATCGACTGGACAGGAACATATGGTTATGTACCAAAGGATGACCGCATTGTAATCCGGACTTCCATCTTGGATTTAATGGGTCCTGCGTCCTCATCCACATCCCAGGTGCAGGAACAGCATAGTGCGCGTACAGAAGAAGAAATCATTGCCATGCTCAAGGATCATTGCTTCATTAACCCGAACGGTGGCCGATATGTACATATCGATCATTATTGCAGAAGCGTTCATCAGAAGTATCTGCCGCTGACCAAGGTTGAATACACAAGTGAGATCGCGCAGAAATATGAATTTTGTCCTGTTTGTTGTATCAATCCATGAGTGGCTGTTTCATGGGTGCCTGACGATTGGTAGCCAATAGATGTAAATGAGTTATAAATCGTTTTCTATTCACAACCAGAAACAAAAAGGCGCCACTTTCCGTGACGCCCCGACGGTTAATCTTCATAGATCAATTCATTACAGATGATCTCTTCAACCTGTGCCTTGCAGGTATTCATGATCCCAACCCATTTGATCTGATCCCTGGCTTTCAGTTCCTCTGTTGCACCTGCGGATGCTGCCAGTTTCGGAAGGATCGTATCCATCCTTTCCTGTGCCGCACGATCTGTTTCATATAGGTGATCGTACAGCGTGCCAGCCAGAAGCATTCTGGTATATAGACCAGACCGATGTTCCTCAAGATATGCCTTCCTCATTCTACCGTAAAGTCCAAGGGGTTTCTGCTGGTCCTTCGGAATCATCCAGTCCGGGATGTAGTAATCTCCTTCTTTGCGATACTGAATATTCATGTTCATGACGCCTCCCTCATTCCGGCCATAATCCGGCCGATCATCAATAATGTTTCTGTCAGTTCATCGCCCAGCTGATCCCCGGGGTTCAGTCTGCTCAGTTCATCCAGGATGGCCTTCATTTCCCGGCGCAGGGCTGCAAAAACTTTCGGATTTCCCTGAACGACAACGTCTTGTTCCGTTAACCGCCGCATGATATAATCCTGCTTGGTCAGGCCAGTCAGTTTAACCAGCCTTTCGATTTGTTCATCCTCTTCGGGAGAAACCCGAAAGGCAACCGTGATATTTCTCCAGCGCCCGTGCGCATCTAACACCTTTTCTGACATGTCGTTTCCCTCCTCGGAATCATTCGTTTTGATTCGTATCCGGTGGCTTGAGAGTTATCATTCCTTTTGTAGCCATTGGCTACAAAATGGCTACAAAAATCCTGAAGACGTACCGGAAGTCGTATAATTCGTGGATAACCTCTTCGTTTTACGCACCTAAAGTGCGTATTATCACGGAATGGCGCGATCTTAGAGCTGAGTGGGAATGAAATCGATGACTGCCAGTGGCAGGAATCTCATCGATTTCATTCTCAACCGAAAGGGAGCAAGCTCCACTGTGTGGAGTTGCGACCATTGAGGTTGCGAATAGTGAGCGTCTGCGATTGACGAGCCGCAGGCGAAGTCAGAGCAGGTAACGCCACCCACAGCTACAGGAACCCGTGATTGACAAGTATAAGAACACACAGTCAAAACGGTTGCGACGATCGCTGGGAGTATTGTCCGGAAATCAAGCAGAGATAAAAATATTGCAAACCCCGGAACCTCCGTTCATTTTGCAACAGGTTCCGGGGATTCATTTTGCTTCGCGGTCATCTCTTGAGCGCTTTTTCTGTTCCCATTATTCGAAGTATGACGCTGAAAACAGACAGACCGGACGGTTATTGTCCGGTCTGCAGGGAGATCTTCCGGATTATGATTCGAACCGGATCTCCTTATTCTGTTTCATCCTGGAAAAGCGGAGTCCCGTCCGGCCGGTAACGCACTTCCCGGAGGAAGCAATGCCGGTTGGGATCGCTCAGCGCGTCCCCTTTGAATCCGGGGTAAGGCCTGGCATGGAATACCAGGATATCCCTTCCCTCCGGATCTTTTGTAAACGAATTATGGCCGGGTCCGTACAGTCCGTTCTTTTCTTCAGTCACCATTACCGGCACGGGGCTCTTTCTCCATGCGGACGCGTCCAGCGGATCACCGCCTGCTTTCAGCGTCAGCATTCCCATCGCGTAGCGTTGATCTGTCGCGCTGCCGGAGTAGGTCAGGTACAGATTGCCGTTATGTTGCAGGCAGCCCGGCCCCTCATTCACCAGAAAACCCTGGCATTCCCAGTCATATTCAGGAATGGAAAGCCGTACCGCCGGGAGCTTCAATTCCAGCGCGTTTTTCATTTCCGCGATATACAGGTTGCTGTTCCCCGGAATGCTGAAATCCCTCTGTGCCCAGAGAAAGTAACGTTTTCCCTCATATTCGGTTGTCGTGGAATCAATGGTAAAGCTTTCCCAGCCGGTATCGATCCGTCCGGCTTCCGAAAACTCCCCTTCCATTGGATCCGCGTTCCGGTTAACCAGCGCGTAAGTCCGGTGGTCGAAGCATCCGCTTTGATCTGCCCCGCCCCTGGCAGCCGCGAAATAGATCACCCAGGCGCCGTCCACAAAATGGATCTCAGGCGCCCAGATATTACAGCTCATGTCCCCGGTCTCATGCCGGTTCCATACCGTTTTCTCTTCCGCCCGCGCAAGTTCTTCCAGTGTGTCCGATGCCCGCAGGATGATCCTGTCAAACGCGGGAACGGAAGCGGTAAAATAGTATCTTCCGTCCTTCAGGAGGATGTATGGATCTGCCCTTTGTTCAATAAACGGTTTCATTGTTCCTTGATTCCCTTCTGCTCGTTGATCGGGAAAACCTGCCCCTTGCGGGGAGGGCTGCCGCCGGATGGCGGCAGCCCTGGAAACCATCATTCCCGGGAAAGATTACTTTACGGGTGTTTCCAGGATATCCAGGCAGCTGCTGTCAACGCCCAGGCAGAAGTACAGGTCGCCGGTAACGGCGATACCTTTGTAACTCTGGAAGTATTCCTTGCCGGCCAGCGTCGTCACATTCGCGACAACGTCGGCTGTTTCTCCGTTGTTGGTAACGGTCACAACAACTTTCGCGCCGTTCATATCCGTGATAAAGGTATCCCAGTTCCAGTTGCATTCCAGGGCCAGGTTTTCGTTTCCGTCATAGCCCGCGCCCCAGCCGAAGTTGTCGCAGCGGACGACGGCGTATTCCGCGTAGCCCTCAGCCTGGTCGGCGCCGTGGCCGGTGGGCGTGTTCTGCAGCACGACGACGAAGGTGTTCCAGTTGCTGCCTTCCGCAGGTACATAGTCCGTGAAGGTAACGCTGGCGGATTCACCCGCGGGTACCGCCCAGATGTCAGAATGCGCGCCCCACCATCCGGTGCTCAGGTCTTCCGCGCCGACAGCGGTCCCGGTAATCTTCACTTCAACCGCGGGAGCGGCTTCTTCCGCGGGAGCTTCCGCTTCGCCTTCCGCCACAGGGCCTCCCTTGGGAGATTCAAGCTTGCCGTTGCCCAGCGCGTACAGCGCGGCGACCTGTTCCGCGTTCAGCGCGGTATCGAAAATATACAGGTCGTCCACATATCCCTTGTAGATGGTATCCCAGTAGTTGATTCCGAAGTAGGATTCGAACCTGTCGTCACCGGGTTTCATGATATTGGGGGCCAGCGTGGCGTCCCAGGTGTAGGGGAAATAGGTGCCGTTGATATAGTTGTCAGCGGAGTCGTAACGCAGCTCTCCGTTCACGTACAGCTGGGCGCCAACGGTCTTCTGCCCGTTCCCGCCGACCTGTTCCTCACCGGAGCAGACGACGGTGAACATCGCCCATTCACGCTTGCCGATCATGGCGCCGTCTTCCGCGAAGGGAGCCATCCAGGGCCAGCAATTCGTTCCGTCTTCCGCGTTGGACGCGACGTTGCGGCTCCAGATCGTCGGGAAATACTTGGGTGTCCAGTTGGTCTGGGTCACATTCATCCAGGTCACATTGGCGGCGGTATCAGCGCGGCCGACGTTATAACCGATCTGCAGGGTGGGACCGTAATCGCTCAGCCGGTCCGCGTTTAGCCAAAAGGAAATGGTATACACGTCTGTGTTTGTAGGTTTCAGTCCGAGGTCCAGGCCGTAGGTTCCGTCAATGTACAGCGCATTGCCCACCGGGCCTTCCCCGTACAGGAATTTTGCGTCGGGGGCTTCAATGATGCTCTTGTTGGCGCCGTCCAGCATGGGATCCGCGTCGTCTTTCTCGCCGTTGGTGATCGCTTTGTAGCCCTCGTCTTCACCGTCAAAGGTGATGTGGGCGAAAGCTTCTGGGAGTTCGGTTCCTTCCGCGGCGGCAAAGCTGAACATGGTCAGCGCCAGCGCGGCGCAAAGGATCAGGGCAAACAGTTTCTTCATGGTTTTTTCCTCCTTTTTTCTTTATGATCAAGCATTCGCTTAAATCAGCTGTTCTCGTCGACCATCCGGGTATACTCCGCGATCTCTTCCTCACTGAGTACGTTATATCCTTCCGGTCCGAAATACCGCAGCATGGCGGTGGCATGGTACAGGTTGGCCATCCGGGTCGCTTCCTCCGCGTAATCCGCGGCCTTGGCCTTGCCGGAGTCCACCAGGTCATGAATACCAATCTTGTTGAAATATTCATCGCAATAGTTCCAGTAACCGGCAATGGACGTCCATCCGTAAGGAATGGGCTGCATGCAGCTCTCGAAAAATTCCTTCCAGCACTGTACATGTTCGTCGTCCATTCCCTTGCAATACATCGCGATGTATCCTTCCCACACTTCCTCGTCCGTCGTGATGGGGCAGGGCATTACGTCGTTCTTCAGGGGCAGGCCGGAAGAGTTGGTCTTTGATTCGTCATTGTAGATCTCGATCCGGGTTTTCCAGCCGTCAACTCCGAAGCTCATGAACTTCAGCAGTTCATAGGCTTCCCTCGGATGCTGGCAGGCTGGGGTAATTCCACCAAAATCGATCGTGGCAATGGTATGATGGTCTTTTGAAGCGTCCTCCTCGCTGACAGCCGGCACCACATAAGGCACGATGTCCAGGTTGTATTGCTGGAAGGCTTCCGTTGCCCAGGTTCCCATATAAGTCCAGAACGCCTCAGTAAACAGCGCCACATGGCCGCTGGCGCCGGCCCAGGCTTCCCAGTCGTCCAGCCAGTCTTCCATCGCCTGGGTCTCCGTGGACGGAGCGATATAGCCGCCAAGCTTCAGGTCGGAGAACTCCTGCTCGCCGACAGCCCATACGCCCAGGTCGAAATCCCTGCCGTCAAACCCGAACTCGCCGATGATGTCCTGGGAGGCGGCGATTCCGTAGTAGGAATCCAGGCGGTTGTAATATCCGCATCCGAAGTAGGCGATCCCGTCCGGGGAATTCTGGACAGTCGCGTCCTTGATCAGCTGGATCATATCCTCCCAGGTCCAGTCTCTTTCCGGAGCGTCCAGGTTCAGCGCTTCCAGCACGTTCCGGTCAATGTACATCCCTGTCGGGAAGAATTTCACCGGCACAGCGAACCGTCCCTTCGTCATGAAGGTGCCTACGCCGGCGCTGTTGATGGTGGAAGCAATCTTCTGCGTTTCAGGATCTGAATCCCAGTAGGCGGAAATATCGCTCAGCAGCATATTGGAAAGCGCGAAGTCGCAGTCGGAATACATAATGACGTCCGGCGCGCTCTTGTTTCCCACCAGCGTCAGGAGCGTATCGTCATAGGTGGATACGTTCTCATACTGAACCTTCACGGTGATGTTCGGATAGATCTCCATGAACCGGTCCGCCAGGTATTTCACCGTCTCATCCTGGTCGAAATGGAAATAGGTCAGGGTGATGGGTTCCGTGGTCATGTCCAGGGCTTTGTGATAGGTAATGCCGTTGATCACAACCTCCTCGGTTTCGCCGCTCACGCCCTCCGCCGCCGTGAAGCTCACGCATCCCAGCAGCATTGCCAGTGCGATAAAGCAGGCCAGCAGTCTTTTGGTCATTGGTTCCTCTCCTCCTTTTTCTTTATAGTTCATAGTCTTAGTTTCGCAACTAACAACTAATAACTAACACGGTTCCCCTTACTCTCCCGTGATGCCCGTCCGGTCGATGCTTTCCACAAAATGGCGCTGCAGCACGAAATAAATGATCATCAGCGGCAGCACGGTAATCAGCGTACCGGCCATTTTGATGGATTCGTTCAGGTTCGTCGCGCCGTTGGCCGCGGTCTGGGCGTAGGCGGAATAATTCGTGTTGAAGTTTTGTAGCTGGATCACCAGCGTGGTCAGGCTGCTTTCCACCAGCACGCCGTGCACATACAGCTGGGTCAGGTAGAACTCGTTCCAGTACCAGACGAAGCTGAACAGCGCCACGGTAATGAACGCCGGCGCCGCGCTTGGCAGGGAGATCCTGAAAAAGCTCTTGAAATGCCCCGCCCCGTCGATCTTGGCAGCCTCTACCAGCGCCTGGGGTACGGTCCGGAAAAACTGCCAGAAAATCATGATAAAGATCGGCGCGTTCAGGCCCTGGCCCACCAGCGCCGGCACGATAAACGACCATATGCTGTTCAGGATCCCCAGGTTGGCGTACATGTTGTAGGTCGGGATCATCGTGATCTGCCGGGGAAGGACAAAGGTCAGGATAATCAGCCCGATGATAACGCCCCTGCCCCGGAATTTGTACCTGGCCAGCCCGTATCCCGTCAGTGCGCAGGAGACCAGCGTGCAGAGCGTGGGGAGTCCCGCGATCAGGAAGCTCTGCAGCAGGGAGTTCCAGTAGTTCATTGAAACGCCCGCCTGGCGGTAATTGGACAGGTTCAGTCCGGAGGGTATCCACTGTATGGATGAGTCAAGCAGATCGTCCAGCGACATAAAGGATGCCGAGACCATGTACAGCAGCGGATAGACATAGATAAATCCGATACAGATCAGCAGTCCGTAAATGACGACCAGCTTGATCCATCCGTTCCGGTCCCGGGTCCCCAGCAGTAGTTTCCGGATCCGGTCCTTTGAAAGGCGGCGGCCGGAACCGGTTTCCTTCCGCCCGATGTCAGCGGGCGGTTGGACGGTTGAACTTCTTTGCATGCCGTGCCTGCCTCCTTTGTATTCTCAGTACATTGCGCCGTTCGGCCTTCGCCTTGCGGTCCAACTTCTTCGCTTCCCTTTCATAGCGGTCTTTCCTTCCAAGGAAGACCAGGGTGAAGATCCCCACCAGGATCAGTACCACCAGGGAATAAATCCAAGCCATCGCGGACGCGTATCCGTATCCCTTCTCAGAGGTTCCGGAGAACATGGCGTTTTTGATCAGGCCAATCAGCCGGTTCTGGTCGTTGGAGGAAACAAATACAACGGTGTAGATGCAGTTCAGGAGGATCATGGGCTTCAGGGATGGAAGGGTGATCTTCCAGAACATTTCCCATCCGGACGCGCCGTCCACATAAGCGGCCTCGTACTGGCTCCGGTCGATCTTCTGCAGCGCCGAAAGAAAGATCAGGATCGGCACGCCGGAATACCAGAGGATCGTTACCATATTGGAGAAAAGCGACGCGATCGGCGTTGCCACAATGGGCGGCAGGAAGGTCGAAATTGCCGAAATCACCGCCTGGGTATCGATTACGGAGATGCTGGAAGCATTCTGTTCCGTCAGGGAAGCCAGGATCGGTCCCGAGACGATGATCACCGGCAGGAAGAAGATCAGGCGGAAGAACGATTTCCCCCGGATCTTTTCATTCAGCATCAGGGCGATCATCATGGCAAAAACGACGATCACCGGTACAGAGATCACGGTGGAAAGAAGATAGTCCACCAGCTCCGGCAGGAAGTCCGGATCACTCAGCAGGATCTGGGTAAAATTGCCCTGCAGCAGGAATGTGAACTTCATACCCTCCGATGTCAGACGGATGTTGTTCAGCGCGTACCAGAAAGACATGATCAGCGGATAGACCAGGAATACCGCCGCTCCGATGATCCAGGGAAGCACGAAGAGGAATCCCGCCCGCGCTTCCTTCTTTTCCAGCGGACCGCGCTTCACCCGGATCCGGTTTTCCTTCTTCGGCCTGGGTTTTGCGTACGCCGTCACCGCGCGTCACCTCCCGTCCTGAAGGAGACCGGGGGAAGAACGATCCCGTCTGTGATCCGCTCCTCATCCGAGTAATTCACATAAACGACCGTTCCGTTGGAATACGTTACCCTGCGTACATTCCCTTCCAGCTTCTCATGATTGGTGATCACCGCGCCGGCAGTCATTTCCGCGAGGCCGCGCAGTTCCCGGTCATATTCGATGATCGTATCACGGTAAGCGTTGTACTCAGTGGAATACAGGTCGTTGGAATTGGTGTATAACAGGGCCGAGGAGTTTTCCTTCGTCACATAAAAGGACGGAAAAACGCCGGTTTCCGCAAGATTCAGGAAAAATTCCCTCTTATTTGCTTCAAAGTTCGCGTATTCGGAATACATAGGGATCAGTCCCTTCAGTGCCAGCGTCAGAAACGGGACTTCCTCATCCGTATAAAGGAATTCCGAGCCGTCCATAGGCATGTTCAGGATCGCGGACGCGTACCGCCACTGGTACATGAAAGGTTCCTCAAGCGCCAGCGCCAGGTCGCCGGAAAGCTCCTGCAGCGCGTCGGAGTACCGCTGCGCCCCGTCGTTCCGGCTGAAGAAATCGTCCCGCAGGCTCCAGGAGAACAGGGTATCCGTAACGCCTCCCAACGCCAGCGCACCGACGCCGTTTTCCTTCAGGCTCTTCTTCAGGGAAGAAAGGCGTTCCGCACTCTTTTCGGGAAGCAGGTAGTAGAACAGCCTGTAAACCTGTTTTGTGTTCTTTTCCTTCAGGGTGGTCTTGTTCACCATCTTGGCCGCGTCGTAGGTAAACGTATTGCTGGAAGCGTTCATCCGCAGCGCTTCAGCGTAGGGCATCAGCAGGTAGCCGCGTTCTCCGGCGTCCCGGATCAGGTCCTTCAGGGCGCCTGTTCCGCCGATCGCTCCGTCCGCATTGAACGCGGATACCGGCAGCGCCCAGATCCCGCCCGTCTGCCATCCCCGATATACGCTGAGCAGCGAGGAAACGCCCGCGTCCTGCAAATCGCCGAAGATCTCCCGTACGTCCGCCACGGTGGTCATGACTACCGCCCGGGTACCGACAAGGAATTTTTCCTGGTCCTCCGCGAGAAAATCGATCCGCGTCCGATATCCGTCGTCCTGTTTCCCGAGTTTCATATCCTCCGTCAGGTACCGGCGGAAACGGGCGGCCATACCCATATAATTCGCCTCGTCCCCGGAGAGCAGGCAGTAACGCACGGATAGGTCGTGATGCGTCCTGTCCTTTTCAAGCATATCCATCTTCGAGGATTCGGACTGGTTCAGCGGCTGTTTGTAGACATCCCGCAACAGGAACTTGGCAAAGCACCGGTTATAGGATACCCGCATGACCCCGTTGGGATGTCCCTCGATGGAGCAGCGCTTCTCTCCCTGCTCCACCACGGCAATATAACCGGTCTTCTCGTCGGTATGCGCCATTCCGAAAACCGGCGCCATCACCTGCCGGGGTTCCATAACCGTCTCATAGATATCCCACAGGTAGTCCGTCGGCGCGCTTTCGGTGAAACCGCTGTCGGATCCATATATCATCCGAGAGTAACCTGTGGTGAAGCGTCCTTCTTTATCCGTCAGGTGGATCAGCGCGCCGTTTCCGTCCGGGATCAGCATATAGCCTGTCCGCTGGTCCATATAGGTGGCGCCGAACATGGGATAAAGGCTTACCGTGGCTATATAAATGCCTTCCGTTTCCTCCCGGATGGAATCGTCCGGCACAGTCACCGTCAGTTCGTCCCCTTCCAGGCGCACCTGCATGGTCAGCCCAAGGCCGTATTCCGGGTAGAATACTTTCGCGTCAAAGCCGCCAGGCACCGTCGTATATTCCAGGGTGTGTTCGTTGTTGATCAGGTCCGCCTGTTTATAGTTTTTGCTGTTCCCGGTCAGCACATCCAGCACGAATCCTGAATAGGTATATCCTGTCCAGGTCTTGTTCAGTTTGCCCTGCGCCGTGTTCGCGTTCAGCGTGGACGCGATTACAGATCCGTTTTCCTTATTGCGCAGCACAATGGAAATCTGCGGTTCATACAGGTACATCTCGTACCGGTCGCTCTCCGCGACCAGCGTGTAATCCGCGTATTCCGCGGGAAGCACGCCCTGCTCTGTTTCCGTTCCGGACTGTTCCGCGGCTCCTGTAAACGCGCACAGGAACAGGATCGCAGCAAGCGCCGTGGCAAGCATCCGTCTCATCTTCTCAGCCAATGCGATACACCGCCTCTCCGAACAGTGCCGAACCGAACTCGAACACCTGTGCCCAGAGCACATAGATGATAAAGACAATCAATGCCAGTATCACCATGGTAAACAGCGTCAGGAAGATGACCTTTGCCGTCTCCTTCGCCGTATAGTTGTTCACTTCCCGAATCCCGATCACCAGCAACACAAGCATCCATCCGTAGGTCAGCAGTTCCAGCAATGTGATCAGGAAACGTTCGTTATTGGTCAACACATGGCCAAGCAGGAAACATACAGGCGTAAGAATCAGGTAGGGCGTCAGGCTGTAACAAAAGTAAGTTAAAATCTGTTTCGGTTTCCCTTCCCCGTCATTGATCGTGCAGACCAGGTAGTTGCACAGTGCGAATCCGAGCACCGCGACCAGGATCACCGCGACATCCTGGAAAAGCTCGTACCTTCCGTCCTGCACCGTCTTCACCAGGAAGCCGCAAAGGTATTTGTTCACCAGGAATTCAGCGATAAACAGGAAGAGCAGGATGCACGACGCGCTCCAGTTTGCCCGTCCTTCGCGCGAAATCCCGTAACTGCCGTCAATGGGATGGCGCATATAGAACAGGCTGTAGCGAAGATTGGAACGAACGCCCTTTTCCTTCTTCGGCGCCATCGCGCGCCGGATCCTGTCAGACAGATTTTTCACCCGGTTTATCCTTTTCAGGCATTGCCAGAAGACAAATGCCGCAATAACGCCGATGATCAGCCAGGTTACATTCTTTTTAAGCCATTGGTTCCTGATCTCCCAGTACGCGTCGGAGTATCCTTTCCTGTCCTTGGCCAGCCGCGCGTATCTCAGCGCCGTCTCATAATCTTCTTCCTGGAAATAAGCCCTGCCCATGGCCCGGTTTGCCACATCGAAGAGGCTGTTCATGTTCAGTACGGCCTGCAGGGGTTCCTTGCTCTCTGTATACCGTCCGACGGAGTAAAGATACAGCGCCTCATGAAGAAGCCGGGTAAACTCTGTCGGTTCAAAGATCTGGATCATCCCGCTGGCCGAATCCAGCACATACAGCCGGTCTTCCGCGTCCACATCGATGGCGCTGACCGTCGTGAACAATCCGATACGGTTGTTGCCGTCGTCCTTTCCGCCGTAGACAAAAATCAGCTCACCGTCATTGTTATATTCATAAATGAAGCCTTTCTGGTCCGCCACATACGCGTTGTTGTGGTTCCCTGCCGCGATACCGGACGGAATATCAACGCTCTCCGCCCCCCGGATCAGATTGATGCCGGCGATGTTCAGCCGTTTCACGGTCTTCATACCGTCGCCCCGGGTCACGGTATAGATCAGTCCGCGAGCGTCAATCGCCAGGTTATCCGGGGTGGAGGGGATATTGCTGACCATTTTGGCCCGCTGCGCGTCTGTCAGGATCGCCCGGTAAAGGATCGTCCGAAAATCGGCGGAAGCATAGTTTGTCCCGAAATAGCCCAGGAAAGTCCCCCCGTCGATGGGAGAGATCTCCACAATACCGTTCGTGTTGGATTCACAGATAACGAAAAGGATCCCCGCGTCATTCACGACCACCTTCAGGGGCATGAAACTCAGCGCTTCGCCGTACAGCGGATTGTCCGGCTTCCCGTAACGATTCAGCAGTTCTCCGGAAGCGTCAAACTCAAATACTGCCTCTGCGTCCCGGTCCGCCACATAGACATGTCCGTCCTTTGTCACGAACACGCCCCGGGGTGTCTGCAGAATCCCGTCGCCGATGACGCCTTTCAGTTCACCGTCCGCGTTGCCGATCAGGATCCGCCGTCCTTTTGTATCCGCCACATAGATTGTTCCGTCATCCGTAACGAAAAGATCATCCGGGTTCCTGAAGGATTCTGTCCCGAATTTCACGACGGATCCTATGGCCAGGTATGCCGTCTGGGTTTCCTGTACGTCGCCGTAGCCGTTCACCGTATATGTGATATACGGCGTATCCGCGGCAGCGGATCCGAACGACAGCGCCAGCAGGATTGCCAGCCAAAGGACGCCCTTTCTCAACGGTCTTTCCTCCCTCTTATTTGATACCGGAGTTCGCCATGGTATTCATGACGGCGTTCTGGCAGATGATGAACAGGATCAGGTTCGGAATAAACATGATCAATGACGCAGCCGCGGCGACACCCTGGCCCGCCACTCCGTTGGAAGCGTTCACCAGTGTGTTCATGTAGAATGTCAGGGTCTTCATGCTCTCGTCATTGGTAAAGTAGCTGGATGTTTCCAGGTTTGTCCACACCTGCTGGAAGACCAGCACCATCGCCGTCGCGACAGCGGGACGGATAATCGGCAGGACAATTTTCCAGTAGACCTGCAGGTCCGTCGCGCCGTCCAGGTGCGCTGCCTCGATCAGGCTGTCCGGAACCTGGTCGACAAACTGCTTCACCAGGAAAAGCGCCACCGGCATTGCCACCAGGGGAAGCACATGCGCCAGCACCGTATCGATCAGGCCGGTCCTGCTGATTACCATATAGCGTGGAATCAGCACCGCCGTAGCCACAAACATGATGGCGATCTGGTTGATCTGAAGCATCAGGGCCCGGCCGCGGAATTTGATTTTGGAGAAGGCGAAAGCGGCGCAGGTGGTCAGCAACAGGCTCATTGCCACCGTCAGCACAGTCACGATCAGGGAATTAAACAGGTAACGGGTCAGGGGAATACCGGCGCTGCGAGAGAATTTGATCAGTTTTGTAAAGTTGTCCAGCGTGGGATTGTTCACGAAGAAGCGGGGCGGAAACGCGAACAGTTCCTCCATCGGCTTAAACGCGTGGCTGATGATAAAGACGATCGGCATCGCCATGAACAGGGCCAGTGGCAAAAGGATCAGGAGGATCTTGATCTGCCCCCGTTCGAACTTCCGGGGATTGATATGTCTTCCTCTGTACGCCATATTCTTTTCCCCCTTTAATCCTTTTCAGTCAGAAGCCTGTTGGCTGCCCTGGAGAAAATCTGGACGATCAACAGCAGCACTACGGATACCGTTGCCGCGTATCCCATCTCGTACCGCAGGAATCCGTAGTCCTCAATATGGTTTACAATCAGCTGCGCGGCGTATCCCGGGGAAGGGTTCCCGGTCAGCAGGGCGCTGATCATACCGTTCTGGAAAGCGTTCACCACAGCCATAACCGCCGCGAAAAGCATCTGCGGCTTCATCTGCGGAATCGTGATATAGATCATTTCCTGGAAACGGTTGCTGATCCCGTCGATAGCGCCTGCTTCATACAGGGATTCGTCAGAATTGGCAATACCGGCAATCATGGCCAGGAATCCGATTCCCATGGAAGACCACAGTCCGATAATAATAACGATCGGAAGCAGGTAGCTGGTGTTCACCAGCCATACAATCGGCTCGTCGATGATTCCCAGGCTCATGAGCCAGCTGTTCAGGAGTCCTGTCTGGTCTCCGGAAAAAATAACTTTCCACAGCACCGTCATTGCCACGCCGGCCGTCAGGGAAGGCGAATAGATGATCAGCGCGAGCACCGTCCGGACGCCCCTGGTCAGGTTGCAGAGCATCCACGCCAGCAGGAACGACAGGATATACCCGCCGATACCCACCACAACCGCGTAGATCACAGTATTTGGCAGAACATACTGCATAAACACTTCGTCGCTGGTCAGGATGGTGATGTAGTTCAGGAATCCGACCCATTCGGGCCATTCGATGGCGTTGAAGTTCGTAAAGGACAGGATCACCGCCAGCAGGACGGGAACCAGGATGAACACCAGGAAGATCAGGGCATAGGGCGCCGTGAAAAGATAGCCGCTCAGGTTGCTGCGCTCTCTCTTCCCCGCCGTACCGCGCCTTTTGATAACCTCTGCCATTTGGTTTTCCTCCTGTGTGTTACCTTCCCAGTATTTCCTTCACCGATTCGATTGTCGGGATCCTGTAGGACCTGATCACGTTTCCCTCTGCGTCCGTATAACCGAATTCTTCCAGTTTTCGTCGGATTTCCCGGTTGATCGTCTTAACCGCCTTATCGATCCTTGTCTGCTCGTTTTCGCCATTCACGACGATATCGTTGAACGCGTTGCTCATCTCGCGCTCCAGCATATAGGTCCCCGGCACCCTGGCCACATCCGTCACATTCCGGGCGAAAGCCCGTACCACCTGTTTGTCCTCCGTGTCCCAGGGGAGCAGGTCAAATGCTTCCAGGTTCGCGGTGGGCCAGATATATTCATCCCCGTAGATGCTCTGTACCATCCGACCGAAGAGCGCCTGTACCTCTGTGGAACTCCACCACCGGATAAACCGCCAGGCTTTTTCTTCCCTTTCCTCCGTACTCCTGAAGATCACGGTGCTTTCCGCGCATCCGCAGGTTGTCCGGTCGATCGATCCGTCCTCCTGCACCGTGCCCGGGATCAGGGAGATGGCCCAGCTGCTGTCCAGTTCCGGGGCGGCGTTGCGGATCAGGTTATACGTATAGAAGTCCGCAATGCCGATAGGCATGTCGCCGTTCCTGAAATGCTGATAGAAATTGTCCACGTTTACGGGCATGTTATAGATCGTGAAAAGATCGGTCAGCGCCGTGAATCCCTTCACGGATTCCCGGCTTCCCAGAGCTGTTCCCTGGTCCGCGGTCTCATAATAGAGGGATCCGCCGTTCTGCACCAGCAGGGGCGTCGTCCCATGGAAGTTCCGCATGGAGAGCATGCCTGCGGTGGCGTAGTAAAAATTGAGCCCGCGCATCTGCAGCTCCGGCAGCAGCGCGATCACATCGTCCATGGTATCAGGTACCGGGAGGCTCAGTTTCTCCATCACGTCCGTCCGGTAGTAAAGTGCCCAGAAATTCAGCGTCTCCGGCATGGAATACACCTTGTCTCCTATGGTCCCCGTCAGGAAGAATCCCGGTTCGTAGACGGACGCCACCTCACGGAAATCCTCAAAGGAGCTCATGTCCCGCAGGGCGCTGCGGATCGCCAATTCATACGGAATTGTATAGTTGATTCCGGCAGCCACGTCAGGCGCGTTGCCTGAGGAACGCGCCAGCACCAGCTTGTACTGGTCCGGCATAATGGACAGATCCACAGCAATCCCTGTCTCCGGAGTGAAGGAATCATCTATCAGTTTCTGCATGATCTGCACGTACTGGTTGGACCTGTTCACCCAGACCTGCAGGTGGGAAGGATCCGTATTGGCCATGGAATACCGCTGGGAGGAGAATGATGCCCCGAATCGTTCCGCGCTTTTCCCGGCGGAAGCGAAGAAGTCCGGATCCTCAGGAAGCTTTGAACCTTCCTGGTGCAGCCAGATCCGATCAATGGCCAGATTGTTCCGCAGCAGGTTATCAACCGTATTTGCCAGGTGTTGGTTTGCCGAATTCCCGGAGGAAGACAGTTCGCCGATCCGGTATGGAATTTCATCCGGGTTTTCCGCCAGGCTTTCCAGCTGTCCGGCCGCGATAAGCATGGAAGCCATCACCGCGACGTTCTTTCCGCTCCCGCTGTACACACGGTACTGCTCTTCCAGTGTCCGCAACTGTTCAGCGTAACCACGCAGTTTCCCCGTCAGGTCCGGAATATAGCGGCTCAGCTTTAAGTCCCTGTATTTGTCGGCGTTCGTTCCGGCGACCTTTGTGATCTCCAGCGCCAGGTCGTTCACGCCGTACATAATCTCGTCCAGCACTTCCATCACTTCCCGCAGGGGCGTCATTGTCAGGCGGAGCGTCAGGGTATGTTCGCCTCTGCCCAGCATGATGCTCAGCCGGTTTCCTTCCACGTCCTGCAGCGTATGCCGCTGCCAGGAGGCGCCGTACGCCAGGGGGTACGCCAGGAAGGCCTCCGAAGGAATTTTTCCGTCAACCATCACATCGACAAACACAGGGAATCCTGTCTTGTCGCTCTGACGGTAGTTCAGCGTCAGGTAAAACGTTCCGTCCTCCGGCACTTCGACCGTCCAGGTAACGCTGTCGCCCGCCGTCTTGAAAGAATCGGAATCGATGGTGTTCAGCCGGGTGTGCTGTACTTCATACGGTTCCAGTGCGGCGTCATATTCCATAACGCCGTGAATGGAGGATGTGTTGGCCCAGGCGTATTCCTCTCCCTGCAGGGTGATCCGTGCGTTTCCTTCCGCCTTCCCGCTTCCAGTGTATACCGGTACTTCCGGCGCGGCGCACAGGGTCAGATTCCCCAGCAGGAAACTGCCTTCCCGGATCTCCAGCCGAAGCTCATGCTCCCCTGCAGCCAGCTCCAGCAGCAGCGGTTCCGTCCGCCTCCCTGTGCTGTCGCTGATATATTTGCTTTCCCATTCAGACCCTTTTGCCGGCAGCGATACCATCTCATCGCCATATCGGTCATAGGAGGGCTCCGGATTTCGGATCCATCTGGATTCAAATTTCAGACTCCGGCATTCATAGAAGGGGTATTCCCCGTCTACCGACAGCGCCATCTTGTCCGCCAGGATACCCTGGCGGTTCTCTTCCAGGCGGTTATCACGGGAATACGTATCCACCCGCAGCGCGTAAAGTCCGTTCTCCGGTACCCGGGCTTTCAGTGTCACCACGTCGCCGTAGGATACGCGCAGGACTTTTTCGCTGCCTTCATAGCCTTCATTCCTGTCCGTCCATTCGGAGTTCGCCGCCTCTGCTCCTTCCACCGGCACTGTCACATCGTCCCCGGTATAAACGGGCATCGTATAGCCGGCCGAAACCTTCGTATAATTCCGTGAGATCCGTTCGCTTACGTAGATCCCGCCAGTATCCTTTCCTTCCGCGAAAGCGCAGGAAAAGAACACCGCGGCTGCTCCCAGGCCTGCCGCTGCTTTCCGCAGGATGTTCCGGATACTGGCTTTCATGGGCTGAATCCTCTTGCTTTCCCGATCAGGTCATCGGTATTTCATAAACCGGATAACATATACATGAACGATAACATTAACGTTAATGTTTTTTGTTAAAGTACTATTGTACTTTGTTATAAAGTATGATATGATGCTTTCACAGGATTGTCAACCATTTTGTAGAAATTATTTCCCTACATTATATTTCGGGGGGAAAAACAAGGGAGGAAAAAACAATGAGATGGCTTTGTCCCCTGCTGATCCTTTTCCTGTTGCTTCCCTGTTTTGCCGGTGGAGAGAGTACGGAAGATTACAATCCTTCCATGGACGGGATCAGGGTCGGTTCTGTCAACGCACGCACCTCATGCCACGATCCTTCCATCATCGCGGCGGACGGGAAATACTATATCTTCGGTTCTCATATGGCCGCAGCGTATTCCGAAGACCTGCGGGGCTGGACACATCTGGCCAGCGGGTATCATTCCGGGAACAAGGTCTGGGGAGACCTCTGGGCGGAAGGCTCCCATGTATTTGATTATGCCGGGGAAAATTTCAGTTTCATCCCTACGGATGACGGAACAGCCCATGTCTGGGCGCCGGATGTCATATGGAATCCTGTCATGGAAAAATATATGATGTATTACTGCACGACCTCCACCTGGAACACTTCCAACCTTTGCTTCGGGATCTCCGATTCTGTGGAAGGTCCCTACATCTGGCAGGCGCCGCTGATTTATTCCGGTTTTGAGAAAAATACCATTGATCATACAGATGTCCAGCAGTACGCGGATGAAAACTGGATCAAAAAGCTCCACCTGACGCTGGCGGGAGGCTATAACTACAGGGAGTGTCCGAACGCCATTGATCCGACCGTCTTCTTTGATGCCGGGGGACGATTCTGGCTCGTTTACGGTTCATGGAGCGGAGGTATCTTCCTGCTGGAACTGGATCCGGCCACCGGCCTGGTCATCCATCCGGAAGCGGATGAGGCTGCGGGTGTGGACCCGTACTTTGGGAAAAGGCTGCTGGGGGGCGGCCATCAGTCCATTGAAGGCCCCTACATCCTGTACGACGCGGAATCAGGCTGGTATTATCTTTTCGTCTCCTACGGCGGGTTGAACCGGACCGGCGGATACCAGATCCGGGTTTTCCGTTCACGCGCGCCAGACGGAGATTACGAGGATATGAACGGAAACCGTCCCGGCCGGTCTGCCCATGCGCTCTATGGCCTGAAGCTCTCCAGCAACTATATTCTCCCCTCTGTCCGTACCGCGTATATGGCCACCGGTCACAACAGCGCCTTTGTGGATAAAGACGGCAAAAGGTATATTGTCTATCATACCCGTTTCAACAACGGTACCGAAGGGCATCTTCCCATGGTGAAACAATTCGGGCTCAGCGAGGAAGGGTGGCCCTGTATGCTTCCCTACTCAACCCGTAAGGAAGATATTCCCTCCGCATTCCCGCGGGAGAACGTCGCCGGGCGTTATTACGTTGTCAACCAGGGAACAGCCATCAATGCAGGTATTGCTGAACCTTTTATCCTGTATTTCCGGGAGGACGGCACCGTGGGCGGTGATTCGGTCTCCGGTTTCTGGTCCCTGTCGGAAAGTTCCGTCTTTCTTCACCTGACGCTGGACGGTGCTTCCTGGAGCGGGATCATCTGCCGTATGCAGGATGATGCCGGCACGGACGTCACCGTGTTTTCCCTTGTCGGGCAGAACGAGAGCGTCTGGGGTGTCAGGTACGATGAACAGTAAACTGAAAAGCGTCCTGGGACGCGTCCTGCAGTTTCTGGCCGTTACCGCCGGATTCTTCGCATGGTGGCTGGCCATGTTCATGCTCGTTTCACTCTTCACCCTGAATGTCTGGGCTCCGAAGTTGACAGATCTGGTGTTCTGGAGTCTTCTTCTCACCGCCGCTTCATCCGCTATCTATCTGGTAGTCATGATCCGGCGCGGCCGTCTCTGATCCTCTCTTCTGAAAGGAGCCTGCTTTCATGAAAGACCCCGCTGTCCGCGTCACAACCTTGCAAGACATCGCCAAAGCCACCGGATATACCGTCAACACAGTTTCCCGAGCGCTGAAGAACAAAGACGATATATCCCGGGAAACCTGTGAACGGATCCAGAAAGTTGCCCGGGATATGGGCTATGTAAAAAATTACCTGGCCAGTTCCCTCCGATCCGGCCGGACCAAGACGCTGGCAATGATCGCCGGTTCCATGACAAATCCTTTCTACGCCATCCTCGCCGATCTGCTTCAGCAGGAGGCTGTCCGTCTTGGTTACAGCCTGGTGATCCTAGGATCCCGGGATGATCCTGACACGGAACTGAACGCTGTGGAAATGGCGATCTCCCGACAGGTAGACGGTGTCTTGATCACACCATGCGCTTTTGATTCGCCGGCTTTGTCCGTATTGCGCAGCTCCCGTGTCCCCTTTGTACTGCTGAGCCGCTATCAGGAAGGAACCTGCGACGACTGTGTCTACTGCAATGACGAGGAAGGCGGTTACTTGGCAGGAAAACATCTTATTGAGAAAGGTCATACAAAGCTGGCTATGCTCACCTATCGCCAGGTTGTATTCTCTTCCCGTGAACGCTTTTCCGGTTTCCGGCGTGCATGTGAAGACTTCGGTCTTCCCGGGGACAGCGTCCGGTTTGCCTGTACAGATGATTCCTCCGCCATCCTGGAAACCTTGCAAAAATGGATTGCGGAAGGTGTTACCGGCCTTTTCTCCTTCTGTGACGTGGAAGCCTGGAACTCCATCACCCTTCTGGAAAGCGCCGGCTACAGGGTACCGGAGGATCTGACTGTCGTTGGATTCGACAATATCCTCGGTTATATCCGTTTTCCAAAACCGATATCCTCTGTAGACTGTCATCTGCAGGAAGAAGCCTGCCAGGCAATCGATCTGATTCGAAAAAGGATCCATGATCCCTCCCTGCCGCCTCAGCAGATCCGTCTACCCGTGTCCTTCATCTGCCGCGATCAGTAATCTGCGCATTTTGCTTGACAATCCCCATGTTGTCGCTTACATTGTTTCTATCAACAACAACAATTTCAGGCGGACCGGTCCGGCGTGTAAAAAAGCCGGATGCAGGCAAATACCATCACCGGGAGGAAGAACAATGGGTACAAACGTTCTCACATGGGCAATCATCCGGATCCTGACGCAGAAGGGCAGGAAAAGCCTGAAAGAAATGATGAGCAACTGTGCCCGGGCCAACGACCTGAGTAAGGAACTCCTGATGCAGATTGTCCAGGATAACAAGGATACGGAATACGGAAAACGGTATCACTTTGACCAGATCCACTCCGTTGAGGATTATAAGCGGCTGGTCCCCTTCACCACCTACGATGATTACGCCCCCTATATTGAGCGGATGGTGGATAAAGGTGAAAGGAACCTGATTACCGTTTATCCGATCGTACAGTACGCGGAAACCTCCGGTTCCATCGGCGTGCCGAAAAAGATCCCCGTATCCAGGCAGTCTATGGAAATCTACACCAAATATACGATTACCCGCGTGACCGCCCTGGCGGACAAGTGGCACAGGGAGCATGGCAATCACAAGCTGCCCATCGGACGCGGGTTCAATCAGCTGGAGATCGTTGACAGGACGCTTCCGGACGGAACCCCGCTGGGGAATATTTCCGGATCCGCCGCAAAATCCTACAAGAAGCTGTTCCCGTATTACCTTACTTCCCCGATTCCGGTGCTCTATCCCAAGGGCTATATTCCAATGATGTACCTGAAGGTCCGCTACGCGCTGGCCGACCGGGATACTACCTTCATGTTCAGCGTGTTCATGACGAACCTCGTGGATATGATGAACTATATCAAAAACAACTGGGAGTGGCTGGTGGAGGATATCCGCACCGGCACCTTCAATGAAGAGATCAAGATCGACGAAGAGACCAAAGCGGAACTGATGAAGGTCACGAAACCCGAACCGGAACGCGCGGCGGAACTGGAGCGGGAGTTTAAGAAAGGCTTTGATACGCCCATCATCCCGCGCATCTGGCCGAAGATGTCCTTCATCTCCACGATCGGCACCGGCGGTTTCGCAGCCTATACCCGCACGATGCGTTCCTTCTCCGGCGATGTTCCGATCGACTTCCAGATCTACGGCGCATCCGAGTCCATGATGGCCGCATGCACAAAAATCGAAGAGCCGGAATTTGCCCTCCTGTGTGACAGCTGCTTCTTTGAATTCCTGCCGGCGGATGCTCCCGCGGACGCCACCGATACGCTGAACATTGACCAGCTCGAAGTCGGCAAGGAATATGAGATCATTATCACCAACCTTTCCGGCTTCTACCGCTACCGGATCAAGGACGTGCTTAAGATTCTCGGCTATGAGGGAGAGAGCCCGAAGATCACCTTCTCCTACCGGAAGAGCCAGCTGCTGGACCTGGCGGGCGACAAGATTACCGAGAGCATGATGGATGAGGCCATCCGCCGCACCGGCGATGAACTGGGCGTCAACATCATCGACTACTGCGTCTATCCGAACCGGGACGTCAGCCCCTCCCACTATGAATTCCTGATTGAGCCGGACGCTCCCCTGGATCCGTCGAAATGCGATGAGTACCGGCAGATCCTGGAAAAGCACCTGGGCGAAGTGAACCCGGTCTACAAGGAATGCATCGATACCAACGAGATTGCCCACGCGGTGCTGTATCTCCAGCAGATGCAGACCCACGCGCTCTGGCGCGACCTCAAGGTGCATAAGGGAACCTCCCTGAACCAGGTCAAGCCGGTCCGCGTACTGGATACCCCGGCAAAAAAGGAGTTCTTTTACAAGCTGAGGGAAGAGTAAGATGAATGAGCAGACTTCCCGCTATGCGGAATCCCTGGCCCGTCTGATCCGCCTGGAGACCGTTTCCGGGCCGGATACTTCCGGGGAGCCGAAATTCCACGCCTTCCGCGAACTGCTGAAGGAGTTGTTTCCCGCGCTTTTCGGGCGCGCGGAATATACGGAATTCACGGACGGGTTTGTTCTCCGCTGGCAGGGACAGGATCTGGCCGCGCAGCCGGATCTGTTCATGAACCACCACGATGTGGTGGAAGCCGGCGGCGAGTGGATCCACAGGCCCTTCTCCGGCGAGATTGCGGACGGCCGGATCTGGGGCCGCGGCACACTGGACGACAAAGGCGGCCTGTGGGCTATGCTCCAGGCAGCGGATGAACTGATCCGGGAAGGATATGTCCCGCGGCGGGACATCTGGTTCTCCTCCGCCTCCACGGAGGAATCCACCGGCCGCGGAGCTGATGAAATTGCAAAATGGTTTGAGCAGAAAGGGATCCGTTTCCATCTGTGCCTGGACGAAGGCGGCTTTATCCTCACCGAACCGATCAAAGGCGCGAAAGGCCTCTTTGCCATGATCGGCGTCGGCGAGAAAGGCTGCGCGGACCTGAAATTCACGGCCCGTTCCGGAGGCGGCCACGCCTCTACGCCGCCGAAAAACAGTCCCCTGGTCCGCCTTGGAAAATTCATGGCGGAAGCGGACAGGCAGCAAGTCTTTGAAGCCCATATGAACCCGGCCGTCTGCGAGATGCTGCGCACCTTCGCGCCTTCCATGAACGGACGGCGCTCTGAGATCCTGGCTCGTCCGGAGCGGTTCTCCCACGTCCTGACCCAGACCCTGCTCAGGCTTTCCCCCGCGGCCGCGGCACTCCTCCGCACCACCGTTGCTTTCACCATGGCCAAAGGTTCCGACGGCACCAACGTTTTGCCGGCGGAAGCCTGGATCATTGCCAATATGCGTTATTCGCACCACCAGGGACAGCAGGGTTCCTTCGATGCCATCCGGAAACTGGCGGAGAAATATGATCTGGAGATGGAAGTGCTCGACCCCGGCACCCCGTCCCGGATCACAGACTATACGCAGGACGGATTCGCCCTGGTCAGCGATGCTGTGAAAGCGGTCTTCCCGGACACGGTGCCGACGCCGTACCTGCTCACCGGCGCGTCGGACTCCCGGTTCTTTGACCGGGTCAGCGACCAGTGCCTGCGTTTCCTTCCCTTCTTTACGGACGACACGCAGGTCGCCTCCATCCACGGAATCAATGAAAACCTGAACCTGGATACCCTGGTTCCCGCGGTGTCTTTTTACCGGTACATGATGAAAGAAGGAAAATCATAATGTCTGAGCAAAAACAGGCCGGCCTGAGTATCGGAAAGCGCACGATCCTGCTTTCCGTTTTCTTTATGTTCCTGATTATGGTCGTCGCCCTGGTGCTGACGATGGTCATCCCCGGCGGCGAATTCGCCCGGACTGTGGATGCGGAAGGGCATGAGATCATCGACGTTCATGCCGGTTTCACAGAGGTGCAGGGCGGTATTCCTTTCTGGAAATGGCTGCTGTCCCCGGTCCTGGTCCTTGGCGCCGAGGGTTCCGGTACGCTGATCGCGATCATCCTTTTCCTGCTGCTGATCGGCGGATTGCTCCTCATCGGTCTCGCCGTCGGATATGCGTAATCCGCAATTAAAAACCGGTTCAACTGAGCCGGTTTTTTTCCAACCCCATATTGCCGAAAGCCTGATTCCTCAGATCAATACGATGACATAAAATGCACCCCCTGTTCAGAAAAGGGGGTGCATATTGACGAAAGCCTTGAAAATACTAGCGTTTGTAAGTTTAACTTCCGAGTGAACTAAACCGCCTTCGGCGGTAGCGCGCTCTCCAGCCGATTAAAGTTACTTTGACTGGGACTCTCAAGCAGCTTCCATTATACATGAACTCCTTTATACTTGGAACACCGCAACTGCGGAATAAA
>Ga0310690_10002411_pt1 | contig 30496 bp, 22 predicted proteins | sample AusTroGonzalo_MG_2_FD_207661 | JGI IMG/M metagenome (GOLD analysis project Ga0310690, IMG submission 207661) | Bovine rumen microbial communities from tropical cattle in Woodstock, Queensland, Australia - Gonzalo_04 (v2) (version 2) | ecosystem: Host-associated > Mammals > Digestive system >...
AATCTTTGCGCATATTGAGAAACGCTTGCAAGAAATAGGCATATAATCATCAATAATCTTCAATCCCACACCACAATCACCCACTCAAACTGGCCGAATACGATCATTTTTACCATTATTCGGCCAGATAAAGGGGTACTTATTTGGCCGAATCAAATACTTTTTTTATCTTTGCGGCCAAATTAAGAGCAAATGAACAACCTCATTGGAAGAAAACAGGAGATTCAAGAACTTGAAAACCTGTACAATAGCGGCAAACCCGAATTTGTCGCCATCTATGGCCGCCGCCGCGTGGGCAAAACCTTCCTCGTGAAGGAACTTTTCCAAGACAAAATGGACTTCTATCACAGCGGCCTTTCACCCTTCGACAAGGAACGCAAAATAGGTATTAAAGACCAGTTGGAAGCATTCTATGCCAGCCTGATTCAGTATGGCATGGGCGAAAGCCATTGTCCCACTTCGTGGGCCGAGGCTTTTCTCATGCTGGGACAGCTCTTGGACAGCCTCAACGATGGTGGCCGTCAAGTGATTTTCATTGATGAACTGCCTTGGATGGACACGCCCCGTTCAAAGTTCTTGGTCGCCTTCGAGCATTTTTGGAACTCATGGGGTGCTTGGCGCGACCATGTAATGCTCATCGTGTGCGGAAGTGCGACCTCGTGGATGCTCGACAACCTCATCAACAACAAAGGAGGCCTCTACGACCGCCTGACTTGGCAAATCAAGCTGTCGCCCTTCACACTCGGCGAGTGTAAGGCATTTTTCGAGTCAAAGAATGTACCTATGTCGGACTACGACCTTGTGGAAGCTTATATGATTCTCGGCGGCATACCTTATTATATGAACTATTTCCAAAAGGGGAAAAGCCTGGCGCAAAACATTGACGCGCTCTTTTTCGCCCCAAACGCCAAACTCGGCATGGAATTCGACCGACTTTTCGGTTCCTTGTTCTCCAAACCCGAAGAATTCAAGGCGGTGGTAAGGCAACTCGCCAAACGGCACACTGGCTACACACGAGAAGACTTGGCCAAACAATTGGGAATCAAGGCAGGAGGAAACTTTTCCAAAACGCTTGAAGCACTCTCGGCCAGCGATTTCATTACTTGTTACCATCCCTTCGGAGAAAGCAAGAAAGAAATCAGATACAGACTCACTGACAGCTTCTGCCAGTTCCATCTGAACTTCATCGACGGACAAAACATCACCGATACAGCCTACTGGCAACACAACCAAAACAAGCCGCAACTCAACACATGGCGCGGTTTCGCCTTCGAGCAAGTCTGTTTCAACCATGTCAACCAAATCAAGAGGGCACTGGGAGTAGAAAACGTAGTGTCATCAGAATCGGCATGGATTGTGCGCGGCGACGAAGACCACAAAGGCGCACAAATCGACATGTTGATTGTCAGGGACGACCGTGTTGTTAACCTCTGCGAGATGAAGTTCCTGTCGAAGGAATACGACCCACAGGCCGATGACGAAACGAAACTGAGGGCACGAATCGCCACCTTGCAGGAGCATCTTTCGCCCAAACAGACCATCCACTTGACCTTGGTCACTACCATCGGACTCAAGCACAACGCCCACAGCGGCATCTTCCAGCAAATCGTGACCATCGGACACTTGTTCTGAATTGTGTGCGGTCTCCTTTGCAACAATCAATCCCGGAATTTTAGTGATAGCAACACGCTTGTCAAACTTTAATTCTGGGGTTCCCCTTCATTCAAACCGAATCGACTTGGTAGGACTGATACGGTTGATGACCGAAGTCGGGATGAGCAGCATCAAAACCCAAAGCAGGAAGGTGCCCAAATTGATGAATATCACCGTCGTAAAATGCAGTTCGATGGGTACGGCCGAGAGATAATAGGTTGCTGCGTCCAGTTTGATGAAGCCTGTGTATTGTTGCATGAAACAGAATGCCAATCCGATGACGTTGCCAATCACCATGCCGATGAGCAAGATGCGCAGCGAGCGGCGCAGAAACACCTCACGGACGAACTTGTTGCTGGCGCCCATGGCTTTCAACAGTCCGATAGTCGATGTGCGCTCAATGATGATAATCAGCAACATGCTGATGACCGTGATGCCTGCCACGAGTAGCATCAAGGCCATGATGAGCCAGACGTTGGTGTCGAGCAAGTCAAGCCAGTCGAAGATTTGAGGGTTGCTCTGTCGAGCGGTGTAGGAAGCCAACTCGGAAGGCAAGGCATAATACAGCTTTTCATTGACTTGGTCGGCCTCATATCCCTCTTTCAGGGCGATTTCAAGGAGTCCAGCCTCGTTGTCCTCCCAGCCATTGAGTTTGCGGATTTGGTTGAGGTCGGCGAAGACATAACGCTCGTCAAACTCATAGAGCCCCGTCTCAAAAATGCCCAAAACCGTGAACTTGCGTCCCCTCGCCTGCTGGTCCTTGTCGATAAACCACACGCGCACGTCGTCGCCCACGCCGAGCAGCATCTTGTCGGCAATCACCTTGGAAACTAGCACTTCCGTTGAGCGCTCATCGGCAACATATTTCGGCGTTTGGCCTTCCAGCAGGCATTTGCTGAAATAGCTCCAGTCGTAGTTCTCGTCCACACCCTTTAACACGATGCCTTGGATTTCGTCCTCGGTCTTAATCATGCCCGCCTTGTCGGCCACCATTTGATAATGGTCGATACCTTCAACTGCATTCAGACGACTGATTAGCAGCGAGTCCAAGACAAACGGCGACTCCTCCACCGACTCATTCTTATCCAAGGCCTGCACATGGATAGGAGCCACAAAGCCGATGACCTTGTCACGGATTTGGTTCTTGAAACCTACCACGACGGCCCAAGAAATCAGCATCACGATGATGGCCAAGGCCACACTCGTGACGGCCAGTCGCATCACCGTCGAGGAAAGATTTTCCTTCGAAAGCGAAAAAATTCGGTCTGCTATGAATTTTGGGCCCGACATTTGCAGTAAAATCAATAATTTTGCAAAAGTAAAAATAAAACCGAAATGAAAAGACAATTCTTTGCCATAGCGTTCTTTTGCTTGGCCTTTCTGATGCCTATTCATGCCCAAATCTTCAAGATGGACGACGAGCCGTCATTGACTTTTATCGACAAGGAGCATTACGTTTCCGCTGCCATGCAACTCGATGATTACTTGCCACTTATCGAAGGAAAGCACGTTGGCGTGGTCGGCAACCAGACCAGCATCATTGGCGAGACCCACTTGGTGGACACCTTGCTTTCGTTGGGCATCGACATCAAAAAGATCTTCACCCCAGAACACGGTTTTCGAGGCACTGCTGACGCCGGAGCGAAGGTGAACAGTGGCAAGGACGAGAAGACAGGCCTGCCCATCGTGTCACTCTACGGCAAAAACAAGAAGCCTACACCTGAAATGCTGCAAGGCATCGATGTCATCCTCTTTGATTTGCAAGATGTTGGTGTGCGTTTTTATACCTATATCTCCACCATGACCTACGTGATGGATGCCGCTGCAGAGAATGACATTCCCGTCATCGTCCTCGACCGTCCCAACCCCAACGGCTTCTATGTGGACGGTCCCATGCTCGACCCTGAAAATGCTTCTTTTGTAGGGATGCATCAGGTGCCTGTCGTCTACGGTATGACCATCGGCGAGTATGCCAAAATGGTGAACGGCGAGGGCTGGCTCAAAGGCTGCGCAGTCAGCGACCTTGAATGCGACCTCACCGTGATCCCTATGAAGGAATACAACCGCAATGCCATCTATGAGTTGCCCGTGAAGCCTTCACCCAACCTACCCACTTGGGAATCAGTTTACCTCTATCCCACCCTTTGTTTCTTCGAGGGAACCTGCGTGAGTGTGGGACGCGGCACCGACAAACCGTTCCAAATCTTCGGTCATCCCGCAATGAGGGGCGATTACACATTCACGCCCAAAAGCAAGGATGGAGCCACCAAGCCTTTGCTGGAAGGCGAGCGTTGCCGTGGCTTAGACCTGACCGAATACGCCCATGACTTCGCCAATAACCCACAGCAACTGCATATCGAGTGGATCATTGAAGCATACGAGCAACTCAATGAAAAAAACTATATCTTTTTCAAAAAGTATTTCTCGCTACTCGCCGGAAGCAAATGGTTGCAGTTCAGTATCGAGAACGGTGCTGATGCCGACCGAATCCGCGCTTCATGGAAGGACGACCTTGAGGCGTTCAAGGCCATCAGAGCGAAATATCTGATGTACTAAAGCTAGCCTCCTATGTCATTTCTGTTAGCCGTGCATGTCATTCCAACGTTGGCATGTGCGATAGAAGGAATCTATGCACGGCGGCTTAAAGCAGTGAACCAAAAAAAGACGGTCTCAACAGGCATAGATCCCATGCCTTTGCCCACTAGTCCAACGCAGGGATGACATGCCTGTTGACACCTGAAAACTCTTATCCGAAGACCTCTTCCAAAAGCTTAAGATATTCCTTATAAGCAAGCGTGTCCGATAGCTCTGACATGGCCTCGGCCAAAGATCGGTAATACCACTCCACATCGGGTTTGCCGTTGGGAGCATGGAAGCGTTTCCACACCTCATCCCCTATCTGCCTATAATCTAAGGCGATACCGCTCATGTTGGAGAACTTGTCGCCCAATGCCACAATCTTGCTATCGTGTGGTGCATCGGCCAACTGCTTGAGTTGGGCTGTCTTTTTCTCACGCCAGGTCAGGCTTTCATCCAAAGGGGCAGTCTCATGTTGAACCAGTTCGGCAACCCTGTCGCCAAAAAGTTCCCGAATCTGTTCTATGGTCACATCGGTATCCTCCACCGTGTCGTGCAAAACGGCGGCGGCCAAAAGCTCTTGGTCGTTGGTCATCGTGGCCACAATAGCCGCAGCCTCCATCGGATGGATAATATAGGGATAGCCCTTGCAGCGACGCTCGGTGCCGCTATGGGCCTCGACGGCAAACTTCACTGCTTTGTCGAATAACGAGGTTTCTAAGGGATTGTTCATGTTTAGATCAAATTGATTTTTTGGGCCTGCCCAAAGATGCGTTTGGCGCGTTGCTTATGATATTCATTTTGGCCGTAAAGTGCATCAAACAAACTCACCAATCCAGCCTCACCATAGCCTTTCTTCAAGATGAAGACGATGCAGAGATTTTGGACCGCCACCGAATAGGCCACAATGTCAAGTCCCGTGCCCGCCAGCTGCAGCAACGCCAACTGATAGGCGCCCTCGCTGTATTCATTGCTCATTCTGACGATGTCGCCAATGGTCTTCATGTTCATGGCCAAAAGTACTTTGTAATAGGGCATGAGGTTGTCCTCGTAGACCTCACCCTGATTGATGGCGGCAATCTTGTCGGCGAGACGCTTGAAGGGCTTCATCTTGAGGAAACTGCGGAACGTGTCGCCGTTGAGCGGCACCTCATCGAGGTTGCCATTAGCCACCATCGACTGCACCGTACGGCGGTAACCATTGATTTCCTTGCGGATACGGCAGAACTGCTCGTCGGCCAGTTCCAGCATTCCCGCAAGGCGCGTCATGTTGCGCTGGTATTCGATAGGGATTTCCACATCGCTCTTGTAGCCGATGTCGTGATACATGTTGGCCCACACATGCTGCAAGGTGCTACGCATCTGCAACTCGAAGGGAATATGGTTGATTTGCGGTGTCTCGGGATCTTTGTACAATGTTTCGGGGATGCGGCAGACATAGTGAAGGGAAAGATAGCCGAAACGGTCAATCTCCAGCATCTTGCGTTTGTCGACGGAGTTGTCCCAATCCACATCGAACAGCTTCTCGGCCAAGGCCGAGATGATGTCGACCTCATCGCTGTAATAAGTGATAATTCGGGCGCCCACGACATCGGTCACATCTTCCAAGGTGTGATATTTATAGCCTTTCAGCTCCAACTTTCCGGCGAGGCTCTGCTCCGATTTGACCCGTGCCTCCAAGCCGGAGACGAGGATGCCTTTCTCTTTGAGGCAAGTGCGCAACAGCTCGAGAACAACGCCTTTCATCTTTTCGAAGACAGGCAACTTCTCGCGATACTCGTTGAGAATCATCTCACAATGCATGTCGAGTTTCATAGCGCTTCGCAGGTTTAGACGATGGTGATGATATTGGAAAAACCGGTGATATCGAAGACCTCCTTCACGCGGGGGTTCATGTTGCACAGCATCATTTTGCCGTTGCGAGCTACGACGCTCTTCTGCAAGAGGAGAAACACACGAAGGCCCTGCGACGAGGTGTAGGTCATACCCGTGCAATCAAACTCGATGTCGGGATTGTCACCTTCCATCAAGGGGGCGACATCTTGTTGGAACTGGTCGGCGTTGGTGCTGTCGATGCGCCCATCAAGCACGACAAAGGTCTTTTCGTCTTGTTTGTTTATTGTTACCTTCATATAATTATTGTTTTTCATTGCTAATTAAACGGCTGCCACGATGTGACAGCCCTACTGCACACTCCACACTCCTAACTCACAACTCTTTTTTTCATGACCAAAACATTATTCCCGTCCTCATACCGATAGCTGATGCTGTCCATCATGCTCTTGCAAAGAAAGATACCCAGTCCGCCCACGGGACGTTCATCAGCCGAAAGCGTGATGTCGGGGTCGTCTTTCTCAAGGGGATTGAACGGCACACCTGCATCCCGTAATTCTATCGTGAGGACCAAGGACTTATCATCCAATTTGGTGCCTGCCTCAAGCCATCCGATACCACCTTCGTAGGCATATTGCACCACGTTCTCGACGGCTTCTTCGATGGAAAGCTCGATCTTAAAACGCAGTTCTTCATCCTTGGGCATGTCTGGCGAGGACATCAAGAAGGCGACAATCTCGCTGCTTCGGTCCTTTATCGGGTTGAATCGTTTTTTCATCATAACTTTAAACTGACTATGGTTAAATCGTCATTCTGCGGGTTGTCTTCCACGAAGGCTTGCACCGAACCGTATAGACTTTCCACAATGTCTTTTTCCTGTATAGACGCGCCATGGCCCGTCTCTACTAAATCTTTTGCCCAATCCACCAAGCGTTCCTCTCCATATTGGCTCAGGTCGGCTTTCTCGGCTTCTGTCACGCCATCGGTATAGGCGATGATACGGGTGCCTGGCTTTAAATCGATCTGCTCGGCCTCATACGTGAAACTCCCCATAATGCCGATTGCGATATTGGCCTTGCAAGAAAGAAAATACGGGGCGGCATCAGGCGGAACGACAAGGATGGGGTTATGTCCTGCATTGCAATAGTCCATGTGTCCAGTCTTCATATCGAGACGGGCGACGAATAAGGTCACGAACATGCCCATCTCATTGGACTCGCTAAAGCTGTCGTTGATACGGCGCAGGGTCTCATCCAAAGGCAGACCCAGTCCTACCACAAAACGGAGCATCACCCTGGTGATGGCCATCACGAGTGCGGCCGCTACGCCTTTGCCCGAGACGTCACCGATGGCGAAATAGAGCTGGTCGCCTTTCAGGGTGAAGTCATACAAGTCGCCACCCACCTTTTTGGCGGGGTTAAGCATGGCATACAGAAAGGGCGGGAACTTCTTAAGGAGCATCCCTTTCTGGATATTACGGGCCAATTCAATGTCCGACTGGATGCGCTCATTGGCAGCAGTGGTGACCTTCAGCTCTTCGATATAGTCGATGAGTGAACTCTGCATGGTCTGGAAGCAGTCGCGCAACCGTCGCATCTCATCCTCGCTTTTGATTTCGGGCAGTTTCGTCTTCAGGTCGCCTTTGGCCATCTTGAGTACAGCCTCGGAAAGCGCAGAGACAGGTCGTGTCATGCGGTTGATGATGGCCCGGCAAGTAAAGAAGATGGCAGCAAGGCTGGCCAAACTAATAGCCGCCATCACAACGTGCATCATTGGGGTTTCTTGCAGATCCTTGTATGCAAAAAACACTGCTACCTGAGCCACGATGGAAATCACCGACACAACAGCGATAATCCTCCAACCCAGCCTGCTTGAAAACGATTTGCCGCTCATCATAACTTAATTTATTGCAGCAAAATTACAAAAACTTGAACAACAAAACAATTTCCAATTCTTTTTTCTACCTTTGTCGCAGGAAAACCATTCCAACGATGGAAGCAATCAAAATATCGCTCGACGATTTTGTTCTTTTCGGTGGCGGCGCCAATGGTGAAAGCTACAACCACAAGACCGACCCATCGGTCATGCTTAAGCTTTATTTTCCGGGCAAAATCCAACAGCCGTTGAACGAGATGCTCCTGGCCCGCAAGGTGTACGACTTAGGCATTCCCACGCCTGAGCCGGGCGAATATGTGGTGACGGAAGACGGCCGCTATGGCATCCTCTTTCGTCGCATTCCAGGCAAGGTGTCGTATTCTCGAGCCACGGGCGACCATCCCGAAAAGGTGCAACAGTATGCCGAAGAGTTTGCAGAGATGTGTCTGCAACTGCACGCCATCCACATCGACACCACTCAATTCGAGAACGTGAAGAATCGCTATCAAAGGCTTTTGGCTGAGAATCCGTTCTTTACCGCCGACGAAAAAGAGAAACTTAGCCGTTTCATCAACAGTGTCCCCGACACCGACACGGCCATCCACGGCGACCTCCAATACTCCAATGCGGTTTTCACCGACAGCCAACGCTACTTCATCGACCTCGGTGATTTCTGCTACGGCCATCCTCTCTTCGATGTGGGAATGGTTTATCTGTGCTGCAACCTCAGCGACGAAGCTTTCATCAAAGAGACCTTCCACATGGAGAAAACTTTAGCCATCAAATTTTGGGAAGCCTTTGCCCCTGCTTATTTTGGTAAAGATCGTTCTTTAACGGACATCGAAGCGGAAATTATGCCTTTCGCCGGACTTAAGACCCTCATCATCGAACGCGACGCGCAATGTCCTATGCCTCAGTTCCGCGAAGCGCTCAAGGGCATACTATGACATAAAGCAAAAGGAAGCACGAACATTCGCGCTTCCTTTTGCATTCAATATGTCTGTTATTTATCTCAATCTACCGGGATACACCCTCAAAGCCTCCTCGAGGCACTTGATGGCGGCCTTCAGGTCGTCGATGCAGAGGCAGTAGGTGATACGGGCCTGGTGGCGTCCCTTCTCGGGGTCAACATAGAAGCCCGTGGCAGGAGCCAGCATGACGGTGGCGCCGTTGTAGTTGAAGTCGGTGAGCAGCCACTGGCAGAACTTGTCGCTGTCGTCAATCGGCAGGTCGATGACAGTGTAGAAAGCGCCCTTCGGCATCGGGCAGAAGCAGCCCGGGATCTTGTTGATGCCCTCGACGATGACATTGCGGCGGGCGATGTACTCGTTATACACGGCATCGAAATAGGATTTCGGCGTGTCGACTGCGGCCTCTGCAAAGATCTGGCCGAAGCTCGGCGGCGACAGACGGGCCTGAGCCAGACGCATGGCGATGGCATAGACCTCGCTATTGCGGGTCACCATGCAGCCCACACGAGCACCACAGGCGCTGTAACGCTTCGAGACGGAGTCGAACAGGATGGTGTTGCGCTCCAGACCTTCAAGCTGCATCACGCTGAAATGCTTGTGGCCGTCGTAGCAGAACTCACGATACACCTCATCGGCGAAGAGATACAGGTCATACTTCTTAACCAGACCAGCGACCTTAAGCAACTCCTCATGGGTGTAAAGATAACCCGTGGGGTTGTTGGGGTTGCAGATCATGATGGCCTTAGTGCGCGGCGTGATGACCTTTTCGAACTCCTCGATGGGCGGCAGGGCGAAGCCCGTCTTGATGTCGCTAGGGATAGTGACAATCTTGGCGTCGCACAGCTTGGCGAAGGTGTTGTAGTTGGTGTAGTACGGCTCCGGGATGATGATTTCATCGCCAGGGTTGAGGCACACGGTGAAGGCCATCTGCAAGGCCTCACTGCCGCCGTTAGTGACGATGATTTGGTTGGGCGTCACGTCGATGCCGTGGCGGTGGTAGTAATTGCACAGGGCGCGACGATAGCTGGGGATACCGGCCGAGTGGCTGTATTCCAGCACACCGTGGTTGTTCGCCATATTGGAAGCCGTCTCAGCCAAAGCCTTCAAGGCACCGCTAGGCGTTTCGATGTCGGGCTGGCCGATGTTGAGGTGATACACATGGACACCGCGTTCTTTGGCGGCATCGGCAAAAGGAACGAGTTTACGGATTGCCGACTGCGGCAGATCCAGACCTTTTTTGGATATTTGTGGCATACGTGTTTGTTTTGAATAAAAAGCCATCTAACGATAACATTAGACGGCTTATGATAACTTGATAACTAAATAATTACATTCAGGTTAGTTGTTGTTGACGGGAGAGCCGTTGCCGAAGTCGTTGGTCTTCTCGGGAAGTGCTTCGGTGGGTTGGTCAAGGACGCGGCCCTTGATACGCAGCACCACGGTGGAGTTGTTGACGGCATTCGAAGTCACAGTCACCGTCTTATTAATATTACCAGGACGGTTGGTGCGGTAGGTCACCTTAATAACATCCGACTCGCCAGGAAGGATGGGTTCCTTAGGCCAGGAAGGGATGGTGCAGCCGCAGCTCGACTTGGGTTTCTGAACCAACAGGGGTTCCGTGCCGGTATTGGTGAAACGGAACTCACATTCGCCGTTGCCGTTGTAAGGCACATCGCCGTAGTCGTGAACGACTTTTTCAAACTCAATTTCAGCGCCCATCTGGACTTTTCCGTCTTGAGCTTTGGCGGCTCCAGCCATAAGGAGCATAATGCCAAGCAGATAAATCACTTTCTTCATTGCTTATGATTTTAAAATTGTTGCAAAATTAGTAATTAATGTTGTTCGTTGTTCAAATATGCCATTTTTTCCAACAAATTTTCTGTTTGGCAAAAACCGTACCAAATAAAAACAATCCCCCAAGAAAACTCTTGAGGGATTGCTTTAGATTCAATTCAAGACCTTTCTACCCATAGATTGACTCCGTCGAATGCAAAGCATTTCCCAAGGGAATGACATGGGTAGAAAGACCTTATTTTAATTACAGCAGGTGGCAAGTGACGGTCAAGCCGGCCATCACGATGCTAACCATGCTCATCAGCTTGATGAGGATGTTGAGCGAAGGACCTGACGTATCCTTGAACGGGTCGCCAACGGTATCGCCAACGACAGTAGCCTTGTGGTTCTCAGAGCCTTTACCACCGAAGTTGCCTTCTTCGACATACTTCTTGGCATTGTCCCAAGCACCGCCCGAATTGGCCATGAAGACAGCCAAAACAAAGCCAGTGCTCAAGCCACCGATGAGGAGGCCGAGGACACCGGGAACACCCAGGATGACACCCGTCAGGATCGGGACGAGGATGGCGAGGATGGAAGGAACCAACATTTCTTGCTGGGCACCCTTCGTCGAGATGGCCACGCAACGCTCGTAATCAGGCTCAGCCTTGCCCTCGAGGATACCCTTGATGGTGCTGAACTGACGGCGGACTTCCTCCACCATCTTCTGGGCTGCACGACCCACAGCATTCATCGTCATGCCGCAGAACACGAAGGCCATCATGGCACCGATGAAGATACCAACGAGAACAACGGGGTTCATCAGGTTGACGCTATAATAATTCATGAAGTGAATCAGCGAAGCCTGGGCAGTATCCACCACATCTTCTCCAATGGTCAACGTGGTTTGTCCGACACGGATCAATGCAATCTTAATCTCTTCAACGTAGGAAGCCAACAGAGCCAAAGCCGTCAAAGCAGCGGAACCGATGGCAAAGCCCTTACCCGTGGCAGCAGTGGTGTTGCCAAGGGCATCGAGAGCATCGGTGCGTTTACGCACTTCGGGTTCAAGGCCGCTCATTTCGGCGTTACCGCCAGCATTGTCGGCGATGGGACCGTATGCGTCGGTAGCCAAGGTGATGCCCAAAGTGGAGAGCATACCCACAGCAGCGATACCGATGCCGTAAAGACCTCTCGACAGATTCACAGCCGTGAATTCGATATGGAAGCCATTGGCGCACATGTAAGCCAGCACGATGGCTACACCCACAGTAACGACCGGGATGGCCGTAGAGAGCATACCTAAACCCAGACCCGAGATAATCACCGTGGCAGGACCGGTCTTTGAGCTTTCAGCCACCTTTTGTGTGGGCTTGTAGCTCTGTGAAGTATAAAATTCAGTAGCTTTTCCGATGATCACGCCAGCGAGCAAACCAACCACCACTGAGAGTGAAGTCTGCCACCACATGTTGGCATAATCACCCGTTTCATTACCGAAGAGGAAATACATGATACCAAACGTTGCTGCGGCAATCAGAATGGCAGCGGTGTTCGTGCCACGGCTCAAAGCACCGAGCAATTCCTTCATGCCGGCATCTTCTTTGGTGCGAACCATGAAAATACCAATTAAAGAAAGCACCACACCCACAGCGGCAATCAACATAGGAGCAAGCACTGCCTTGAATTGCATTCCTTCAACGGCAGCAGTAGCGAAAGCAGAAGCGCCCAAGGCCATAGTAGCCAGGATGGAGCCAGCATAGGACTCATAAAGGTCAGCACCCATACCGGCAACGTCACCCACATTGTCACCGACGTTATCGGCGATAGTGGCAGGGTTACGCGGGTCGTCTTCAGGGATGTTGTACTCAGTCTTACCGACGAGGTCAGCACCGACGTCGGCAGCTTTGGTGTAGATACCGCCACCCACACGGGCAAACAAAGCCTGCGTGGAAGCACCCATACCGAAAGTCAGCATGGTGGTGGTGATGGTAATCAGGTCGTTCTCGGCTCCGACAGCTTCAAGCAGACCTGTGCCATTCAAAACGAGGAACCACACAGAAACGTCGAGCAGGGCAAGACCCACCACGACGAGACCCATAACGGCACCCGAGCGGAAAGCTACCTGAAGGCCGCTATTGAGCGACTTGCGGGCAGCATTTGCAGTACGCGCCGAGGCGTAGGTGGCCGTCTTCATGCCGAAGAAGCCCGCCAAGCCAGAGAAGAAACCGCCCGTGAGGAAAGCAAACCACACGATACCGTTCTGTAACTTGAAGTAAGCCATAATGCCGAAAATAGCAGCCAAGATAGCGAACACAATAATCACCACCTTGTACTGCTGCTTCAGGTAAGCCATGGCTCCTTTACGGACATACGCAGCGATTTTCTTCATCAGGTCCGTACCTTCGTCTTCCTTCATCATCTGTTTGAAGAAGATGTAGGCAAATGTCAGCGCCAAAACTGAGGCCGCTAACACGATGTAAACAATACTGTTACTCATAAAAATATTATTTAGTTAAACTTGTTTTTTCTTCAATAAACAATCATTTGAGGGTACAAAAATAAGGACAATATGCATTGAAATGAAAGTTTTTCCAAAGAAATTTTCCTAACAGCAACTTTTTTTGTCCGATTCAAAAATATTCCTTATTTTTGACGAATGAAGAAAGAAGTTTTCGTCGGGAAATAGAGGCTTAATAATCAGTTTTTTACCCGACAAGCCCATAAAAACGAGTCACAATGAACAAGGTCAGTTTGGAAATCATGGGTATCACCTACAGCGAATCCTCGACGGGAGCATACGTCTTGATATTGGGTGATAAGCTGTCGCAGCGCCGCCTGCCCATTGTCATAGGAGGTTCTGAGGCCGAATCTATCGCCGTGGGCATCGAGAAGCATAAAAGCGGGCGTCCCCACACCCACGACCTCTTCCTGCGCTTTGCCAAGGAGTTCGGCATCGAGATCATGGAGGTGGTCATCAACCGTTTCCGCGACGGCATCTATTACGCCATGCTTGTGTGCAAGCAAGGCGACGACCTGACGATGATTGACGCGCGTCCCTCGGATGCCATCGCTATCGCGGTGCGCGTGGGTTGCGACATCTATGCCTACGAGAGCGTGATGGAAGAAGCGGGCATCGTCATGGAAGACATGGAAAAAGAAGAAACGGATGAGTCTGGCGACAGCCATATTAATAAAGGTGTGTCACAAACCAGTCTTGACCTGCTCGATCTTGAAACGTTGGAGGACCTGCTTCAAGAAGCCATTGACGATGAGGACTACCAAAAAGCGGCGGAGATTAGGGATGAAATCAATAGGAGGAAATAACGAGAGATTCCCCTTCGGGGAATGGAGAAGGAATATATTCATATCAGCGGCGGCTCACAGATTCTATAATTTATTGTCGCCTATAGCCGCCGCAAATAACAAGATGGACAAACTCCATTCCCGCAGGGAAACTCAATTTTAAATCTTTGAATTTTGAATATTAAATCATTAAATCTACAAATATGAAAGCAATCAAATTCAGACTAATCGTGATGAACTTCCTCATCTTTGCGGTGTGGGGAGCTTATCTTTGTTCTTTGGGCATCTACCTGGGCCGCGTTGGCATGGGTGCCCATATCGGAAGGTTTTTTGCCATCCAAGGCATCGTGTCCCTCTTCATGCCTGCTTTAATGGGCATTGTGGCCGACCGCTGGATTCCTGCCCAGAAACTGTTGGGCATCTGCCATTTTATCGCTGCCATCTTTATGGCCTTGGCGGGTTATATGGGCATGAAATACGGAACCAATATCCAATTTGGACAACTATTCCCATTTTATGCTTTAAGCGTAGCCTTCTTCATGCCGACCATCGCCTTGGGTAACTCCGTGTCATACAACGCTTTGAACCAAGCGGGGCTTGACACCGTGAAGGCCTTCCCTCCTATCCGCGTGTTCGGCACCATCGGTTTCATCCTCTCCATGTGGATTGTCAACTTCACCGGTTTTAAGAATGGCTACCAGCAGCTGTTTGTTTCTGCTGCTTGGGGCATCATTTTGGCCATCTATTCCTTCACCCTGCCGGATTGCCCCGTCAACAAGAACATAGAAAGCAAGTCGTTTGTCGACACCTTCGGTCTGCGTGCTTTCACGCTGTTCAAGGACTCGAAGATGTGCGTGTTCTTCATCTTCTCCTTCCTTCTGGGTATGTGCCTTCAGGTGACCAACGGATTTGCCACGCCCTATCTTGACGCTTTCGGTAACGACCCGCAATATGCCAATGCTTTCGCGGTGAAACACAATGTATTCCTGTCATCCATCTCGCAGGTGTCCGAGACGCTGTGCATCTTGCTCATTCCCTTCTTCCTGAAGAAGTTCGGCATCAAGAAGGTGATGCTCATCGCCTTTGTTGCCTGGGCCTTGCGTTTCTTCTTCCTCGGTGCAGGCAGCCCCACAGGTTTCGGCCTCGTGTTGTTGATCCTCTCCATGATTGTTTACGGTGTGGCTTTCGACTTCTTCAACATCAGCGGTTCGCTCTTCGTTGACCAAAACACGCATGTCAACATCCGTTCAAGCGCGCAAGGCGTGTTCATGATGATGACCAACGGATTGGGTGCTACCATCGGATCGCTCTGCGCTCAAGCCATCGTGAATCACTTCGTGTTCAATCCTTCCGCCGCCGACCCGAATTTTGACGTCATGGCTGGCTGGACAACGGCCTGGTATGTGTTTGCGGCATTTGCTTTGGTCGTTGGTGTCTTGTTTGCGATTTTGTTCAAGTACAAACATACCCCTGAACAACAATAATGAAGCAATACCTCGACCTGCTCCAATATATCCTCGACCACGGCCATCAAAAGGGCGACCGTACGGGCACCGGCACCATTAGCGTGTTCGGCTACCAGATGCGTTTCGACCTCTCTGAGGGCTTCCCTTTGGTCACGACGAAGAAGGTGCACCTGAAAAGCATCATCCATGAGCTGCTTTGGCTGCTGAGCGGCGACACCAACATCAAATACCTGCACGACAACAAGGTCTCGATTTGGGATGAATGGGCCGACCCGAACGGTGACCTCGGTCCCGTTTATGGCGCACAGTGGCGCAACTGGAACGGCGAAGGCATCGACCAGATAGCCGAGGTGGTGAAGAGCATCAAGGAGAACCCCAACAGCCGCAGACATATCGTCACTGCATGGAACCCCAGCGTCTTGCCCGACGAGCATGAGAAGAACTTCGCCGCCAATGTGGCGGCTGGCAAGGCTGCCCTCCCACCCTGCCATGCCTTCTTCCAGTTCTATGTGGCCGATGGCAAACTATCGTGCCAGCTCTACCAACGCAGTGCCGATGTGTTCCTGGGTGTGCCGTTCAACATCGCCTCCTATGCCCTCCTCACCATGATGATGGCGCAGGTATGCGACCTTCAGCCCGGCGACTTCGTTCACACCTTCGGCGATGTGCACATCTACAACAACCTCATCGAGCAGGTAAAGCTGCAATTGACGCGCACGCCACGTCCGCTGCCCACGATGAGAATCAACCCTGAAGTCAAAGACATTTTTGGCTTCAAATTTGATGACTTCACGTTAGAAAATTACGACCCGTGGCCTGCCATTAAAGGCGAGGTTTCGGTATAAACATGTACGGCTGCCACAGTGTGACAGCCCTACAACTGAATAATTGAACAACTGATAACTGACAACTAAAATGACCATATCCATCATCGTCGCCATGGCCGCCAACCGTGCCATCGGCATCAACAACCAGCTCATCTGGCACAACAGCAACGACCTGAAGCATTTCAAGAAGGTGACTTCGGGACATTGTGTCATCATGGGACACAATACCTGGCTCTCGCTGCCGGGACAGAAGGCTTTGCCCAACCGCCGCAATATTATCATCTCAGACCGCTTGGACGAGGCTCCCGAAGGCTATGAGTTGGCTACTTCCATTCCACAAGCCATCGAGATGGTTCAAAATGAGGACGAGGTCTTCATCATGGGCGGTGGCAGCATCTACGAACAGTTCCTACCTAAGGCCGACCGTCTCTACCTGACACGCCTCGACAAAGAATTTGAGGCCGACACCTACTTCCCCTTCATCAATTTCGAGGAATGGGAACTGGCAGATCTGGAAGTCATCGACGACGACCCACAAGTGGACTATTCGTACCGCTTTGAGGTCTGGGAAAGAGTTTCAAAGTGCTGATAGTCTTTCCCACTCAGCCATTCACCTCCCCAAATGAATCCATGTTGGCGGAATAGCCGATAACACAAGTCGCCTTTGACGATTTGATAGGGATGTCCCAAAGTCCTCACCAGATAGTCTTCGCTGCCTTCGGGACGGACGACGGTTTGGCCATTGGGTTTCAGCTTCACATACGGATTGTATCTCGGATTGATATCGACGGCCAATCCATAGCTATGTTTTGAAAGCGTTCCGCCCGCTGTAGTGGCTCTTTGGTTGAAACACGAGGTGTTGTTGTCGCGCATCGAGGCCTCGTCGTCGCCATCATATTCCTCCACCAAACGCATCTTCTCGATAGGATAACCAAACGCGTACAAAGTCTTAAAGATATCGAGCAAATCTTCAGCGACGCGTACATTACAGACCATCTCGCCCACGACGGCGTTGCCATCGGCATCGCGATGCAGCACTTGAAGATAGCGTAGATCCTCCCAAGTCATGCTCCCCATAGCCTTAAACGAGCAGTCCTCCATGCGCTGCTTGAGGACTTCCGATATGGGGGCAACGCTGAAAAACGCCTCACATCCGAAGACCTTCAGATAAGGCTCGGGCACCACATCGCCAGGACGATACCTGCGTTGGGCCGATGCCGACGAAACCAAAAGTACAAACATCAATCCTATGATCAAGCGTTTTCTCATCGAGGCGCAAAAGTAACAAAAAAAACGGTTGCCCCTCATCGAGGCAACCGTTTGATTCCAGTCACAGATATGCTTATCTGATGACAGTGATGCGTTTGGAGACTTCACCATTGGTAGTAGAAACACGCAGCATGTAGATGCCAGTCTCCACATTCAGGTCGATGTCGACCGACTCGCCTTGGCAGTTCATCTCATACACCTTCTGGCCCACCATGTTGTAGACCGAAATATGGCTCAGGCCTTCGCCTTCCACGGTAAAGTGGCTGTTAGTGGGATTCGGGAACACCGACACATTGTCCGACTCCATTTCGTCGACACCCGTGGGTGAATAATACACATGGAGGTAGAACTGGTTGTGATCGTAGATATAATAGGCCGGAGACGACACGCAATCACCTAAATTCTGATAGACAGCATAAAGCTTGTAGAAATAGAAGCCTTCTTGGTTGGCCGAGTTGTCGGTATAGGTAGTAGCCGAAGCGCTAAGAAGCTTCACTCTCTCATATTCGCCATCCTCACCGAACTTTCTGAACACATAATAGCCGGAGAGACCGTCGTGCGGTTCGGGTTTATCCCATTTCAGCTTAATCTTGTAGGCATTGCCCGTGTACTCATAGTTGATGTTGGTGGGTGGATAGCAGGCACCAGAAGTAGCGCATGACTCGTTGGAGTATTGGCCATTCTCACCGCCGTCATAGAGGTAGGTCACGACATAGCAATGGCCGCCCATAGGTGCATTCTCGTCAACGAAGGAAGTGCCTTCAGGAATCAGACGATAGAGCAAGCCATCACGATACACGTTGTAACCGTAGCCGTCTTCACGGACAGGATCCCAAGAGACATTGATGTTGTTGGGATTCTCTTCGTCAACCAAAGCGATGACGTTGGTGGGGACACCGCCACCAGGAGTGTTGCCACAACCATTGTTGCCCTCGTAGAAGATGCCCTCAGCTAAGTTGTCTGAGCTGCCGCTATAAGAGTAAACAACAGCGTTTTGCGAATCCTTGATGGAGAAAGCCATGTTGAAAGCAGCACCCGTGGGAGCCGACCAGCCAAACGAGAGATGACCCAGAGGAGCGTCAATCGGGAAGCTCTGGACGCTGGAGGTAGTGGTCGTCACAACTGCGAACTCGGTGCCAGAACCATTGTAGACATGAATCTTACCGCCACGGAAGCCGTTGAACGAGGCCTGAGTGACATTGATAGTCCAACCGCAGGTGGGGCCAAAGCTGATAGGATCGGAATAGACAATCTTACCGTGAGAACCGCTACAAACGGCATAGACCTCATACTTGAAAGCATCGAAACGCGGCACACTATTGTCGGTGATGGTCATATCGGCACCTGGAGTGACATTGTCCTCGGTGTAGATGATTTCGCCGCTACGGCAGACCACGATTCTGTCGATGGTGGTCAGGTTGGTGTTGTTCAAGGTCTTGGTGGGGTTCTTCCATGCCACAGTAGCCGACAGCACATTGTTGGCAGCGGGCGTCACGACGAGGTTGGTCGGGGCCTGAGCCGTGGAGTTGTACACATCAGCGGGAACGAAGTTGAAGATGGCGCCGTCACTGCTGTTGTAGTCGATCTCGTCGAAATCAAACCAGCCATCACCGCTGCCGCTCCAGCCCCAGTTGTAATAGAACAGGTCGGCATCGTTGTAACCGTCGCACACGAAGGCGTGTCCGCCTTCAGAGCTTTGGCCAGAATAGTAGAGCGGCCAGCCCATGTCAATCGACTCCTTCAGCATGGCCTTCCAGTTGTCGTAGGTGTAGCTGTCTCTGCTTCTCAACTGAGCCTGATTGGTATAGCTGAAATACTGGGAGATTCTCGAAGGAACATCTTGGGAATAGGCACCGCTACCGTCAATGGCATAGTGCATGTCGACAGCAATACCACAGTGGTACAGCAACAAAGCGACAGCTTCAATTTGAACTTGAGGAGCGTTGTTAGGAAGGGAATTCGGCATGTTGTCCCAATCGTAAGTGGTTTCGCCGAAGTTGGCCGTCAGGGCACCAAAACCAGAGTTGTAGTTGGTGTGGCTACCCGTGCCTTGCAGCGGATGGTTCCAATACTTCATCACCTGACCCATGGCCGTAGCCACGCAGCCAGCATACACACGACCGCCAGGGCCACCAGTAGCCTGAGGGCAATAATAGTTGTAAGGATTACCTTGGTCCCACTTGGTCTGCACCAAATGGTCGGATCCACGACCGCCATTACGCGAAATCAAGGTGCCGCGATTCATCACGAGTTCCCATTCGGCGGAGACCATCGGAGCGGGTTCGCCCAGCATCTTGCCCGTGCGACCGGCAATCAATTCATCAAGCATATAGGCCAGCTCGGGGTTGATGTTGTTGGCATCGAAGCTGCCTTCATCGGAATAACCGACGATAGGACGGTAAACGTCATCGGCCGAAACCATGACGAAACCGTTGTCGCCGACATTAAACACATAGAAGCAAGCCTCGCCACGGTTCGTGGTGCCCGTATAGACCAGGGTAAGGGCCTCACTCTGGCGCGACTGCTCGAAGTTGGCTTGGACAAACTGTTGTCCCACATACTTGGCCTGGCTCTCGCTGACCGGGTTGGCCTGAACCATACCGATGCCGAAAACCAAGGCAAGCAGACTCATTAAATACTTCTTCATTGTAGTAAGTTTTGATATTAGATTAGATTCTTTTTAAGCGTGCAAATATAGAGATTTTCCAGAAATACTGCATCGTATGTTCCTCGAAAGGCGAAAAAACTTCATTAATGGACTACGGCCACGCGATGCACCACTTGCCCACCGGCAGTCATGATTTTCACAAGATAGAGGCCTTCATTCCATTCCGAAACATTGACATTCAATGTATTATTATCACAATTTGATGCATAGACCAATTGTCCAAGCTGGTTGTAGACCGATACCTGGGTCATCCCTTCCGCCTCGATTTTCAGGTTGTGATCGGCGGGATTAGGATAGAGACTCACCTGATTCTCTGACTCTTCAACGGAAGTGGGCGAATAATACACATGCAAATAGAACAGATTCGGGTGATACTTTACGGAAGCCGGTGCCGATGTGCATTCGGTGGCGCTATAGTAGGCATAGAGGCGATAATAATAGTCACCCTCCTGGTTGGCCGTATTATCGGTGTAGCTGGTAGCCGAGGCATTCAGCAGCTTGATTCTCTCGTAGGTGCCATCATCGCCTTGCTTACGGAACAGATAATAACCCGAAAGGCCTTCGCTCACCTCAGGTCTATCCCACAACAGTTTGATTTTGTAGTTGTTGCCTACATATTCGAAGTCAAAATTGGTGGCACCAAGGCAATCACCAGCCGAGGCACAGGTTTCGTTGGATTCTTCAGTCTCGCCACCAAGGCCCAGGCTGGAAACAGTATAGCAATGACCCATCGAGAAGTTTTCATCGACAAATGACTGTTGCGAAGGATCATTGACCATGGCATAGAGCTGTTCGTCGCGATAGATGTTGTATCCATATGCCGGTGCATCGCCATTGATTTCCCAAACCAAGAGGGCGTTTCCATCAACAACTTCTGATTCCAGATCATATGGAGGCAAATCCACCAATTCGTTGCCGCAGCCATTGTTGGCGGCATAAAGAACACCTTCCTCTAGGCCATTTGAGTTGCCTGAATAGGTGTACACCGTGTTGTTTTCCGAATCCTTGATGGTCACTGTCATGTTACTCACGGCATTGGAAGGTGCCGTCCAGCCGAAGCTGCATGTACCCACAGGCACAGGGAAGTTGAGCGTGGAAGGCACCGAGTTGGTGATGGTGAAGCGCTGGAGTTCCTTGCCCGTGACAGAATACAGAGAGACATAGCCGCCATTCCAGCCTTGGAAAGCTGAGCTTTGCATGATGATCTTCCAGTCGCAGCTCGGACTCACCACCACCTTCTTGACAGAAGCCATGGCGCCACGCTGGCCACCGACAACGGCATAGACCGCATAGTCGAAGCCGTCGTAATACGGAATGGTCTCATCCACGAAACTCATCTCTGCACCAGGAGTCACATTGTCTTCGGTATACACCACTTGTCCGTTGCGTTCCACCACGATTTGGTCGATGGTGGTCAAGGCCTGATTGGTCAACGTTTGAGTCGGGTTTTTCCAGGTAATGGTAGCCATGAGCGTCCCGTCGGTGGCAGGCACCACATTCATGTCGGTCGGTGTAGCAGGTGTGGACGCATAGACTTCGGCAGGCACATAGTTGTAGATGACACTCTCGCCGTCGGTGTAGCCGTGGTCGTCGATGTTGAACCAGCCATCGCTGCTGCCACTCCAGCCCCAGTTAAAGTGGACCATGTCGCTGTCATTGTAGCCGTCGAGCACATAGGCATGGCCGCCGCCGCGATGTACCATGGGCCAGCGCATGTCAATAGCATCGATAACCAACTGCATGTAACTCTCATGAGTGTAGTCCTCACGATAGAGATTTTGCATTTGGTTGGTGTAGAAGAAATAGGCGGGCATCCTGTCGCAGAGTTTTCCCGTAACGGCACCGCTGCTCGTGGGACGGTAGTTCATGTCGACCGAAACGCCCACATGATAAATCAGCTGGGCGACAGCCTCAATATTCACTTGGGGCGACCCTGCACTGATTTGGGCGGGCATATTCTCCCAGTCGTAGGTAGCCTCGCCGAAGTTGACGGTCAAGGGGCCATACTCGGGATGGTCTTCAGGCGTATAGGTGTAGCTACCTTGACCATGGATCGGATGGTTCCAATAGCGCATCAGCTGGGCGGCAGCAGTAGCCACACAACCCGCATAGCAGTGACCACCAGGGCCGCCTTCGCCCTCAGGGCAAAAATAGTTGTAGGGATAGTTCTGGTTCCACTTGGTCTCCACCAAGTATTCGTCTGCCCTACCGCCGTGACGCGAAACGAGGCGACCGCATTGCTCCAGCATGGCCCAGTCGGCGGCCACGGCATAAGGAGCCGAAGGCTTGGTCGAAGCCTCCATCACGCCTTGACGGACAATTTCCAGATATTCGGCCAAGGCCGGAGCCATGTCATCGGGATTGAAGACACCTTCATCGGAATAGCCGATGATGGGGCGATGGTTGTCGTCGCCAGCGATGATGACGAAGCCCGTGTCGCCGACGTTAAAGACATAATAGCAGGCCTCTCCCCTGTCGGAAAAAGCCGTGTAAACGAGATTCAAGTCCGTGCTTTGGCGCGTGAACTCGAAGTTGGCCTTCACGAAAGACTGGCCCAAGCGCAAAGCGGTAGCTTGGCCAATAGGACGAGCCTGAAGGACGGCGCATGTCAACGCCAGCACCAGCATGGTAAGGATGTGTTTTCTCATAGTATTTCGCTTTCAAGATTAAGCGGCAAATATAACAAAAAAGGAAACATGCGCGCATGTTTCCTTTTCGTTTTGTGTAGTTTTTTGCCAGAACGGCATCAATGCATCACAGCGAAGCGCTTGGTAACCGTACCCTTAGCGGACTTGATGGTGATGGTGTAGATACCCGATGACAGGCCAGCGGTGTTGATGACCACACCGTCCTCGCCACAATACTGCTTCATGATAATTTGACCCATCGTGTTGCAGATGGTGACTTGTTTCAGGCCTTCGGCCTCAACACTCACAAACGCATTGGCGGGGTTGGGATACACTTGTAAGCCTTCATCGTCATCCTCGGCCACTGCGGTCACCTCGATATGGACATAGTCGGTGTTTTCGTCGACCCAAGCGGGCGTCGACTCGCAATAGCTGCGGAAAGCGGTCACCTGGTAGTAGTAGTCGCCAGATTCCACTTGGTCGAAATACTCGTGCAAGGTCTTGTCGACCGTGGCAATCACCTCATAGTTTTCGCCGTCTTCGCTACGATACACCTTGAAGGACTGAGGCTCACCCTCATAGTCCCAGGTAAGCATGGTGCCGAAGCCCTCGCCGCTCCATTGGTATTCACCATGGAAGTTGGTCGGAGGCAGGCAACCGCCGCAATCGTTGTCGCCCGAATAAAGCGTGGCAGGCACTTGGTTGGAGTTACCCGTGTAGGAATAAACCGAGGCGTTGGCCGAGTTCTTGATGTTGATGGTCAGGCTTTGCACCGCTGAAGAGGGAGCCACCCAGCTGAAGGTGACATTGCCTTCGGGCATGCGGAGCTGCTGGCTAATGGGCGTTGACGATGTCATCGTGATTTCTTGAATCACCGTGCCGAAGCTGTTCTTTACCTGAATCTTGCCGCCATTCCAGCCTTGGAAGTTGGTGGTCTGGCCAATAACCTTCCAAGTGCAGGTGGGACCATATTGATAGGTCATCGTGGTCATACGGCCTTTCACGTTGTTTGAGAGATAGTACAGGCTGTAGGTGTAGCAGTCATACTCGGCCACATTGTCTTCGAAGCGCATGACTTCGCCAGGAGTCACATTGTTTTGGGTGAAGATCTGCTGACCATTGCGCATCAGCACGACCTTCTCAATGTTTTCGATGGTCTGTCCGCCCAACGAAACGGTAGGATTGGTCCACGTGACGACTCCCGTCTTGGAGTGGGCGTTTTCGGCCTCAACCGTGAGGTCATCAACGGCGGGAATCAAGGCATCATAGATGTAGTCTGGGATGTAGTCGAAGATGGCAGCTTGGTTCTGATTGAAGTAACCAGAATAGGTGTTCAAGGCATCGATGGCAAAGTAGTTATTGTTGTAGCCGCTCCAGCCCCAGTTGAAGTAGAACTTGCGGTCGCTCTCACGATAGCCGCAGCAAACGAAGGCGTGGCCGCCATCGGTATCGCTGCCCGAGTAATACAACGGGAAACCCTCTGAAAGGCTGGCAATCAGCATCTCTTCCCAGTCATATTTGGAATAGAGGTCGCGATCCATGCGGGTGGCATGGTCGGTGTAACGGAAATATTCGGCAATCGCCGGAGGAACATCCTGGGAATAGGCGCCAGACGAGCCTCCGCCGTACATCATATCCACAGAAACACCGCAATGATACATCAACAAGGCGACAGCCTGATAGTTGGAATTATTGCAGGAATTAGGCATGTTGGCCCAATCGTAGGTGGTAGCACCGAAATTGACAGTCTGCATCGGATAGCCATCGGGCGTGTAGCTGTGTTCGCCATTGCCTTGGGTAGGCCAGTTCCAATATTTCATCACCATCGACATGGCCGTGGCCACGCAACCGGCGTAAGCATGACCTTGAGGGCCGCCCCCACCAGTCGGGCAATATGCGTTGTAAGGATAATCCTGGTTCCAGTTGGTACCAATCAACGGGGCAATGTCGCCACGCATGGCGCGTTGGTTGTTGCCTTCAAAACCTGTGCGGGCGATGTTTTGCCATTGGGCAGCAACTTCAGCCTCAGGCTGAAGGTTGTTCTCAACAGCGTAGTTAATCTGACGAGCATAGTGGCGCAAATAGTAGGCCAAGCCGTCGGAAATCTGGTTGGCATCGAAGTTACCTTCTTCGCCATAGGAGAGGATAGGCTGGGCCACATCGTCGGCAGCAACGATGATGAAGCCACCGTCAAAGTTGAAGACATAGAGGGCAGGCGTACCGCTCTCCGTCATCTCGGTATAGGCCAAGTTGAGTTCTGTAACTTGTTTGGCAGCATGGCTCTGCACATACTTCATGCCCAGATGACGGGCTTGCTCCACGTCGACGGGCGAGGCGATGAGCTGGCTCACAAAGAAAGCCAAGGTCATCATCAGAAATAATGTTTTCTTCATTGTTTGAATAGGTATTTAATTATGATTTTCAATTATTTACATCTTAACAACACGCTGCATCACCGAGCCATTGGCCGTGCTCACCTTGATGAGATAGATGCCATTTTGCAGCTGGCTCATGTCGAGAACGGCGTGACCGTCGGTGGTCTTCGTTTGCATCACGCACTGGCCAACGAGGTCGTAAATGCTCACCGAAGCCGTTTCCGCACCCTCGATGGTCAGTTGGCCCGAGGTGGGATTGGGATAGAGCTTCACGTTAGCAAGCGAGTTCTCCTCGACAGAAACATTAGTGATTCTGATGAAGTCGTCTCCGTTTTCGGTCAAGGCAAACTCAGACTCGCATTCGGGATAGACAGCCTTCACCTTAAGTGAAACATCGAATGCAAAAAGTTCAGGATCGGGGACAAAGAGGTACTGAGTTTCCGTGACGCCCGTGATCTCCGTTGTCACATCGTCCGACACGTGGTCTATAATGACGATTGTGTAGCTATCGGGCGTACGATCTTCTGGAGCGGTCCATTCAATCGAGTTTGAGCCCAGCTGCCTCAGTGCAGTCGGTGCCGTGCAAGGCAAGACGGGCGGCTCTGGGGCATCAGGCATAGTGACGCAGGCCTCGTTGGAACCAGTCTCAAAGCCTTCGCCATGGGCGACGACTGTGTAGCAGTAGGTCTCCCCTGCTTCCAAATCTTGATCTTCAAACGCGGCAATGGTTGTTTCGCCAATCTTCATGCCATTGCGCATGATGTCGTATGAAGTGGCCTCAAATGCCGGTCTCCAACGCAGGCTGACCAAAGAATCCTCCTCATTATATACAGCTTGCAAATCCTTGGGCGTGTTCGACCAGTCCACGGTGATGAAGAACTTCTCGGCATCGAAGAGGTCGTTGGCATAGGCCGAGTTGCAGTCGATGTCGCCATAATAGGCCGTTACAACATATTGATATTCTATACCTTGTGCAGCAGATGTCTCGGTACAGCTGGTCGAGTTGGCCCCCACATTCTTGACACGTTTGTAGGGCGTGTCGGCCGTCTTACGGTAGACGATGTACCCCGTCAGACCCTCACTATCGGCTGCCGTCCAGTGAAGTTGCACTTTCTTGTTGTTGTTGTAGTTGAAATACAAATCCAGAGGCGGTTCGCAGCCCGTGCCCGAGGTGACGCAGTATTCGTTGGAGTTGGCCGTCTCACCACCCATGCAGAGGGCTGTGACATAATAGCAATGGCCGCCGATGTTGGTGTTCTCGTCCACATAGGTCAGGTCATGCGCCATATTGAACAGGAAGCCATCGCGATAGATGCAGTAGCCGAACTCAGGCGTGTAGTCGGACTCCCAAGTCAAAATGACATTCACGTCGTTTTCGGGATCCACGGTGGCTTTGAGGTTGGTTGGCGTCTCACAGGGATTTTCGTTGCCACAACTGTTGTTCAAGGTGCGCAGCAGCCCAGCATCCAAGTCCGACGACGGGCCTTCATATTGGTAGACAATCTGGTTTTCGGCATCTCTGATCTTGAACGAGATATTGGAGATGGCGGAATTGGGTTCTGTCCAATAGAGGTTGTTGTTACCCAATGCCATTTGGAAGGTCTGCATCTGTGCACTAGAAGTGTTTGTCGTCAGGAAGTCGATGTAGGAACCGGCAGCGTTCTGAACGGTGATACCACCACCGTCCCAGCCTTGCATACTGGTGGAAGTCATGATGACTTTCCAATCGCAGTAAGGTCCAAAGACCGCATTTGTCGTGGTGGAGCGGCCATAATGCTCGCCTTGGACGGCTAAGATGGTGTATTCAAACTGGTCAAAGAATGGCACCTCATCGTCGTAGGTCATCGTGGCACCGGGCACCACATCGGTGATTTCCTGAACAACGATGCTATTGCGCTTGACGATGATCTTGTCGAGTGAAGTCAGCGGATCGCCGGTCATGGTCTCAGAAGGATTGGTCCACGAAAGGTGACCCATTCGCGAGTATTCGTCGTCGATGCTCACACTCAGGTTTTCAGGAGCCTTCGGCATGGCGTCGTAGACATGGTTCGGGATGAAGTCAAACACGATGGCCTGACTGCCCGAGTAATCGAAGTGTTGGCCGTCGATGAGGAAATAGCCGTTGGCAGCGCCACCCCAGCCCCAATTGAAATGGAAAAGGTCGTCATTATCGTAGCCGTCGCAAACAAAGGCATGTCCGCCTTCGCTGCTTTGACCGGAATAGTAAATCGGGATCTGCTGGTCGATGTTCGTCTTCAGCAAGGCAATCCATTCGTCGTAGGTATGGCCGGCCTTGGCAATATGCGTCGCTTGGTCGGAATACGAGAAATAGGTGTTGATAGCAATCGGGACATCAGGCGAGTAAGCACCACTGCCATCGGGGGCATACATCATGTCGACCGACACGCCGCAGTGGTACATCAGCGTAGCGACAGCCACTTTCTCTTCCTGTGTGGCGCCACTGTTGTATGAAACAAGCATATGGTCCCAATCGTATGTAGTGGCACCGAAATTAGCGTATTGCTCGCCATAGCCGGCAGCGATATAGCTGTGTTCGCCCGTGCCGGTGGTCGGCCATTCCCAGTACTTCATCAGCTGGGCCATGGCCGTGGCCACACAACCCGTGGGGCAGCCGCCCGGCGCATACATGTTGTACGGGGCATCCTGGTTCCACTTCAGCTCAATCAACGGCCCAACCACAGGGAAGTTACGGCTGGGATTCATCTGGCCGCAGACTTCAAGGTTCTTCCAACGGCAGACGATGTCACCGTATGCCACAGCACCTTGTTCCACCAAAGTCTCAATGCCGCGCGAGATTTCACTCAACATGAAACGCAGGCCGTCGGGCGCGGTCTCGTAGTCGAAACGCCCTTGATCGGAATAGCCGAGGATGGGCGAAACGCAGTCGTCGGCAGCCACGATGACGAAGCCGCCGTCGAAGTTGAAGGCGTATGCCGTGGCCACGCCATTGCTGGCGACGAAGGTATAGGCAAGCTCAAGTTCGTTCACTGCGTTTTTGGCAAACATGGCCTTGTGCTGGACATAATTCAGTCCCAAGCGCTGCGCCGTACCCACATCGACGGGCTTGGCCTGAAGGGTTGTCATGCCGAGAAGCAAGGCAAGGATAACGAGTAGATTTCTTCTCATGTTCTATGATTTTTGCGTTTGATTTCTGTTTAAAGCGGCAAATATAAACAATTTCAAGTTTTCTGTTCCTTTTTCTTTGCTGCAGGAAACAAAATATTGTTCAAAATGAGCCGATAGCCCGGCGAATTGGGGTGCATGTCAAGCTCGGTAGGCGGGTCACCGACGATATGCTGGTAGTCCTCGGGGTCGTGGCCGCCAAGGAAAGTCCAGAAACCGTTGCCGAAGTTGCCATGGATGTAGCGGTCCTCGTTCAAGGCGCCATTGTCGCCCAAGACGACGACAGAGGGTTTCACATAGTTTTTGTTGAAGGCCGTGGTCTGCCCCATGAAGCCTTTGATCAGTCTTTCGTGGCACTGGGTGAGCATGGTCGGCACGGGATCCCACTTGGCCGAGAAGTCAAAGAGCAGGAAATAGTCGTTCTGCTCGTTCACCAGTCGCGAACGTCCTTGCGTGACGTCAATGTTGGAGACTTCATATTCCTGAGGGTTGGTCGACACCTTAAAATCAGTGAAGGCAAAGCAGTTGTCGTAGTTGAGGCGTTGCGGGTCACCACTGCGGATGGGGTCGCCGTCGAACATGTAGTCGCAGATGTCGAGGCCATCGGCAGCAAGGGCAATATCAAAGCTATCGGGAGCCGAGCACATGGAGAACATATAGCCGCCGCCTGCCACAAACTCACGGATTTTCTTCACCACGGCGAGTTTCAGCTGTGACACTTTGGTAAATCCCCAGCGCTGTGCCGTGGCCTCTTGAGACCGCACGTCCTCCTGATACCAAGGGTAGTTGCGGTAGCGCGCCCAGAACTTGCCGTACTGTCCCGTGAAGTCCTCGTGATGCAGATGGAGCCAGTCGTAGGTAGGCAACACGCCTTGCAGCACCTCGTCGTCATAGACCACATCGTAAGGAATCTCGGCGTAGGTCAGTACGAGGGTGACGGCATCGTCCCAAGGCAGGTTGTTTTTGGGCGCATAGACCGCCACGCGGGGCACTTTTTGGAGTTTCATCTCGTCCATGTTCACGCCTGGGTCGGCAATTTCGGCGAGAATGGCGTCGGCTTGTGCGTCAGCGATGACGTTGTACGACACGCTGCGCATCTTGCACTCGCGCTCAAACATCTCGTGGTAAGGAATCAGGTAGCTCCCTCCCCTATAGTTCAGTAGCCAACTGATTTCCACCTCGCGTTGCAATACCCAATAGGCCACGCCGTAGGCTTTCAGGTGGTTGGTCTGGGTATTGTCCATGGGGATGAGAAGGTAGGCGGCCTTTGTAGGCAGCGCCAACGCCAACAAAACCAATATGACGAACAATTTTCGCATGGTCTAAAGAATAGAACCTGCAAAAATAGAAATTTTTCTGTTTTGATGGAGAAAATGTTTCTTATTCCTTCACCCACTTCCCACATTCCGCTTCCATGCCACCAGCAACCACTTTCCAAACATAAGTCCCCGAAGGCCAGTTTTCAGTGTTTATCGAAGTAATGTTTTCTGAAATCTCTTGCTCGTAAACTAGTTTTCCTGTCAAATCATAGATTTCAACGTGGGCATTTGGCAAGGCTGTACGGATATTGAGCGTGTTGCGGCCTGGATTGGGATAGGCCGTGGCTACAGCAAAGCCATGTGAGTGCGCCTCCTCAACATTCAAAAAATCGGAAACGGTAATTTTTAAGATGCAGTTTTCAGCTGCATGGGTATTGTCATTCAGTCCGTCGCAATACACAAGACAACCTCCCTCGGGACGTGCAACGATACATTCAGGGATGAGATATTTTGACGGATGAACATAATAAATCTCACCGTATTTGTTCAAGTCCTGATCCATATATACAACATAAAGATTATGTGGGACGGTTCCATCCATACCGCCCGCCATATACACCTCATCCGATGAGCCGAAATCGATTGTGTACATGAATCCGCCTTGACATACTGTCGAAGTATGTATGCCCCATGTATAATGTGTCTGGACCATGTTTTCATCATAAACCGACATTAGGATGTCTTGGTAGATTTCCGGATTGCCGTTGTAGGCTGGCACCGACCATTTGTTGATGGAATAAGTCTTTCCACTGTATCGGTTGACACGGAAATAAGCGTTGTCACAACATGATACAGGTGGATAAGAAAGTTGGTCAA
>Ga0310690_10002412_pt1 | contig 30486 bp, 49 predicted proteins | sample AusTroGonzalo_MG_2_FD_207661 | JGI IMG/M metagenome (GOLD analysis project Ga0310690, IMG submission 207661) | Bovine rumen microbial communities from tropical cattle in Woodstock, Queensland, Australia - Gonzalo_04 (v2) (version 2) | ecosystem: Host-associated > Mammals > Digestive system >...
GGTATCTGAGCATGAGAAGCTGCACAAAGCCGATGACCTGACGCAGGCACCGCTTGCGTGTGATCAGATCACGGGCGATCAGAGCGCCGCTGCCGCATCGGTTCCGGCTTCCGTCCTTGCGGCGGTTACGGAGCGCATCAAAGCGGTTGAGGCAAAGATCGAGGTCGCAGCCGCGAGCATCGCCTTGAAACAGCGCGAGCTCGATGCGATGGTTGCCGAGCTCGAAGATCTGAAACGATGGAAGGAGGGACAAAAATGCTGAAATGTGAAATGAACTGTCAGGAAAAGAAACTGGAAGTCAAGGCGCGCGGCACGATCGAAGACATCCTCACGGAGCTTGGCGCTGTAGTCAGCGAGGTCACTCGCACATTGCTGAACCCAAGCGAAAACGAGGAAGCGATCTCGCGCCGGAAGCATATCATCATCTGCGCTCTGATCGGCGGCGTTGAGCACGGCACGGACGGTTATCGAAAAGACCGGGAGGCGAAGCAGAATGGTACCGGTTGAGGAGGGCAAGACCTACATAAACGGCAGCAGCGTTTTCCGCTGCATGCAGATCCGCCGTGATGGCAGTGCCGTCATGTGCAATGTGCAGACTGGCTGGACACTGGTCGCACACAACATCACGGAGCGGCCGGCGGGCGGCATCGAGTGGAGCCACAGCACAGAGGGACACTTCGACAGCGTCCTGCATCTTCGGGCGCAGGTCGATGCACTCGACGATTTCAAAAAAGCGGTCGAGGAAGCTGCAAAGCTGTGCAAGATATCCGAAAATACGCAAGGCTTGCTTGACCTGCTGCTCGAACGGATTGGCAAAGATAAATGGAACCTGACGTTTATGCTCTGCTCGAATCAGAGCAACGACGCCAGAAAATGAAAGGTGCCGCGCCCGATCTGCTACATCGGACACGGCATGAACAAGGGATGTGGATATGCCTAGTATAGCATATCCAGAGGAAAAAGTCAATGGATAATCAGGAAAAACGCATACAGAGAGCCGCGGCTCTCCGCTACAAAAAAGCCGCACTCTCCACGATGGGCTTTGACACCATCATGTCGGAGCTGCAAGACATCAGCGAGGCATGCGATAATGTGCGCTGGGCGTTTGATGATGAGGAGATCACAAATCCGGTGATGGATGGAGATGAGGACGAGGGCTTCGGCTATCGCATGGAGTTCTCCGACCTTTCCGCAGACTGCGAGCGCCTGATAGATCAGCTCTATGATGCCGGCGGAGAGATGTTCGATGACTGCACCGTCGCTCTGATCGGCAACCGCTTCCAGTGCGTCGGCTATGACGGCTTTGAACAGGATTACTTCTCGCTGTGCGCATGGGAATCGGAACGCGCTCAGACGGAATCCGGCAAGAGGCTCATGCGCCTTACAAAAGCGGAGATGCTCAGCGCGATCGGTCGCAGCGTCGGCATCATGATGGCGTTTTATGATCTGCGGCAGCGGTACGACTACCTCAATGCCGCCATGAAAGTGGTGCTGGATCACAACCTCGACACGCTCCACACGGTGCGCAGCATCGAGGATGCCTACGAAGCGTGGTGCGATGATGGCTGCATCAACTACAGCCGGAAGTACTACGATCTCGACAAGGCATGTGATGCACTGGATGATATTTACTGGATATGCTAGGAGGTTAGATGTAATGGATTTGAACAACTGGAACTTGGGAGACTGCGTTGATAATGCGGATTTCCCGGAAGCGTGGGGCGAGGAGCTGAACTTTGAGCAGCTCATGGAAGAACCGTCCACCAGTATGCTGCTGATATGGCATCATGCTTTTGTGGGCGCGACCGCTGCGGACTGTCACCGTGCGTACCTCTGCCAGGTGCGGGATGTCCGCGATGCGGAAGACGGTCCGGAGATCGCGACCGTGCTGCTCGACAACGGAGGGAACTCGCCGACGATCATCGACTTTGAAGACATGGAAGAACCGGAGGATGTCGATGATGCCGACCGGATGCGAACATGGAATCTCTACACACGCATCTGGAGAGTGCGCAAGGATGACGAAGCTGCTCCGACGGGAGCTGCTCCCGCAGCGGGTGAAACTGAGCTGATACAAGCTGCTCCGGCGGAGGTCGATCCTCTCACCATTGCGCAGACGCTGCATCACCGCATCGTATCTGATGCGCAGCTTGCAGCGGAAACGCTCTGGGACCTTTGCAACGCCATCAAGGAGATGCGCGACGGCAAGCACTACAAGGCACTCGGATATGAAAACTTCGAGGGATACTGCGGCGATGGACTTGGGATGTCCCGCGCGCAGGCATACAGATACATCACGATCGCCGAGGGCATGACACCGGAAAGTGTCGCATCAATGCAACAGATCGGCACCACAAAGCTTGCGCTGCTGGCATCCGTCACCGAAGAACAGCGCGAGGCGATCGCAGCGACTGTCGATATGGAGAGCACAACCGTCCGTGAGCTCAAAGCTCAGATCGAAGCACTGAAGCATCAAGCTGATGGTGCTGAAAAATCCCGTCAGGATGCTGAGGCGCGCGCCCAAAGATGGTATGATGAGGCACAGCAAAAAGCTGAGGATCTGAACGCCGCCAAGACAAAGCTTAAATCCGCCGAGGTTGCGATCGAAGGCAAGCAGCACATCATTGACGCAAAGGAAGCCAGGGCGGAACACTACCGCGAAAAAGAGGCATCGCTCAAAGCTGATATCGCACAGTTACAGGATCGCATCACCGAGCTGGAGAGCCGGCCGGTAGAGGTCGCCGTCCAGACAGATGATGCTGCGCTGGAGCAGCTCAGAGCAGAGCATCGTGCAGAGGTCGCAGAGCTGGAAGCTGAGATAGATCGGACTGAGGCAAGGGCAGACGGATACGGCGAGTGCAAAGCACTGATGACGGTTGCGAAGGATACGCTGCACCGCATCGCTCTGTACTTCCTGAAGAATCCGGGATGCCCGCTGAAATATGAAATCAAGAAAATGATTGGCGATGCCATGAAGGAAATCGACTGCTGCACAGAGGAGGCGAAGTCATGAGCGCAGAGTGGGATGAGTACAAGAAGGTCGCAGACGAAAGGTTCAGCGAGCACAAAGCACATCTGCTTATGAGCAACGACAGGTTTACGGCTATCGACTGGAGACGGCCCGGAAGCAGTGACTACTTCGTGAGCTACATCGTCGATCGCAAGCTCGGCAGCCTGATCATCCACGGAGATCTGGGCGACTGCATTGCATCATGGAATCACGCAGTCACTGTCGCGGACATGAAGAATTATGTCAAGGATGTGCCGTATTTCATGAAAAAGTTTCAGTGTTCATCGGACAAGCTCGTTTTCGAGACGGACACAGTTCTCGATTGCGTCATCAACAATCTGTTCGATGACGACGAAGAAATCTATGAACATTTCACCGATCATGAAGAATATCTTCGCTTTCGCGAAGATTTGTGCAGCGATATCGAAGATAGCATAAAAAATAACGGCGAAGACTTTTTCCCGACTGAGCATCTCGTCGAGTTGGTGAGTGATCTCCTCGGCGGCGATGACTACGCTGCATACGGTGTGCTCGACGAGCCGGGCGCGATGATCTCGCCGCGCGTATATCTGTGGGCTATCGGTTTCGTCATGGCCTGCGACAAGCTCGGCTTGTGATAGGAGGTAAACGATGATAAACAGGGTGATTCTGGTCGGCAGGCTGACTGCCGACCCGGAACGGAAGCAGACAAACAGCGGAGTTCCGTGCTGCCACATCCGGCTCGCGGTTGATCGGAAGACCAAGAAGGAAGACGGCACACGGGACACTGACTTCATAAATTGCACTGGATGGAGACAGACCGCTGACTTCATCTGCCAATACTTCTCGAAGGGGAGCATGATCATCATAGAGGGTCAGCTCCGCAACAACGACTACACCGACAACAACGGTGTCAAGCACTACAGCATGGACGTGCTCATCGACTCTGCAAGCTTTGCATCTCCAAAGAGCGACGGAGCAGCTCAGCAGCAACAGCAGCAGCCCTATGGACAGCCGCCGCAGCAGTATCAACCTTACGGAGCAGCTCAGCAGCAGACGCCGCCTCCGGGCTATCAGGCGCCGCCTCCGCAGCCTTATGGGCAGCCGCAGTATCAGCAGCCTTATGCGCCGCAGCCTCAACCTTACGGACAGCAGCCGTATTAAATAAAAGCGAAGGGAGTGTGCTCGATGGCTGGGATAAACTCAATCATTTTGCACTTGGACTCCATCCCTCAGTGGAATCTGCTCACAGACGACGAAGCAGGAAAGCTGATCAAGGCGCTGCTCCTTTACGCTCAGGACGGGGAGCAGCTCACGTCAGACAATGCAGCGCTTAAAATGGCATTTTCCTTCATGTCAGCACAGATCGACCGGGATGGCAAAAAGTACGAGGCACGATGCGAGACAAACCGACGTATCGCCGAAGAACGTGAGAAAAAACGTCGTGCAGAGCGTGAGCAAAACAAAACGAACGTGCACGAAGCAGAACAGGCGGACACGAACGTGCACGAACGTACACGAACGTGCACGAACGTAACCAATAGTAATAATAATAATAATCCTAATCCTAATCCTAATAGTGAGAGTAATAGTAATAATAACGCTGGTGCTGCGGACGAGCCGCAGCAGGCACACTCTCCTGAGGGCTCTCACTCTGGGAGCAGCTTTGAAGCTCCGAGCATCGAAGAAGTCCGGGCGTACTGTAAAAGCAGGAAGAACAGCATCGACGCACAACGCTTCGTGGATTATCACGCCGCGATCGGCTGGAAGCTTAACGGCAGTCAGATCGTGGACTGGAAGGCGGTGGTGCGAAAATGGGAGTCCATGCAGAAGTCTCCCAAGCCTCCCGATGATAGCGATTCCAGTCTTGACATGGCCGTGATAAATCAAATGCTCAGTCCGTATCAGGGAGGTGCTGCATCATGATCCAGAACCCGAACAAATACGCGGCGGTGAAAATGACCATCGACGGCATCACCTTTGACAGCAGAAAAGAGGCTCGCAGATACTCGGAGCTGAAGCTGCTGGAGAGCGCCGGGGAGATCGCCGATCTGAAACTGCAAGTGCCATTTCTGATCATCGAGGCGCTGTACGAGGAATCGGACGAGGTGTACACTCGCGGATCGAAAAAAGGACAGCACAGGCGTGGCAAGTGCATCGAGCGGCCTGCATACTACATCGCCGATTTTGTGTACACGGAAGTAGCTACCGGAAAGCGGATCATCGAAGATGCCAAGGGCGTGCGCACGAGTGCTTACATCCTCAAGCGCAAGCTCGTCCGGAAAAACTTCGGCAAAGACTTTGAGTTTCGGGAGGTCTGACAGAAAAATTAAGTTCCGAAAATCCGTATTTTCGGAACTTGCGCGAGGGGGTGTGGGCTGTGCTCGATATGGACGGCTTTTCCGCCTGGCTGCGGGAAAATGAGCTCGCCGAAGGGACGCAGCAACTTTACATGCGATTTTTACATGATTACTCACAGTATACAGGCGGTGAACCACCTGATTAACAGTCTATCAAGCGTTGGAAGGAGCATCTGCTCAAATTCAACAAGCCGCAGACAGTGAACCTCAAACTGACAGCGATCTCGAAATACTGCACCTTTGCCGGGGTGTCCGTCCACATCAAGCGCGTCGCAGTGCAGCGGTGTACGCTGATCCGGAACGCCATCACCCGCAGTGAGGTCGAGCATCTGATCGGCAGTCTGGAGGAGGACGGCTGCGAGCGTTTCGCGGTGATCGTCCGGCTGCTTGCAAAGACCGGCGGCAGAATATCCGAGGTGATCCGGATCACAAAGCAGGATATCTCCCGCGGTTATGTGGACATGCAGACAAAAGGCAAGGTGCGCCGGATTTATCTCCCGGACACTCTGGCGGATGAGCTGGCGCCGTTCCTGGACAAACTCCGTCCCGGAGACGTACTGTGCCGCAACCGTTTCGGCCGTCAGATCACGGCACGCGGTGTCGGAAAGATGCTGCGACAGTTCGCGGAGCGGTACGGCATCCCGCCGGAGCATGTGCATCCGCACGCCTTCCGGCACTTCTACGCTGTTGAATTTTTGAAGCAGAATCCGAACGTCGCACTGCTCGCTGATACACTCGGACACTCGGACATCAACACCACGCGGATCTACCTCCGCCAGACCGAGGAACAGCAGCGGGCAGAGATCACCAGAACCGTGAACTGGTAGGAGGGGAGCATGGAGAAAACATATCACCTGCACTGCAAGCAATGCGGCAGAGCCTTTACCGGACATGCACCTGCTCTCCGGTACTGCTGCGAAGAATGCCGCGAGGCAGGGTACAGCGAGATGCAAGCTGCGAGTGAAGCGGCACGAAGGCGGCGAAATCAGAACCGGCTGCACGAGTACACATGCCAGAAATGCGGCAGGCGCATCGGCGTGCTCGGCGGATCGTCCGGGAGAAAGTACTGTGACGGCTGTCTGGAAAAACACATGGGAAAATACGGTCAGCGCGTTTTATCACAACGGCGCGACCTCCCGGAAAGAGTGATCTATCCGGGGAAGTGAAAAGGAGGTGCAAGCATGGAACTGTTCGCATGCTTCACAATGGGCGCGATCTTCGGCATTGTAGCCGTGGTTGTCATGTCGATCGGGGGAGGTGGCAAAAATGGGAAGTAGCCTGATCGTCATCCTGATCGTCGGCGTTTACGCTGCGCTCGGTATGCGGATCGTATCAGACATCCGGGCCCGCGATGCCGAGCAGGAGGATGAAGAAGACGAACTGGACGAGCCCGAATGGCCAGAGCCGAACACGAGATTCTCTCACCTCACCGTTCGTGAGAAGATCGCCGAGACACAGCGCATCTCTGACGGGGTGGCGGCGATGGAGACCCTGCAAAACGATCTTGTCGAATGCTGCCCAGAATGGATCCTCGCGGTGCATATCGAGTGGCTGTCGAGAGACGGCACCGTCTACAAGCATGATGTGATGTGCGATGGCTCAAACACCGCGACTGAGTGTCTGGCAGCGATCGCGAAGCGCGAATCGTATGACATGAGAGCCAGACTCGCACAGGAATGTCAAGTGCTTTCTTATTCAGTACGCCATGCGCATAACGGTGCGCAAAACGACAGTTTTCGGAGAGGGGAGTGGTGATGGACAAGCGATGTGAGATGTGCGGGGGAGTGATCCAGATCGAGGACTGGTACAGCTACATCCGGACGAAATACTGCCCCGCCTGCAAGAAGGTCGCGCGCCGTATGAAGGAAAACAACCGCATGCGGGAGCTCCGCCGGAAGCGCCGGGAAGCAAACGCCCTGGCGCGGGAACTGTGTACATCACAACAGCGAGAAATCGAATTGCTCCGCGCTGAGCTCACACGGCAGCGGGAAAGAAATCACGAACTCGAAAGCATCGTATACGGGGAGGCGGATGAATCGTGAAAAAGAAATTCTGCAACCTTTGCGGCAAGCCGTTCAACGTCGATCAGAGGAACGGCGCATCGAAGTACTGCTCACCAAAGTGCAGAGATATCGCATGGGAAAGGATGCGTAAGCAGCACTACCGGGCGCACTACAAACCAGTTCCGCCGCGCGATATCGTCTGCAAGAAATGCGGCAAAATTTTCCTCGGAAAGTTTAACGCGGCATACTGCATGGACTGCCTGACTGACGGCAGCAAGTATATGACGCAGCTATTTTGCAACCGCTCAGCGGGAGCGCAGCCATGACACTCGCCGAAAGCAAGGCTGCGATCGGGAATCTTGTGTACTACCGCAATGAGAAACTGATGATCTGCGGCGCGTTTACCCTGAACGCCGTGATCATCCGGAAGTCAGAGCGCGGTGAGCTTATCGCGCAAGCCGAGCTACTCAAAGACAACACGATCCTGATCGCCGCCTTATCCGATATCCAGAACTACGGGGTGAGAATCGTATGAAGATCCAGTCACCGTGTCAGGGGTGTGTGCAGCGTGCTATGAGCTGCCACGCCACATGCGAAAAGTATAAGCAGTACCGTGCTGAGCTCGACGAGATGAAACGCCAGAGCGCGCACAACTCCGAGCACGCAGCGTACCGCCGGAATCTGCGGCTGTTCGTCTTCAAGAAATCGCACAGCGGCCGCGACTAAGGAGGATCAAAACATGAAAACATTTGAGCAGATCAAGGATGAGGGAAATATTTGCAACTATGTGATAGCCGATCTAGACCGAGGCCATAAGAAAAAAGTCGAATGGTAAGGCAGGAGGGACAGAATGAAAACGATTCGTGATTACTTTCGCGCCGTCATCATGACGATTCCTCGGACGGAAACAGCAGTTTGGATGGTCTCCATCGCGTGGGACATGATTTACGATGGGAGGTTTTAAGCATGACGATCTATGACACGCCCGTAACGGTTTACCGGGGCAAAAACTACAATCCGGACGGTTCGACCGTCGAGTTCTCTTTCTGCACTGCCTTCCTCGACTCCGATGATGATGTGTACGGCCGCGGCGGCGAGTATTTGGTAGCGGCAGACGACTCCGGAGACCTGTACGCGGTCGGCACCGTCGGAAACGCAGTAAGATATGACTCCGCCACGGAGTATGCGAGCTACTGCGAGATGATGCTCGCTGAGGGGAGGCGCACAAGATGCCGGACGTAAAAGCTGTGAAAACAATCGTTGATTTGCTGAAAATCACTCACCGTGCATGGGGCGAGACGTTTATGCACGGTGCGCCTCCGGGGCTCGAAATGGTCGAGCTCGCCGAAGATATGATTTGCTCAGGGAGGTACTAAGCATGGAAGATTGGATTAGCCGCAGCGAGCTGCTTAAAAATTACGGGCTCGAAGATGCTGTGAAGTACGGAAACAGGGACGCAGAACAGCAGTATCACTCATACAGCACCTTGATGCTGTATGAGATCGCTGATATGATTCGCGATGCTCCCGCAATCAACTGTTGGACTCCGTGCAGCGAGAAGCTCCCTGAAATCAATGCGGAGGTGCTCGTAACACTGCGAAAGCCGGAGCTCGGCGGATACTTCCGGAAGATCGGGCGCTTCCTTGGCGACAAGTGGCTTATCAATAATCTTTATTCAGCGAGCATGGAAAATGTCGTCGCCTGGATGCCGCTGCCTGATGCCTACAACCCGAAGGAGGCGCAACAGAATGACGAAACGTGAATGCGCTGTGGTCATGGCTTTTACCGGGGTAACGATGTTGAAAGGTGAGGAAATCGAAATCTTTTACGATTACCTCGAAGAACTTTTTGGCCGGCCGGTATACTCGCACGAGCTCGAAAATGAGCTGATCTGGGCAGAGATCAAGGAAAAATCTCAGAAAGACTTCGTCGAGATATGCCGTATGGCAGCGGATCCGGTCACGAACGGCGACAGGATCCGCAGCATGACCGATGAGAAGCTTGCGGATTTTCTCACGGATCACGAGAGCGTCTGCTGCTTCTGCGCCTATGAAGCGTGCAAAGACGCGAGCTGTGAAAACGGCGTGCTCGAATGGCTCAGAAAGGAGCGCGATTAAGATGTCGGAGAGAAAAGATTGTAAGGACTTCAAAAACTGTTGCGGCCTGTATGGCTTCATGTGCTCATGCCGTTATTCCTATGACGATGATAGAGGACACCATCAAGTCGGACAAGATGTCCGACGCCAGTCGGCTGACAAATGCAAGCATTACACCACGAAAGAAAACAATCGCGATAAACTGTTTCTGCTGTGAGAGAAAGAGAAGGTGATCGAAATGCCGGACGGCACCTGCATGGTCTGCGGTCGCATTATCCCGGAAGGCCGGCACATCTGCCTGAGCTGCGAGGGGCAGAACGAGATGCAGCGGTTTACCGCCGATAAGCCGCTGACCAACGGTGACCGCATCCGCGCATCTACCGACAATGAGCTGACCAGATTCCTCGGCTGTAAATGCTGCGCGTATCTTGCAGAACCGAAATGCGATAATCTAAACTGCACCGAAGGGAAGTTGCAGTGGCTCGGAAGCGAGGTGCGAAGCGAATGACGCCGAAGGAATACTTGCAGCAGTACAGCGCGGCAATGCGCCGCACCAGAGCAATCAGTGATCACCTTGCCGAGCTTCGGGCAATCGCCGAGAACCTGCGCACCGAGGACGGCCACCGCGTTGATCTGGATGCAGCAGTTGCAAATCTTGTGGATACAGAGCGGCAGGTTTCCGCCGAAGTCTCAAAGCTGTGCAACCTGGAAACCGAGATCGCATGCACGATCAACCGGATGCAGGAGCCATATCGCACGCTGCTGTATGAGCGCTACATCAACGGTAAGACGTGGGAACAAGTTGCTGTGGATATGAATTACAGCTATCGAGGCGTGACAAAGATGCATGGCAGAGCATTGCAGGCTGTGAAAGAGTGCATTGAAGTTCCCACTTGATCTGTGCTATACTGTAATTGTGAAAAAGCGACAGGGCAATACAGCTTTTCCGGGCGGCGCGCCGTCTCTTTTCCTGCCCTGTCAGCTTAAAAAAGCGTCCGGTACTTCTCCTGCCGGGCGCTTTGCGTTATGGGGGGAGGGTACCCCTTCCGGATATGGCTCCGGACTACCCGCCCTCATTGCTCGTTTTCGCTCTCTGAAATGGGAGAATTTGAGTATGACAAGAAGGTGAGATGGATGGATCGGATTGAATACGTAGCAATAGAGATGACAGAGCGCACTGGGATTCAATGGAAGCCTGTACAGGTTGCCGGCATTGACCGTAGTTATATCATATCGCAGTCTGGAGATGTGTTCAATATTAAGAAACGCTGTTATATCAAGGCTGAGACCTGCCATTCATCAAGGGTATATTTCAGGCTGCGCTCAGACAAGCGGCAAAGAACCTTTCAGCTTGATGAGCTGATGCTCAACGCTTTCCCTGAACAGTACGAAAGCGGAGATGCGCAGCAGTGGCGGCAGATTATGTGGAAGAATGAGCCGACAGAATATGAAGTCAGCGAAACAGGAACTGTTCGCAGAATCAATAATCATCATATCGTAAAGCCGGTGGCTCATAAGTGTGGATATTATGTAATCCGGTTTCGGCATGCCGGCAAGACGATTACAGAATATGCGCACAGACTGGTTGCAGCGGCTTTTATTCCGAACCCGAACGGGTATGAGATTGTCAATCACAAAGATGAAAACCGTCATAATAACGCAGTTAATAATCTGGAATGGTGCGACAGAAGCTATAATATGCTCTACAACGGGGCATCGAAGCGTGCAGCAATTCACGGTGCAATAACAAGAGCGAGGAACGCAAGAGTGCGGAAAGGGTGAGAGTTATTAAACAATACGGACTGGATTACCTGCGCGGAAAGCTCAGCGCAAAGCGTGACAGGGCGCTGCTGCGGTATCGGTATTACGAGATGAAGAACCAGATGAAGAAGATCAAGGCGATGATTCCGGCGGAATTCCTGACACTGACCTATTCCATGGGATGGTGCGCAAAGGCTGTGGATTCGCTCGCTGACCGCCTGATCTTCGACGGCTTCAAGCATGACGATTTTTACCTCAGCCAAATCTACAGCATGAACAATGCCGACATCCTCTTTGATTCGGCGGTGCTTTCTGCGATGATTTCTTCCTGCTGCTTCCTGCACATCAGCTACGGTGACGGCGATTACCCGGTGATTGAGTGCATCGACGGCACCAGCGCAACCGGCATCATCGACACGACGACCAATCTGCTGACGGAAGGGTATGCCGTGCTGGAAATCGACGCAGACACCGGCTGCCCGCTGCGTGAGGCGTACTTCCTGCCAGACCGCACGGAATACTACGTTTCCGGCGATCTCGATGACACGGTGCTGCACCCGGCGAATGCGCCGCTGCTTGTGCCGGTGATCTACCGCCCGGATGCAATGCGGCCGTTCGGACATTCGCGCATCTCGCGCGCCTGCATGGACATCGTGCAGACGGCAATGCGCACGCTGCTGCGTTCGGAGGTCGGTGCGGAATTTTACTCCGTCCCGCAGAAGTACATTGTCGGGCTCTCGCAGAAAACGCAGTTTGACAACCGGCTCGCATCGCTGTCGTCTTTCCTGAAGATCACCACAGACGGAAACGCGGAGAAGCCGACGCTCGGACAGTTTGAACAGCAGAGCATGGCACCGCACATGGAGCACATGAAAATGCTTGCTTCCATGTTCGCGGGTGAGACCGGTCTGACGCTGGATGACCTCGGCTTTACGACTGACAACCCGGCGAGCTATGACGCGATCAGGGCATCACACGAAGCGCTCCGGCTGACAGCCCGCAAGGCGCAGCGCAGCTTTGGAACCGGCTTCCTGAATGCCGGGTATCTCGCTGCGTGCCTGCGTGATGACCAGACATACGAGCGGGGCATCTTCCGCGATGTGAAGCCGCAGTGGATGCCGATTTTCGAGCCCGACGGTGCAGCGCTCGGCGCGATCGGCGACGCGATCTACAAGATCAATCAGGCGGTGCCGGACTTCATCGGTGCGGACGGTGTTCGGGCGATGACCGGTCTGCAAGGTGATACACCATGACAGGCGAGGAGCTCGCTGCTCTGATCAAGGACGCGATCGGGCAGGACAAGCGCTTGGAGGCAATCCGGAAGCGCATCCGGGAGGGCAATGCAGATTTCGCAGACAGCGAACTTTATGCAGCCATCGAAGCGGAGCTCACTGCTCAGCTCATGCGGCGCAATGTGCTCGCCCTGACGGACAGAGAAGCCTCCTATGTGAGCGCAACCAAAGACAGGCACGCTGATATCTGCGGTATCTACAGCGCTGTACAGGCGCTGCTTGATGCAAAAGCGGGCATCCGCATCCGACCGCAGACACCTGCCTTCGATGAGAAGCGTGCCCGCAAGATCGGGCATTCGCTGGAAGACCGAACCGTTCCGGACAGCACGATTCAGCGCCGCGCCGAATCTGCGACGGAAAACTTCATCCGCTCGCAGCATGATAACTGCATGATGGTCAATGCACAGTTCCGCGACCGTGCCGGCATGACAAGCTACATCATCCGGGACGGCAGCGCGAAATGCTGCGACTGGTGTGCGGATGTCTCCGGCAAGTACACGCTGGACAGCGCGCCCGCAGGAATCTGGGGCAGGCATGACAACTGCAAGTGCTCCATCCAGTACGATGCCAAAAAGGGCGGGCGGCACCTGCTGCGCGGCACCTCGAAGAAGTGGGAGAAGGTTGCACCCGGTGCCGGCGCGGAACCGCTTGTCAAGCTGACAAAGGAGCAGGCTGCGGCGATTCAGGAGCGGAACCGGCTCACTGTACTGACACATGAGCAGGCACAGGCTTTACAGGCAGAAAAAGGCATTTCAGGAAAGCACATGAGTAAAACAGAAGAAAATACTGTTAGACTTGAATATCTGAAAACCAGAGAGTATAAATCAAAGTTTATTGGAATCACAGGAGTTCCGGCTGTCGATCAGCAAATATACAGACAAGCAGTAGCGCAGCTTACGCATAGAAACGGAACATATAAGGAAGATATGACACTGATTGATAGCCGGACTGGTAAAATTGCAGGACGGCAGTCAAAGTCATCGTCTGAATTTGGTGTGGATTATAATGCAAGTTTACGAAATGCAATAGCATTAAATCCTCCGGACACGCTTATTTCCATTCATAATCATCCTACAAATAATCCGCCTACAGGTGACGATCTTGTTTCAAACGGTTATCATCGTTATAAATTGGGCGTCGTAGCTACGCATGATGGGCGCGTATTTACATACAGAGCAGGTAGCCGTCCGTTTACGTCAAATTATTTCGCGAAAGTAGTTGACAATTACCGCGGAAAAGGTTATAATGAAGTAGAAGCAATTGAGCAAACCTTACAGGAATTTGCAAAAGATTATGGCATAGAATGGAGTGAGCGAGCATGACGCAAAAAGGACATTATATTGATTCCGGACTTCCGAAGAGTGAACGCGAACGGCTACTCGCGAAAGAGAAGGAAAAAAGCGACAAATTGCAAAGCTGGGCAGACTTGAAGGAAGTCTGCGAAGATGATGAATTTAAAGAACCCGCCCAGAAATGAGCGGGTTTTCTCATGCCCGAAAACCGAAAGGAGTTTATCACATGGATGACTGGAAAGAACGGCTGAAAGCTGAGTATGCGCAGACTAAGGAGCGCTATGAGAAGCTGAAAGCATGGAACAACAAGCGAACGGTAGCAAGTGAACTTGCATATCATACGCCTTGCACCTCGGATGCGGATGCTGCCGAGCGTAGAAAGCAGCAGTACCATGATGAGCTGACAAAGCAACAGCAGCATATTATGGGCGAATACCTGCACATCCTCGAACTGCGTGCAGAGCTGCACGGCATCGAGCTGTAACCTGAACTGAATACACCTGAGCACTCGGAAACGGGTGCTTTTTTCATGCCATGAAAGGAGAACACCATGCCAAGAGACAGACCCAAAGCGAACACCCGCCCCGACCACAACGGCCCGCAGCGGGCGCAGTTTGAATCCAACAAGAAGAAAATCTACGCCACACAGACAGTGTGCGGCATCTGCGGAAAAGAGGTCGATTTCCGGCTGAAATGGCCGCATCCGCTCTCTGCCTGTATTGACCACATCATCCCCGTCGCAAAAGGCGGGCACCCTTCCGACCTCGCAAATATGCAGCTTGCACACATGACCTGCAACCGGCAGAAATCCGACAAGCTCACCCCGACCCGCGAGGTCTCCACCGGCATCGAACTTGTATCAAACCGCGCACTCCCGCTGACCTTCGACTGGAAAACTGTGTAGAAAGGAGCTTTGCATGAGCGATCAGCGCTTAGGCAAACAAACTCCTACAGTTTCCGTCGTGCTGTCTTACACCGAATCGCTCGGTGCTGAGGCAGTTGAAATCTATAACCGTTCCGGGCGCACATCACAGGAATGGCAGTCGCTTATGGTTGAGGACATCATGGCTGTCAATGATGACAGGCTGTGGATCCACATGAAAGCGGGCTGGTCTATCCCGCGCCGAAACGGTAAATCTGAAATACTCATCATGCGTGTGCTCTGGGATCTTCTCAATGACCGGCGATGCCTTTACACGGCGCACCGTGAATCGACATCTGCCAGCATCTGGGAAAAGGTGACCAAGCTTCTCGCAAAGATCGGCTACAAAGAGGATGAGGATTTCAAGTCGTACAAATCTGCCGGCAGACGAAGCATCGAATGGCTGCGCGACGGCTCGGAAGCTGTTGTAAACTTCCGGACGCGCACCGGTACCGGCGGACTTGGCGAAGGCTATGACACCCTGATTATCGACGAGGCGCAGGAATACACAACAGACCAGGAATCTGCGCTGAAATATGTCGTCACGGACAGCAAGAATCCGCAGACCCTCATGTGCGGCACGCCGCCGACGGCTGTCAGCTCCGGCACGGTCTTCCTGAACTTCCGCAAGGCAGTCCTCACAGGCAAAAAGGAGGATGCGTTCTGGGCAGAATGGAGCGTCCCGAACCTGACTGACGCGCATGACCCTGAGCTGTGGTATCTGACGAATCCTTCCCTCGGCACGATACTGACGGAACGGAAAATCCGTGATGAACTCGGCGACGATCAGGTAGATGACAACATCCAGCGTCTGGGGCTGTGGCTCAAATATGCGCAGGAATCCGCCATCACGCACAAGGACTGGACACACTGCGAACTGCACACGCCGCCGGAGCTTCCGGAAACACCGCGCCTGTTCTTCGGCGTGAAGTACGGGAAAACCGGCAATGTATCACTTGCAGTCGCCGTGCGCACCGCTGATGAGAAGATCTTTGTGGAAGCGCTCGACTGCCGACCCATCAGGGACGGCAGCGAGTGGATCATCGCATTTCTCCGGAATCCCCATGCAGAAGCCGCCGTAATCGACGGTGCGGGCAATCAGAGCTTGCTCGCGGCAGAAATGCAGGATGCAGAAACGGAATGCGAAGCCGTGCTCCCGAAGGTGTCACAAATCGCGGAGGCAAATGCGTTGTTTGAAAAGCATCTCTTTTCCAGCAATCTATGCCACATGAATCAGCCGGCACTCCGGCAGGCTGCCGAGAACTGCGAACACCGTTCTATCGGCAGCAACGGCGGATTCGGGTATACTTCCGTGCTGAAAGGTGCGGATATCTCTTTGCTGGAAGCTGCTGCGCTGGCTGTATGGCAGTGCGCAAATGCTCCTGATGAGCAGGATGCGCAGACTGTCACATACTAAACGTAACTACACGGAAAGATAGGAGTTTTATCATGTCTGAAGAATTCAAGGCAATCGAATCGCAGGAGGCGCTTGATGCCATTATCAAGGCGCGCCTCGACCGCAACACTAAGAGCGTGACCGACAGCGTGACCGCTGAGATCACCAAGAAGTACGAGGGCTACATCTCGCCGGATGACGCAAAGAAATCCGCAGACGAGATTGCAGCACTCACCGAAAAGCTGAAGGCTAGCGAAACACAGATCGCTGACCTGACCGCGAAGATCAGTGCAAACGAGATCAGCTCGGCAAAAATGAAAATCGCACTGGAAACCGGTCTCCCTGCGGCTTTGGCTGACCGCCTGACCGGCAGCACGGAAGAAGAACTGCGCAAGGATGCGGAACTGCTCGCACAGTTTGCGAAGGCAGGAACGCAGCAGCATCGTTTTTCTTCTGAGCGCTCGGAAGGGCTTTCCGGCGTAGAGCAGGCGTTCTACGCGAAAAACCCCGACCTGAAAAAGTGAAAGGAGCTATGAATTATGGCACATGAAGCACAGGTACGTTATTCTGACCTTGTTCTCGCAAAGATGCGTTCCGAGCTGGTGCTTGCGGACGGCTTCGTCTTCAACAACGACTACGAAGGCGACCCGAAGGCAGGCGCCGTGAAGATCCCCGTGCGCGACACTGAGGTCACCGTATCCGATTACGACAAGGCAAACGGCATTTCCGCCACGACCGGCAGCACGTCCTATACCACGCTTGTGATTGACAAGGACAAGGCTGTCAATGAGATCATCGACGGCTATGATGCTGCATCCGTCCCTGACAACCTCGTTGCAGACCGCCTGGATTCCGCAGGCTACTCCCTCGCGGCACAGATCGACACCGACGGTGCGACCGCACTGCTTGCCGGTGCAACGGTCGTCAACGTCGAAACCCTGACCAACACCAACATCTACAGCACGATCGTGGACATCCGCACCGCAATGAGCAAGGCAAAGGTGCCGGACGACGGCAAGCGCTATCTGCTTGTTACGCCGGACACCTTCGCACTCATCCTGAAGTCTCCGGAGTTCATTTCCGCTTCCGACCTCGGCGATGCAGTCAAGCAGCGCGGCATTCTCGGCAAGATTGCCGGCTTCCTCGTCAAGGAGTGGAACGACAGCACCGCAAACCTTGCCATGATCGCAGGTCACCCGCGCTTTGCAACCCGTGTGCATGAGTGGCAGACCGGCATCAAGGTGCAGGACCTCAACGAATCCGGCAAGTACATCGGTGCCTGCGCCGTGCAGGGCCGCCGCATCTACGGTCACAAGGTTCTGCGCTCGCTGGCAATCCGTTCCGTATTCGCACCCGGCAGCCTGACCGTCACGCTCACTGCATCCGATGAGGGCAAGACCATCGCAACGGTCACCGCAGGCAACACCGGCACGACCTACGCATACAAGCTCAATCCGTCCAGCCGTGCGACCTACGATGAGACGTCCAGTGCGTATGACGGTACGTCTCTGACCTCCGGCACGACCAAGATTTCCGTTTCTGAGGGCGATATCATCGAGATCGTCAACCTCAGCAGCAGCAAGGTCAAGGCGGTCGCGTATGTCACCGTGACGGCTTCCGACATCGGCACCTGATGAGGTGATGTGATGGGCGCTGTGTACGCTTCGGTCAGTGATATCACCGCGATCGGGCGCACACTTTCCACGCAGCAGGAACAGGCGGCGGGAGTTCTGCTCACGCAGGCTTCCGCCATGCTCCGGCTGGAAGCAAACAGCTACGGCGTCAGCATTGACACTATGATCGCAGACCCCGAGACCGGTGAAGACTTTGCGCTTGCGGTCAAAATGGTCGTTGTACAGGCTGTATGCCGCGCGCTGGATGCCGCCGAAGAAAGTGCTGCCGTCCAGTCTTCCAGTGAATCTCTGGGACCGTATCAGTATAACTACACATATCTGAACGCCGGGCAGATGCTCTACTACAAAAAATCCGAAATGCAGCAGCTCGGCATTGCGAGGCAGAAAGTTGGCTGGGCTGATCTCTACGGCGTGATGGGAGGCGAACCGCCGTGAATATTACAGTCAAGGACAATTCTGCTGCGGTGATCGCAGCCCTGAAGGCGCAGTGCATGGACGGCCTGCGGGAAATCGGCGCAAAAGCAGTCAAACACGCGCAGGATGAGATCGACCATGCAAAGCGTGTGGATACCGGCGAGATGCGCGATTCCATCCGCGCTGAGGTTCGCGGAGACGGCGTATACGTCGGCACTGACAATGAGCACGCTGCATTCCACGAGCTCGGCACAGGTCACTATACTCAGCCGCACGCCGGCGAGAAATACGGTGTCAAGCCGCTGCACTTCCTTCACCACGCAGCGGCGCGCCACACATCGGAGTACCAGAAGATCATGAAGGGAGCGCTGAAACGATGATCCTGAAACTTGAACCGTTTGAGCGCCTCACTGCGTCCCGCACCGACGACAATCAGGGCGGCAGACATGCAGCATGGTCAGTCTCCGGCACATTCGATGGCTGCGCGGTAATCGGGCAGACTGCACACGCACACGCAAAGGACACAACAGCGCAGCACGCGAACATGGAGCTCGCCGAGCCGACATATACGATATTCACAAAACGCGGTACGCTGCTGCCGTTTCATGCAGTTGTGCGGCGCGTGAAGGACGGCCGCGTTTTCCGCATTACCGGCGACGGTGCAGATGCAATGACACCGAAAAGCTCCCGCCTCGATCTGCGGATGTTTGCAGCAGAGCAGTGGCGTCTTGCCGGTGAGATCATCCCGCCGGAACCGGAAGAAGGTGAAGCCGATGACCAAAGCTGAGGCGATCTATGCGTTCTTTTCCGGTTTCGGCATTCCCGCATACGAAGAACACAGTGTCCCGGACTATACGGACGATGCACAGACGGAAGAAAACCGCCCGCCGTATATCACATATCAGTGCGCAACAGATGATTTTCGGGGCGCTCCTGTTGCCATAACGGCAGAAGTCTGGGATTGCTCAGAAAGCTGGCAGTTTGTGCATGAAAAAGCCGCCGAAATCGCCGCATCTATCGGCAGATTCAAGCGGCTTGTCTGTGATGACGGCTATATCGTCGTCACCAAAGGCAGCCCGTTTATGCAGGATTATGCCGACGGCATCTATAAGCGGGCATATCTGAATCTCTATCTGACTTTTATCACGAATTAAAGGAGGTTTTATCATGGCGATTGACCTGACGAAGATCGAAACGCTGACTGTTGATCAGATCGACGACATTCAGTTTGACACCGGCGTTTTCGTCAAAAACTTCAATATCGAGGACTTCCGGCAGTCTATTCTTGAGGGGCAGATTTCCCGCGTCACAAAGGACAGCTTCGGCGTAAATGTTCAGCGCGACACGGTGAATGTCCTCTCCGATCTGAACGGCGTCCATTTTGACTATATGGAAGGACTGGTCACCACAAAGGTCACGGCATCCGTGACATTCACTCTGGCGTCGATGAGTGCCGAGGATCTTGCACTTGCGCTCGGCGCTGCAGATGTGGATGACGATCTCATCACCGTCAAATTCGCAATCGAGGACGACGACTTCCAGAACGTCGCGCTGATCCTGCCGATTCTCGACGGCGGTTTTGTGATTGCTGAGCTGCCTAAGGCGTTCTCGACCGGCGGTCTGAGCATCTCGACCAGTAAGGCGGCTGTCGGCGGACTGAGCTGCACCATGACCGGCTACAAGTCGCTTGCAGACAGCACCATCCAGCCGATCAACCTGTACCGGCTCACGCCTGATGGCGGTCTGGCTGAGGTAACTGTTGCATCGGCAGCAGGAACGGCATCCGGAGACACCAAAATCACTGTTTCCGGATACACGCTGCCGACCGGCGCGCATTGGGTCTACAAGGTAGGCACGACCGCTCCGACAATCGGTTACCGCGAGATGCCGGACTATACCTGGACGGAGTGGGACGGCACATCCGATATCACCGCAGCGACCGACAAGAAGATCACGATTGTTGCCGTCAACCAGAACGGTGCGATCGCAGCCGGCAGCGCGACGGTTACGGCTCACACATAAGGAGGCAGTGGAATGAAGACACTTGCAAACTGCAAGCTCTCCGAGTTCCTTCCCGCGGCTTACCGGCTGCGGGAAGCCTTCCACCGCTATTACAAGCTCATCGGTGTGGATGATATGCTTGCAGCGCTCGGACAGAATTACAACGGAGCCAGCGAGGAAGAGCAGAAGGCGATCAAGGCAAAGTACATGGAGAATATGCTCCGGGAAATGCTGCTGCTGCACGCGGCGGAAACCGTTGAAATCGTCTCTATGCTCGGATGTATGAGCATGGACGAAGCGGAAGAACTGGCACCGCAGGATGCACTCAGCATCATCATGGAGTGCCTGCACTCGGAGCGCGTCATGGATTTTTTTATCAGTCTGGAGCGCTCGGCGGGCGACGGTACGGACGGTATCTTGCGCATGTTGATCCTGCTGCGGCTGAGTGCTACGGTGACGGATACATCGGAGACAGCATCGCAGAGCAGCACGCCAGAGACGAGCGGGAGCGCATCTGCTGGGGATACGTCGGAGAGTGCCTGAGAGTGCTCACACGGGGCGCGATGAAGCACCGCCTGTATGATCTGCTGCGCGACGATGCGCCGCAGGAAGCGCCGGATACGCGCACGACAGCGGAGGTTTCTGACAGCATCATCGCGGGGCTTGCTGCGATACTGGAAAAGGAGGGCGGCACATGAACGTATTTGATTTGTTCGCAAAAATCTCACTCGATACAAAGGGCTATGAATCCGCTCTCAGCAGTGCGCGCGGTATGGCTGACGGCTTCGGTGACAAGCTGAAAAGCATTATCGGCAGTGCAACGCAGTTTGTCGGCGATTCTCTGAAAACTGCCGGTAAAATGGCAGCCGGATTCGTGCAGGATTCGATCAGCACGGGCATGGACTTCGACAAGGCTATGTCTCAGGTTGCGGCTACGATGGGCACGACGGTGAGCGAGATCGGCGAGCTCCGTGACTTCGCGCAGGAGATGGGAGCAAACACGAAATACTCCGCGACCGAAGCAGCCGAGGCACTCAACTTCATGGCGCTTGCCGGCTACAATGCAGAAACATCCATGTCGATGCTGCCAAACGTCCTGAACCTTGCATCTGCCGGAAACATCGAGCTTGCGCGTGCATCTGACATGGTGACCGATACACAGACCGCATTCGGTCTCTCGCTGGAACGCACTTCGCAGCTTGTTGACGAAATGGCAAAGGCTGCATCGACCGGAAACACCAGCGTTTCACAGCTCGGCGATGCTTTCCTCACGGTCGGCGGTCTGGCGCAGGAGCTGAACGGCGGCTTAGTAACGCTCTCAGACGGCACAAAAGCAGAGGTTGACGGCATTCAGGAGCTGGAAATTGCCCTCACAGCAATGGCAAACGCAGGCATCAAGGGCAGCGAAGCAGGCACGCACATGAGAAACATGCTGCTGAAGCTGACCGGCTCTGAATCTGCGGAAGCCTTTGACGAGCTCGGCATCAGCATTTATGACGCAGAGGGCAAAATGCGCAGCCTGCATGATGTGTTCGGCGACCTCTCCGGTGCGCTCGGAAATCTGACGCAGGAGAAAAAGCTGCAAGCCATCGGCAAGATTTTCAACACCCGCGACACCGCATCCGCAGAAGCGCTGCTTGCTGCTGTCGGCGAGGACTGGGATCATATCGGTGAATCTATCCTGAATGCGAAAGATGCCGCTGCGATGATGGCAGAGGAGCAGGAAAACAACCTCGCCGGCGACATCACGAAGTTCAAGTCCGCGCTTGACGGGCTCAAAATCACGGTTTCCGATCAGATCACGCCGTATCTGCGCGACGCTGTTCAGGAGGGCTCGAAATGGCTCGGAAACCTGAAAGATTATTTCCAGATTTTTCAGGCGAACGGTCTGGGGCAGACGATCAAAGCCATTCAATGGGATCTCGAACCCGTGAAAAAGATGATCGACAATGTGCTGGAGCAGGCGCCGGAAATGGCAAAGCAGTTCGGCGAAGCAGCACCGCAGGCAATCGGCGATTTCATCGTCAAACTCACTGACCCGGAAGCCAAAGGCAAGATCATGAAGGCGGGCTTTGAGGTCATCGGCGGTCTGATTGATGGGATGCTGTCGCAGGAGTCGATTGATAAATTCATTGAGAATGCTCCAATTGTTATCGGCAATTTTGCGCAGAGCATCGAGGATTTCCTGCTCGGAGAAGATCATGACGGGAAGGGTGGTCTTGTTGGGGCTGTTGGCACGTTAATGCAGAAAATCACTGATTATATGTCCAGTCAGGAGAATCGCCAGAAACTTTACGACTCTGCAAAAGAAATCCTTAAAACACTTGGGCAGTTTATGGTGGATAACGTGAAAATCCTTGTGCCGTTTGCGTTTGAGGTGGCAGCAGCGCTGGCTACCATGCTTTATGATATGCTCAATGATGCACTCATGAGCCTGATCAATCCGGATTACTATTTAGGCGAAACCGGTCAATACAGCAATACCCTGAAAGAAGCATATAACAAAGCTGATACAAATCTTGCGTTCCCGGCGTGGATCGATGCAGGAATGCCCGGACTTGATACAGGTGAGTATACCAGTCTTGGCGATTACGGCATGGATGCTGATACAGAAGCGGCTGTCAAAATGCTGCGTGAACGCGGCACACCGCAAGCAGCGATTGACCAGTATATCAAGGCGCAGGGCTACGCCACCGGCTTTGTCGCGCCGCGTCCGACGCGGCTGCATAATGTGGAAGTCGGAGAAAACGGCATCGAGGCGCTGCTTCCGATCGAGAACAACACCGGCTGGATGGATATGTTTGCCGACAAGCTCGGCAGCCGTATGGCCGGTGGCATTACGGTACAGTTCGGTGACATCTACGTCAGCGGCGGAGAAGATGCAGGGCGCGTCGTAATTGAGCAGATTGACAGTGCGCTGCGGAAGTACCAGATTTCTCAGATGCGCGGAACAGGAGGTACAGCATGGCAGACCTGACATCAATCGACTATTTCCGTATCAACGGCGTATCGTCCGCGACAGTCGGCCTGTACGTTGATACGCCGCCGGTCCCGCCGATGGCACAGCAGCGCGTGACATCATGGGCAACCGGCATCGACATGGACAGCGCGTCTCCGGATGACGTCTGGGAAAACATCACGCTGACGCTGAGTACATACGTCTTCTTCCGGGCTGATGATTTCAGCCTTGCGGACGTCTACGCCTTTCTCGCAGATGCCAAGACCTTGCAGCTCTCGCGCTTCGCAAACCGCTATTTCAAGGTACGGCAGGTCAAGGCAGTTACGCCGCAGATGCAGCATGACGGGCAGCGCATCAAGATCCAAATCAGCTTTGTATGTGCTCCGTTTAAGTATCATGTGGATAACGATGAAATCACTGTGACACAGGATACCATCCGGAATCCCGGCACAAGATACAGCAGACCGGTGTACAAGATCACGCACAACGGCGCATGCACACTGACCGTCAACGGGCAGGAGCTGAACATCGCTTCTGCGGCATCTTCCCCGATTTTCATTGATGCAGAGCGCATGTTTGCGTATAACAGCAGCGGCGAGAATCAGACGAAGTACACGACCGGCAATTTTCCGTTCCTGAGACCGGGTGTAAATGCGATTGCTGCGACCGGAACCGGCTTGACAGTGGTCGGAAACTGGAGGGATTACTGATGGCGGAAGTACACGTTTCAAACTGGAATGAATTCGTTGCTGCAATCGCTGTTGCCGGTGATACGGTCATTCTGCCAGAAGCGGAGCGCTGGGATCTTAACGAGATAGCACCTGAAGGCGTAACCGGTAACATACCCGTAAACTGTGCAAAAATCGAAGGTAATGGTACGTCGATTTGGAATGGCCGGTTTTTCGGCGCATTTCAGGTGGACGATACCGAAGTCGAAGATTTCCATATCATCAACTACTTCTGCGATAATGTGACAATCGCCGGTACTGGGTCATTCTCGCGGTGCACGTTTTCTGGGCTTTCTGCTTCTAGTGTGAGCATTCCGATCACTGGTATGTCATTTCACCGCTGCTCATTCAATCTTGAGATTCAGGCTGGCGGCGGTGTGTGGGCTGTTGATGGCGTGTGCACATACTGCCGCATTATTCTGCATGCAGCACTTGCAAGCAATCTTGATGTAGCATCGCGGCGAAACACGAAAACGAACTGTGAAATCATCCTGTACATGCCGAACGCGCCATACATATACTTCGGAAACGCGGTCAACTGTACTGTGCGCGGAAATATGCAGGCGGCGTCTTACTTTGGAAAATATGACTACGACCACTCACAGGCAACAATCGTAAACAGCTCCGATCTTGGCGAAAACGCTACCGTTGCAACGCCTCTGATCGGCGTGACAGATACCGAAATGAAAGATGCGGCATATCTGCAATCTATCGGATTCCCGATTGGCGGTGGTGATGAATGAGCTGGTTTGTAAATGGCAGTTATCCGGACAACACCGAGTTCATCGACGCGCCGGAAGCTCCGCAGACAGAGTACCCGCGTAGTCAGTGGCGCATCATCGACGGTAAAAACGACGGTTATCCGTGGTTCGACTTGCTCCCGGAGATTCCGCCGCTGCATGTGGATCCAGTAAACCAGAAACCGTATATCTGCGTTTACGATAAGCGGACGGAAAAGGCGGACTTCCTGTCGAACGGGCTCGCGATCCTGATCCCAACTGTCTGCGATGTAACAGAAACCCTGAACGGCGCATGGACGGTGCAGATGCAGCACCCGATCGACCCGGAAGGGCGCTGGCAGCTCCTGATCATCAGCAATATCCTGAAAATCAATGATCAGCTATTCACGATAAAATCCGTTGACCCGCAGTTTACAGGTAACAGCGGCAGCGTCAGTGTTTACGCGGAACACATTTTTTATCAGCTCAACGACGGCTGGATCTTCCCGCCTGCGTACCTCACCGGCAGCAGCGGGCAGGCGGCAATCAATAATATCATGTCGCGCATCGACTATCAGGCGCGGCCGGGTGCGTTTATCTACAGTTACATCGGTTCGTCCGACATCACAACGCCTTTCCGGCGCGAGGTGAGCGCTGGCTGCACCCCGATTGATGCACTGCTCGGCGGCGGCGGGCTTGCGGAAAAATGCAGCGGGGAACTATACCGTGATAACTTCTATTTCAGTATCAACAGCCGCATGGAGAACGCGAAAGATAACGCTTTTGACATCCGCGTCGGAAAAAATCTCAGCGGCATCCGACGCACTGTCGATATGACCAGCATGGCAACATACTTCCGCGGCTATGATGCGTGGGGCGGTTGGTTTGCGGTCGCTTGGGACTTCGAGGCATTTTTCGGAGACCTGTTCCCGCACTATGTAGTACGTTCGGAAAATTTCTCAAAGCCGCAGAATGCGGATGACGAGGATTTCGATTATGACGACTATTACAACAATACGTTCATCCCAGAGGTTATGGCGTTTTTCAGACGGAATTGCAAGCCGATCGTGCGCTACGAGATTTACCTGGAAGATGTGCGGCACAATCCCGATTTTAAGATTACGTCAGATGAGCGTTTCCGTGTCGGAGACAAAGGCACGGTATACGATGTTCGCCTCGGCGGTGCTCTGACGATCGAGCTGACGGAAACAGTGTACGACGCTGTACACGACAAATACACGCGCATTGCGATCGGCGACAGGCAGAGCTTCGTGCAGACAGCATCGCCGTTGATTGTTGTAGACATCGCAACAGCGCCGGTTGCATCGGTAACGCCGGTGCTGGATGCGTCCGGTGCGCTCTGCTACGATGCGTCCGGCGAGCAGATTTTTGAAGAAAGGAGCTATCAGTAATGGCACAGTTTTCAAGGCTTACATCAGAGATCGACGCTTTGCTTGATGAGCTGGTCGCAGCACGCGGAGGATACAGCACTCTGAGTGAGGCACTTGCTGCAAAGGCGGGAGAGGCGGAGATTGATGCTGTTGAGGCTGCGATCGCGGCAGAAGCGGCCAAGATCGCAAAGAAAATGTCTATGACATGTGATACTGAAATCACATCCGGCGATGCTGACTGCATCGTAAATATCGGGAGTTATTATTTTTCTGCTGACAGCATCCAGAATATCGACAATCTTCCGTCAGGTTTAAGTGTTGCAAGCCGATTGGAAGTGGTTGAATTGCCGTGTGATCTGCGTCAGCAGATTATCCGGGTATCAAGCAGCACACCGGCTATATATGTGCGAAACAGCACCAGCGAGCCAGAACCGGCTACAAGTTCACTTATCCCTGCCATGACGTCTGCGACTGCACCAAGCGGAGAGGTGATCGAATCCGGGCACTATCAGAGCCGATATGGATATCTTGCGTTTGATGGTGTCGATAGCCAGACATGGCAATCACATTCGTGGAGCGACGGTACAAATGAGCTGGATGGTACTGCGGATAAATGCTATGTTGGCTACATCTGGGACACCGCGCAGGTCGTTTCCTCTGTAAAGATTTCGTTTTCTTCTGATACTACATACACAGGCTGCATCCAGTGCCGAGTTGACGGTGTATGGCAGACAGTGCTCCCGTCAATAACGATTTCGGGGGCATATCCGTACTACACCGTTGTAGAACAAAGTCTGGACACACTTGTCGAGTGCGACGCAATCAGGTTTTGCATTTTGTCCGGAGATCGTGAGCGTTTCTGTGCCGCTACTTACGGAGGCAACGTGTGCGAGTTCTCCGCATACGGAGAGGGCTCTCTGACTGCATCGTGGGGCGCGTGGTCGTCCGTCACGATGTCGTGAGGGGGGTGGACATGATGCAGCCATATCAGCCGGAAGGCATCTCCGCAAAAGGTAAGGAGGTAAGAGTCTTGCAATACTTCATAAAAACTTTCTCAGCATTTATCTGCGCCCTGGCGTCCTTCCTGTGGGGCAGGTGTGACGGGCTTCTTCTCGCGCTCCTCTCTTTTATCTGCCTGGACTACATCTCCGGCGTGATCGTCGGGGCGACAAAACACAAACTTAGCAGCGCTGTCGGGTTTAAGGGCATCGCGAAAAAGGCGTTTATCCTGATCATCGTCGCGGTCGCGCACATCATCGACAGTCAGGTGCTCGGCGGACAGTCTTCGGCGTTTCGTTCTGCGATCTGCGGAATTTATATCGCAAACGAAGGGCTCTCGATCCTCGAAAACGCTGTGAAACTCGGTGTGCCGGTGCCGAAGCAGCTCAAAAAATTTCTCGAACAGCTCCGAGATAAGGGAGAGGAGGAAAACGCATGATCAAAACGTATCATCATGGAGACAAAACGCAGCTTTCCCAGCACTTCAAATCATCTGAGTTTCAGTGCAAGTGCGGCAAAGGACATGATTTTCAGATCGACGATGAGCTGATCAGCAAACTCGAAGCGATTTTCGACGCGCTGGACTGCTCGTCCATCACGATCAGCAGCGGCTTCCGGTGCGCTGACCATGATAAGGCTGTCGGTGGCAGCGGTACCGGACAGCATACTCTCGGCCGCGCTGCTGACTTTTGCTGCTTCGACGCAGCCGGCAAGGCAATCGTGAGCTATCGGGTGTGCTGCGCCGCTCAGGATGCCGGGCTTCGTGGCATCGCTCGCATCAACGACAGCTACACGCACTGCGATACGCGCACAGGCGCGATCTGGTACGGCGACGAGACAAAAGGCAGCAGCTACTGCATCCCCTGCAAAGATTTTTACGAGTACTTTAACATTCCGCGCGAAGACAGTGAGACCATGAACGGCATCGACGTCAGCGTGCATAACGGAGAGATCGACTGGGAAAAAGTTAAGGCGGCGGGCGTTAAGTTTGCAATCATCCGCGCCGGCCTCGGCAAGTATGCCAAGCAGAAGGACGATCACTTCGAGCAGAACTATGCCGGGGCGAAAGATGCCGGAATTCCGGTCGGCGCATACTGGTACTCCTGCGCCATGACACCGGCAGAAGCAAAACAGGAAGCAGCCGTCTGCATCGAGGCGCTCAAAGGCAAGCAGTACGAGTTCCCGATTTGGTTTGATCTGGAGGAAAAGGCAGCACTCAACACCGGCAAGGAAAATTGCTCCGCGATGGTCCGCGCGTTCCTAGATGAGCTGGAAAAGGCAGGATACTTTGCGGGCCTGTATATCAGCCGCGCAGCTCTGGCGGACTATATCGGTGACGATATCAAAACGCGCTATGCGCTGTGGGTCGCGGAGTGGGGGAGCAAGCTCAACTACTCCGGCCCGGTCGGGATCTGGCAGCGCTCCGACACCGGCACCGTCAACGGCATCATCGGCAATGTCGATCTGGATATCAGCTACAAGGATTACCCGGCGATCATCAAGAAGAAGGGGCTGAACGGATACAGCAGCGGGAACCCTCCGGAGAAAAAAAGCGAAGTCCATGCTGAGGTAACGATTGACGGTAAAAAATACAGCGGCACTCTGTCCGCTGAATAAAAGGAGGAAGCTATGAAAGAAATCTATCGTGTAATCGAAAACCGCGGAAACCGCTGCGCGAAGCTCGACATCCAGGTATCGACATACGAAGACCTTCCGGCGCTTGGCAGTCTGTTTAAGAACTATTTCATTCAGGCAGGCAGCCACGCGGAGATCACCACGACCGGAGAAATCGCCGTGCTTGATGGCAACGGCCATTGGTATATCGGCGAAAACGAATTTTAAGGAGGAATCATTATGTACTATCTTACGAAAGTCCAGAACAAGACCACCTGCGCATGCTTCGCGTATGCGACCAAGGACGAAGCGATGGCTGAGTTCCACACTGAGCTCGCTTACAGATCCGTGGAAAGAACATCTACTCTCTGCATCGTCGCATCTGAGACCGGCGCCATCATCGCATGCGATAAGTACATCGCGCCGCCTCCTGCTCCGACTCCTGATCCGGAGCCCGAAGTGGACGGTGATGCGTGATGCCTGCACCGTCTCTGTCTGATATCTTGCTCTGTGCTTCGACCGGTGTGCGATCCGACGATATGACGCTGTTTGATGTGCTGCGAGCGCAGCAGATGCAGGGCGGCGGTTATCCGGAAACTACGATCACAGGCGTACCGCCTATCAGTTTCAAGGCTGACGGAACACCGCTGATAGCATGGAATATCCTCGCGAACATGGTGCAGACAGGCACACCATCTCCGGATAACATCATCATCCCGCAGGAGTTCGGCGACCTCGTAACCTCTGGCGACCATGCCGGTGAGTACGCAATCCCGATCACATGCGGCGCTACACACACTGTTTATCTCTCCGAACCGCTGCGCAAAATCGAGGAGTATGCGGATAAAGCCGAGAGCACCGGTGCTGCGACACGCGAGATTTACGAGCTTATTCTCACAGGTGATGAATCGTTCGTGTACAATAACGGCATGCAGCGATTTGTCGTCACATCGAATTTGTACAAACGTGTTCGTGAAAAGATTGCTGTGTGTTCGCACTACGAAGCAGTAGCGAACCAGTCTGCTGCATCACTCGCAAACAATCAGCTCACGTTTTTAGTATCCGGCAGCGGAAACAACTACATGTATATTCGCGATACCAGATTTGACAACGCCGATGACTTCAAAGCCTACCTTGCCGCCCAGTACAGCGCAGGAACGCCCGTCACAGTCTGGTATGTGCTGGCTACACCAACGACGGAGCAGTTCACCGTGCCGGAAATCTCAACTGTCAGAGGCAGCAACACTATGACGGTGGACACGACTTTGCAACCGACATCTGTGTCGGTCACAGGACACATAAAACAATCTTAAAGCAAATCCCTCGGAACCTTAGCTCCTAGGAAATCACAAAAAGTTTCTAGAAACTCTAACTTTGTATACATGCACAAACTGTCTTTGAAAAGATAAGCACATGATAGCAGATTGACCAAAGAACAGAAAGCACATTATATCCTTTTGGAGCTCGGCGGACGCAACACCAAAAGGATATAAAAAAGATCACAAGTGATAAACGATCTCAATGCGACCGTTTTGCTTGGAAAATATGATTTTCTCGACGATGCCGCGCAGCGCCAGATTCTTCAGCATCTCGCTTGCTGCGGGATCCGACAGGGTGTCGAGTGTGTAGCGCAGCTTTCCGGCAAAGTCACTCAGATCCGCCTCGCTCAGAGCGGGGGAGACCTCTGCGAGCTGTGCGCGCAGCGTCGCAATGCTGTCGAGGATGCGCTGCTTGTTCTGTTTGTATTCCTCCAGCGTATCTATGCCGGCTGCGAACGCTTCCTTGACTCTCTCCAGCTTTTTCTCCTCTTTTTCGATTAACGCCGGGATGGGTGACTCTGCCTGTCTCGGCGCTGCTTTTTGTGCGACGTAGGATAAAAACGCCGGGTCGCTCAGATCTTCGCGGATCTTGGAAAT
>Ga0310690_10002413_pt1 | contig 30481 bp, 42 predicted proteins | sample AusTroGonzalo_MG_2_FD_207661 | JGI IMG/M metagenome (GOLD analysis project Ga0310690, IMG submission 207661) | Bovine rumen microbial communities from tropical cattle in Woodstock, Queensland, Australia - Gonzalo_04 (v2) (version 2) | ecosystem: Host-associated > Mammals > Digestive system >...
GGTCGTCCAGTTCAACTGGTTCGCGAATTGTTATCTCGGGTAACAGTGATTTTTTCTCCTACCGCTTGTATTTTTCATTGCAAGCGGTATATTTTTGTCGTGTTCGGCGGTAAAAACCGCGCCGGGGCAGAGAAAAGGAGACCGTTATGACCAGTCCCCGGTCAGACCGCCATTTATTCCCTTTAGTCATAACCAACGACAACTCCATCCCGCCGTCCTCGTCGAGGCATTTCACGTACTTCACCACCGTGAGGAGTAAGTTCCGCTTCGTCTGCCAGTCGTCGGAGCGCTCCAGCAGATCCGCCCACTCCTTAATCTGCTGAAGGATCGCTGGAAGCTCGTCTTCCGAATGGATCGCCGCCAGATCGTTCAGCACCACCTTGTGCCGCTCCTGCAGCAGTTCCAGCTCCTGACGCGCCGCCCGCAGCTTTTCGTTGAAGTGTGCGGCGTTCTCCGGCGAGATCACTCCCTGGATGAACAGCCGGTCGATGTTCTGCACGTTCCGCTCCGCATCCGCGATCTCGCGCTCCGATTTCTGGATCACGCTTCGCTGCGCGTTCTCGCGTTCCGCTTTCTGCTGCCGATACACGTCCCACCGCTCCCGGATGTATTCCGGGTCGAGCACGATCCGCTTCACCTGATTCAGCACCTCCTCGTCCAGTCGTTCGGCGTTGACCGCGAACTTGCAGCCGAGCTGATCCTGGCACTTGTAATAGAAGTACCGGGTGTCGCCGCTCTTCTTGATGGAATACGGCGACATCCGCCGGCCGCATTTGCAGAGTACCAAGCCCTGCAGGAGGTATTTGTAGGTTTGCCGACTGGGGCGCGGCGCTCGGCGTTCCCCCGGCAGCAGGGCGTTCACCTTCTCGAAGACTTCCCGGTCGATTATCGGCTCGTGCTGGCCGACATACACCTTGCCGTCGTATTCCACCTTGCCGATGTAGATGGGATTCCGCAGCATCCGGTACAGCTGATTTTTGCCGTAGAGGTACTTCGAGTACCGGCGGCGGAGATCCGCGACACTCACCGCCTGACCGAGGTAGTCGTTGAAGATCGCCCGGACGATGGGAGCGGTCTCGGGGTCGGGCTCGATCTCGTTCTTCGCGCCTTCCTTCCTCCGATACCCCAAGGGCAGCCGCCCCGCGGGGACTTTGCCCTTCTCGGCGATCCATACCATCTTCGCTTTGACGCGCTCGGCGGTCATCTCGCGTTCCAGCTGCGCCACGAGGATCGTCTGATTCAGTGTGAAACGCGCCATCGCTCCCTGTGTCGATAAATAGTCCTGGCGGACGCAGACGAAGCCGCGCCCCGCGTCGCGGAGCTTCTCGAAGATCGGGATCGCGTCCGCGAGGCTTCGCGACAGACGGTCGAGCGCCCACACGACCAGTGTCCCCCACGAGGGCTCCGGCGCTTCGAGATCGCACAGCACCGCCTGCATTCCCGGCCGGTTCAGGTTTTTTCCCGACTTGAACTCGTCGGTGCGGATCAGGAACTCCGCGAGCGGATCCCGCCGGAGGATGTACGCCTTCATTTCCTCGATCTGCAGCGCGACGCTGGTCTCCTCCGCGTGCCAGTCCGAGCCCTTCGGTGACACTCGGGCGTATAGCATATAGGTGTGCGGGTGGTCGTTCATTGAATCTTTTTGCCGCAATGCGGGCAAACGGCCGGAGCTTTTTTCGGCGGGGCAAAATAACGGTCGATTCGGTCGTTCTTGTTGAACGAATAGACCGCATAGGTGCGACCTTGCGTGGTGGTGTGAGTGCCGATCTGATACAATACCTGGCCTTTTTTCAATTCGATCTTGTCTCCGTCCACCATTTTGGACAGGTTGTATCCGACTATTATGATAATCCGGTCTTCCTGCTTGTGTGAACGAACCTCATCCCTGACGATTCTTCCGCCGCCGCCCCCTCTGGAAGATATTCCATTACCGACTGCACGGGGAACATAATCTATCCGGCTGTACATCGGAATAAAAAAGCCCATTGAATCACTGTTCTTTTGCTCAAGCCGAAAAGAATAGAACGTGTGCCCGTTTTTATTGCTGATGTTTTTGTAATCCCGCCCCAAGGCGGTCAGCGAAACCGTTGCCAACAGAAAAAGCAGTATCTTTTTCATCTCTCCTCCTTACAATCCCTTGAGCTTGAGCTCCCAGTTGTGGACGATGCTCTGGTGCTTCATCTCTTCATCGAGGTCGTCCTCGTTCCGCACCGACGCGATCACCCGGCAGATGTACCGGATCCGCACCTGCGGGCGCGTGAAGATGTAGTCCTGACCGTCGCCGCTGATGGAAAACAGACACACCTTGTCGTCCTTCTCGGCGTAGATCTTAAAGACGATCTCCCCCTCGTCCAGCACCGCGACCACGCGCTGGCCGTTGTGCAGATCCTGATACGGACGAACGAGCAGCAGCGTCCCCTCGGGATACCACGGCGACATCGACGTGCCCTTGACTTCGATGGCGAAGTCGCCCTCCCGCGCCTGCTTGAAGAACGCATTCTCCTCGGAGTACTGATTCACGCATTCCAGCAGCGGCATCAGCCCCGGATTGCACGAAGCCGCCGCCGCCGAGCTGATGATCGGCACGAACATCCCCTGATCCGACGGTTTGCGGACGTTCGCGGGCTTTGCGCTGACCGGACGGTCGAAAACACTGTCCGAGACGGCGTTCAGAAGCTCCGGTTCGGTCAGCCCGAGAACTTGCCCCAGACGGTCGAGGTGTTTTATCGGGATCGCGCGCGTCCCGTTCTCCCACGCCGAGATGTTGCTCTTCGGAACGCCGAGCATCTTGCCGAGTTCCTCCTGGGACACACCCTTGCGCTTGCGATAAAAAGAAAGTCTGTTCATTTTTGCGCCCTCCTGCGGTTTTCAAAAATAAATATACTTGTTTTTGGTAACATTTTCAACCTCAAAAACGGGAATTTTGGAAAAAATTGCTCTCTTTTTGCTTGCTTTTTTGTTACCAAATGTTATATTTGACACGTAACCAAAATCAACCCGCAACAACGAGGGAAGCCATGAAAGACAAAGCCAAAAAAACCAAGAGCATCCAGCTCCGAATGACTACGGGAATGTACTCCGCGCTCGTTCGTGAGGCAAACAAGCGCGACTGCAGCATCCCGGAGGTGCTTCGATACGCGGCAAAAAAATTTTATCGCATAGGTTATCAAAAGTAACCATGAAAACGGATAACAACACCACGAAAAAGCCCCGCGGGAAGAATATCCGCATCGTGCGGATCGTCTTCGCGGATCCCGACGAACTGACGCCGGAGGAACGCGCCCGGATGGAAGGCGCGCGGCGGCTGCTGGACTACGACGTCACGCGGATCCTCGGCGAGATCGCGGAAAGCGCACGAAGGGAGGTCACAGTATGACGCTCCTCCAGGCGATGATCGAACGCGGCTTGAACCGAGCGACGCTCGGCGCGGCGATGGGCGTTCCGGCGGCGCGGGTGGACGAGTGGATCACCGGCGCACGGCGGATACACCCGACCCTGCATCGGCGGCTTGCACGACTGCTCGGAATGAGCCGGAGCGAGTTCCAGACGGAACTTCTGCCGTCGCTCCGGTCGAGTGCGTCGCTCGACGACCAGCACCGCCGCGGGAACCGTCTCTCGGCGCACATCTGCTTCGCCTGCCCCTACTGGATGCGGTCGTCGCTGATACGCTGCGCCCGCGAGCAGGGAATCACCACCTCGGAGCTTTTGAGAACCGCCGTCGCCGCGACGCTGGCGACGCTCAACACGAATAAAAGCGGCGCGGATGCCGGGTGTCAGCAATGCCCCGGTCGAAAAGTCCAGCCGAACCGCGCGCGCTTGAAGAGTCCCGGGGCGCGGCTCGGTCGCGTAGATAAGAGCCTACATCCGCGCCGCCCTTTTTCCAACCTCAACAAAGGAGACCACCAATGAACCACGGACAGTACACCTATCTGCACATCTGCCCCGCGCGGCGGGAAGTCAAGCGGAACATCGTCGTCACGAGCTGGCGGCGTTTGCTGATGTTCGCCAGACTGAAACGTCTGGCATAAACCAACCCCCAATGCAAGGAGACCAAAGCAATGGGAAAAATCACCACCAAGACCGTCAAGCAAAAGCTCATGTGCCGCCTGACGGAAGCCGAACTGGAGGAGGAAGGCCGCAAACTGACCGACCTCCTGCAGGAGAAAATGGAGCTCGAAGTCGAGAAGAGCTCCCGCAACAAGTACTACACCGAACGCATCAAGGGCGTGGACGGTCGGATCGAGAAGCAGATCCCCGTCGTCCGCGACCGCGAGATCGAGCGTGACGTGGAGTGCCTCGTCGAGTACAACATGCCGGAGAAGGGACTCAAGCGGATCACGCGCCTCGACACCGGCGAGATCGTCGAAACTCGCGAGATGACCGAAAACGAGTGTCAGGATCTCTTCCTCAACGCCCCCGAAGCGGAGACCGCGCCCGAAGCCCCCGCGGTGAAGGCGCTCCCCGCACCGGCGGACGAGAACGTCATCGACGCCGAGGAAGTGATCCACGTCGACGTCGACAAGGACGAAGAGATCAATCCGGATCCGAACAAACTCTACGAGGTCAACGGCAAACTCGTCCGGGCGGTCGAAGACCCAAATGCCAACTGCGAGAGTTGCATATTCGATCACGATAACGATTCGTGCAGTTGCTTCCTCTGCGACAAAGTGATCTTCCGCGCACCTTATGAGGAGAGCTCCCGCGCCAATGGGGAGAGCTCGGAACCTAATGAGGAGAGCTCGGAACCTAATGAGGAGAGTAACCCCGAGCGCCCCGTCTGCGCGAAGTGCGGACACAACCCCGGACAGCTCTTCCACGTGGACAACGAGAAGCTGATGTGCGAACACTGCATGGAGAATGCCAACGGCGCGAAGAAGGCGGCGCAGTTCCTCGCCGAGGCGCACGAGCACGGCTTCCGCGTCCGGGCGCAGTTCGGGTACGGCTGCCGCATGGAAGTCGCCGATACGACGTGTTTCCGCTTCAGGAAGCCCGGAGGGTACGGCTACGATTGCTGGGGGATGCACCACTACAAAGCCGGTGATTACCGGGTGGAGGGTACGCCCGCGCACGAATACTATCAGCACCTCTTGAGCATCGGCGGGGTGGAAGCATGAAGATCATCAGCTTCGAACTCGAGAACGTGAAGCGGGTCGCGCTGGTGCGGATGGCTCCGGCGGAGAACGGTCTCACGGTCATCGGCGGCAAGAACGCCGCCGGGAAGACGTCCGTCCTCGACGGCATCGTGTACGCGCTCGGCGGCGAGAAGTACCGCCCGACGCACCTCCAGCGCGAGGGCGGCATGGCGTCGGCGCGGATCCGCATCGAACTCACGGGCGGGATCGTGGTCGAACGACGCGGCAAGAACGCCGCGCTCCACGTCACCGACGCCACCGGGCGCCGTCGCGGGCAGACGCTGCTGAACGACTTCATCGAGGAACTCGCGCTGAATCTGCCGAAATTCCTCCGCATGAAGGATGACGAAAAAGCCGAAGTACTGCTGCGGACGCTCGGCATCGAGGACCAGCTGGAAGCGCTCGACGTCCGGGAGAAGCAGGCGTACGACAAGCGCCACGACTTCGGCGTGATCGTGGATCAGAAGCGGAAGTTCGCCAACGAACTCACCGAGTACCCCGACGCGCCGGAGACGCCGATCAGCGCCGCCGAACTCATCGCGGAAAGCCAAGAGATCCTCGCCCGGAACGCGAAGCGCGCCGAGGCGCGGCAGAAACTCGCCGAACTCGCCGCCCGAGCACAGCGGCTCGCCGAAGAGGGGAAGGCGCTGCAGGAAGCGGTCGCCCGGAAAGCCACCGAGGCGGAAGAGGTGGCGAATCTCCTCATCGAGGCGCAGAAGCACCCCGTCGACGAGGACGAATCGACCGCCGAGCTGGAACAGAAGATCGCCAACATCGAAGAGATCAACGCCCACGTCCGCGCCAACGCCGACAAGGACGCCGCCGAGCGCGAAGCCGAGGAGCACGAAGCGAAGCTCGCCGAACTCACGGCGGCGGTCGAAGCCGTGCGCCAGGAGCGGCGGGATCTCCTCAAGGGTGCGCCGATGCCGCTCCCCGACCTCAAGATCGGCAAGAACGACAAGGGGCGGCCGGTGCTGACCTACAAGGGGAAGTTGTGGGACTGCATGAGCACGATGGAGCAGTACCGGGTCGCCGCGGCGATAGTCCGCGTCCTCAAGCCCGAGTGCGGCTTCATTCTCCTCGACGGCTTGGAGGCCTTCGACCGCGACCAGATGAGGGCGTTCGACGAATGGCTCACGGACGCGGGGCTGCAGGCGATCTGCACCCGCGTCGGCGACGACGACTGCACCATCGTCATCGAGGACGGCTATGCGGTGCAGGAAGGCGTTGAAGCCGCTCCGGCGATCCCGGACGAGAACGACGCGATCCCGATGGAAGACGACGATCAGGAGAAGGATTGGTAAATATGGAAATCATCACCGGCAAAAAATCGACGCCCGTCAAGGGCGTCTTGTACGGCGTCGCGGGGATCGGCAAGACCACCTTCGCGGCGAAGTGGCCGAAGCCCCTCTTCCTCGACGTGGAGCAGGGCTCGTGGCAGCTCGACGTGGCGCGCGTGATCCCGAAGAGTTACGCCGAATTCAAGGACTGCATCCGTCAGCTGCAGGCGGACGCGATGGGCTATCAGACGCTCGTCATCGACAGCGCCGACTGGCTGGAGCAGATGATGGTCAAGCACATCTGCGCCGAAGCCGGGATCAGCAGCATCGAGAAGTACGAGAAGGGCTACGGCAAGGGCTGGACGAAGGTCGCCGAGGACTGGGCGCAGCTCCTCGACCAGCTCGACCGTCTGCGGCTCACGAAGAACATGAACATCCTCTTCATCGTCCACAGCCGGATCAAGCGCTACGAGCCGGCCGACGACACCGGGTACGACCGCTACACGCTCACCATGTCCGAGCGTTCGACCGACGTGCTCAAGAAGTGGAGCGACCTGATGCTTTTCGTGAAGTACGACACCTTCACGGTCGAGGACAACGGCAAGATCAAGGTCAAGGGCAACGGCAAGCGGATCATGTTCTCGCAGTTCTGCCCGTGGTGCGACGCCAAGAGCCGGTATCCGCTCCCCGATAAGATGCCGTTCGACTTCGCGCAGATCCAGCAGATCTTCACGATGGAACCGCTGCCGGAGCAGGAACCCCCGAAAGACGCGCCGCAAGCCCCCGCCAACGCGCCGAAGACGGAAACGCCTCCTGCGACCCCGCCCGCGCCCGAACTCCCGCCCGTACCCCCGGAAACGCCCCCGGAAGCGCCGCAGACCGCCCCGGACGATCCGAAGCACGCCGAACTGCTCGCGCAGGTGGAGAGCCTGATCAGGCAGAGCGGCGTCGGGTACGGCGAAGTCGCCGCCGAGGTCGAGCTTGCGGGCGTGGTCCCCGCGGGAACTCCGCTCGGCAACTACAACAACGCGACGCTCCAGCGGATCATCACCGGATGGAGCGCCATCGTCCACAACATCAACCTCCACAAGAAGGGCAAGTGACACATGGCAACCATAGACGAAATGGCCGCGATCCCGATGGACGGATCCGAGATCGAGTACCAGAGCGAAAACCGCGAAGTTCCTCCCGGCGAGTACTTCTTCACGATTACGGCGATGAAGCGCGTCCAGGAAGAGGCGCGCGGCTCGATGCCGGCGCACGTGAACGTGAAGTTCAAGCTCCAGCTGGAGACGGCGGACGGCCCCGTCGGCGTCGTCTGGGACAACCTGCGGATGTACAACAAGTGGCTCTGGAAATACGCCGAGCTCGCCAAGTGCATCGGGCACACCGCCCCGGACGCCACGCGCATCCGCATCGACTGGGGCAAGTTCGTGGGCGCGACCGGCCGCGTCAAGATCTCGAAACGCGAGTGGAAGAAGTCCGACGGCACGGTCGAGCTGCAGAACGACTGCAAGTACCTCCCGGCGGCGCGGCAAGAGGAGATGGCGTTCTGATGGAACTGCGTCCGTATCAGAGCGCGGCGCGCGACGCGATCCTCCGCAACTGGGCGAGCGGCGTGAAGAACACGCTGCTCGTCCTCCCGACCGGCTGCGGCAAGACGATAGTCTTCGCCAAGGTCGTCGAAGAGCGGGTCAGGAACGGCGGAAACGCGCTGATCCTCGCCCACCGCGAGGAACTCCTCGACCAGGCGTCGGACAAGCTCGCCAGCGCGACAGGGCTCCGCACCGCCTTGGAGAAGGCGGAATCGTCGAGCCTCGACAGCTGGTACAACGTGACCGTCGGGTCGGTGCAGACGCTCCAGTCCGCGAAGCGGCTGGAACTCTTCGCACACGACCACTTCGACACGATCATCGTGGACGAGGCGCACCACGCCGTCTCGCCGTCGTACCGGCGTGTGCTGGACTACTTCTACGACGCCAAGGTGCTCGGGGTCACGGCGACCGCCGACCGGGGCGACAAGCGGAACTTGGGCGAGGTCTTCGAGACCATCGCCTACGAGTACACGCTCGTCCGCGCGATCCGCGACGGGTATCTCTGCCCGATCCGGGCGCTGACGCTGCCCGTGTCCATCGACCTCAACGGGGTCAAGGTGCAGGGCGGCGACTACCAGGCGGCGGCGCTCGGCTCGACCTTGGAGCCGTATCTCGACCGGATCGCGGCGCTGATGGCGGAGCATTGCAGGGATCGGAAGACGGTCGTGTTCCTCCCCCTCGTGGCGACTTCGCAGAAGATGCGCGACCTCCTCGTCGCGCACGGTCTCCGGGCCGCCGAGGTGAACGGCGAGAGCGCCGACCGCGCGGAAGTGCTGCGGGACTTCCACGACGGGAAGTATCAGGTGCTTTGCAATTCCATGCTCTTGACCGAGGGGTGGGACGAACCGGCGGTGGACTGCATCGTCTGTCTGCGACCGACCAAAGTCCGCGCGCTCTACGCGCAGATCGTCGGGCGCGGGACGCGCCTCGCGCCGGGGAAGAAGGAGCTCTTGCTCCTCGACTTCCTCTGGCAGACGCAGAAGCACGACCTCTGCCGGCCGGCGCACCTCGTGTACGAGAACAGCGACATCTCGGCGCGGGTCGCGGAGATCATGGCGGAAACCAGCCAGGAGGAAGGCGGCGGAGATCTGCTCGAACTCGCCGACGACGCCGAGAGCGCCGCCGTCGCGGAGAGAGAAGAATCGCTGCGGCGGGAACTCGAGGCGCAGCGCAAAAAACGCCGCGCGCTCGTGGATCCGCTGCAGTTCGAGATGTCCATCGCTCCCGACGGCAAGGTCGCGGAGTGGGAGCCCGATCCGCTCGATCTCAAGGCGATGGCGCCACCGAGCGCGGCGCAGCTCGCGTACCTCGAAAAAGCGGGGATCTACGCCGACGAGGTCAAGTGTCAGGGGCACGCATCGCGCCTGATCGAACTCATCACGAAGCGGAGAATGGAAGGTCTCGCCACGCCGAAGCAGATCCGCTGCCTCGAGCGCTACGGATTCACCGGGGTCGGCACGTGGGAGTTCGACGCCGCGAACAAGATGATCACCCGGATCAGCGCCAATTCGTGGCGCGTTCCCTTCGGAATCGACGTAAGGAGCTATCAGCCATGAAGAGGTACTCCATCATCTCCGAGATACCGACCGCGCCGGAAGGGGGCGAATACCTCCGCATAGTTTCCGCGACCGTCCGAACGGTTCCTCCGACCGAGAATAAAAAGCCTTGGGCGGCGGAAGGGGGCGGGGTCCGGGACACACTTGCTTGCAGACGGGAAAACGCCCCGCGCGTGTACATCTCCGGCCCGATGACCGGTCTGCCGGAGTACAACTTCCCCGCTTTCTTCGCGATGGCGCGGAAGCTCAAGGCGCGCGGCTTCTCGGTGCTGAACCCGGCGGCATGGCCCGCGCGTGAGACCTACGAGGAGTATCTCCGCTTCGACATCGACATGATGATCCGATACGCCGACGCGGTGGTCTTCCTCGACGGGTGGGAAAAGTCCCGCGGGGCGCGCGCCGAAATGGCGGTCGCGCGGTCGCTCAAGCTCCGCATCTTCTTCGCGGATCAGATCGACGGGGTGACGCCATGACGAACCTCGAAACCATCGTGGAATGCCTGAAGCAGATCCCGCCCGCGACGCTCCAGTACAACGAGTGGCTGCAGATCGGCGCGGCGATCAAGCACGAGGGCGGCGACGTGACGCTCTGGGACAGCTGGTCGAAGAACGACCCGCGGTACCGCGAGGGCGACTGCACCCGCCGGTGGAACAACCTCGACAAGGGACAAGCCGCCGTGACCGTTGCGACGGTCGTGAAGCTCTGCAAGGACGCGGGCGGCACACCGCCCCGCAGCGAATGGACAAGCGACCTCACCGAGAACGAACCGATCCCGATGGACCGCCCCGTGACCTACTACGGCGGCCGCCGCGAGGAAGTTCCCGAGGAAGGGCGCATCATCCGCAAGGAGTGGCTCGAAGTCGAACAGCTGCCGCCCGACACCGGACGGAACGGCGTGGAGGAGTTTTCCGAGTATCTGAAGACGCTCTTCCAGGCGAGCGATCACGTCGGCTTCGTCGCGACCGCGTTCCAGTCGGAACCGAACAAAAACGGCGAGCAGTCGTGGCTCCCCGGCGGCAAGGGGTCCTACAGCCTCACGGCGGGCGAACTCCTCGAACGGTGCGCCCACAGCGGCACGGATCTCGGCGGCGTGATCGGCGACTGGGAGAAGGAGTGCGGCGCGTGGATCCGCTTCAACCCGCTCGACGGCAAGGGCGTCTCCGACGCGAACGTGACCGACTTCCGGTACGCGCTCGTGGAATCGGACGAGGTCGGCATCAACGAGCAGTACACGATCTACCGGAAGCTGGAGCTCCCCGTCGCGGCGCTCGTCTTCTCCGGCGGCAAAAGCCTCCACGCCATCGTGCGGATCGAGGCGGCCGACTACAAGGAGTATCAGAAGCGCGTCGACTTTCTCTACGCGATCTGCAAGAAGAACGGGCTCAACATTGACCGGAAGAACCGCAACCCGAGCCGCCTCTCGCGGTTGCCGGGAGCAACCCGGAACGGCGTCCGTCAGCGCCTCATCGCCACGAACGTCGGCAAGGGGTCGTGGGAAGAGTGGACCGACTGGATTGCCGCCCAGAACGACGATCTGCCGGAGGTGGAAAGCCTCGACGAAGTATGGGGCAAACTCCCGGAGCTCGCTCCGTGCCTGATCGATGGGATACTCCGGCAGGGGCACAAGATGCTCGTCTCGGGTCCGTCCAAGGCGGGGAAGAGCTTCCTGCTGCTGGAGCTGCTCGTCGCCATCGCCGAGGGCACCGAGTGGATCGGCTGGCCGTGCCGGCAGGGGCGCGCGCTCTACGTCAACCTCGAACTCGACCGCGCGTCGTGTCTGCACCGGCTCAAGGATATCTACGACGCCAAGGGAGTACAAAAACCGCACATCGGCAACATCGACATCTGGAACCTGCGCGGGAAATCGCTCCCGCTGGACGACCTCGCGCCGCGGCTGATCCGGCGGGCGCTCAAGCGCGGATACTCCGCCGTCATCATCGACCCGATCTACAAGGTCATCACCGGCGACGAAAACTCGGCCGACCAGATGGCGAAATTCTGCAATCAGTTCGACAAGATCTGCGCGGAGCTCAAATGCTCGGTGATTTACTGCCACCATCACTCGAAGGGTGAGCAGGGGCAGAAGCGCGCTCAGGATCGCGCCAGCGGTTCCGGCGTCTTCGCCCGGGATCCCGACGCGCTGATCGACATGGTCGAGCTGGAGATCGACGACCAGCGGCGGCAGGAGATCAAGTACAAGTTCCAAGTGGCCAATTTGCGGCGGCATCTCGACGCCCACGCGCCCGGCTGGAGCGCCGGAATGGACGTCGACGAAGCCAACAAGCTCGAGGTGCTGATCGAGCTCGCCCGGAAGCGCACCCCCGGAGCCGACGCCGTCAACGGCGCGGAGATCCAAGCCGCCGGCGCGATGACCGGCTGGCGGCTGTCCGGGATACTGCGCGAGTTTCCGAGTTTCCCGGACCGGTACGCCTTCTTCCGCTACCCCGTCCACGTGATGGGCGCGGATACGAACACGCTGCTCCAGGACTGCCGCGCCGTGGGCGAACTCCCGCAGCGCAAAGTTCTCACCCCCGCGGAGCGTGCCGAACTCGGACGGGAGACCGCCCGCAAGCGCCGCGAGGCCGCGGTAAACGAAACGCAGATGGCGTTCGACGCGCTGGACGACGGAACCCCCGTCACGACCAAACGGATGGCGGAGTATCTCGACATCACCGAGCGCGCCGCCCGATCCCGGCTGCAGAGCGCCGGATTCACCCCCATGGAAGGAGCGAAAGGCGTATGGACCGAGAAGGAATGACCAACGGAACGGAACAGACCTATAAAGGTATCTTCCGTTTGCGGAAGGAAGCGACCACCATATCTAAAGATATGGGTGTGTTCCGCCGTTCTCCGTCCGCCGCCGTTAACGGGATGGAGGTGGGGGCGCTTTGGAACGCCCCCCACCATCCATTACCGTCGAACGGCACGGAGACCCCCAACCCCTGAACCAACAACCCCAAACCCCAAAACAAAAAGGAAATCAAATGGAAAGAACAAGTGACAAAATGGTCGGATTCGGCGTCCTGGGCGTCGGGCAGGCGGGGATCGTCCTCGCCGTGCTGAAGCTCTGCGGCGTCATCGAGTGGGCGTGGTGGATCGTGCTCCTCCCCATCTTCGTGCTGGCGGCGCTGGTGATCCTCGCCGCGCTCGTGATTATCGCTTCGGCGTATCTTGACGGGAGGATCTGGTGATGAAAGACGGATGCTTCTGCAAGGCTTCGGACGCGAACATGGAGAAGTGGATCATCCGCGGCGCGGGCGGATATGGGAGCACGGGAAGATGAGCGATAGTAAAGAAAAATTCACGCCCGGTCCGTGGAAAATCCAAAAAAGCATTAGCGGAGTACATCCTATCGCGGCTCCGGGAATACGCGCACACATTACCTATGTCAATGACGTCGAAAATGCGCACCTGATCGCCGCCGCGCCGGAGATGTACGAGGCGTTGGAAGCCCTCATATCCGCGATGGACGATGTGCTCTACAACGCGGATCGCGTGCCGGATTGCATCGTCGCCGTCGCGCAGGAGGCGATGGACAAAGCAAACGCGGCGCTCAAAAAGGCTCGGGGTGAGAAATGAAATACATCGCCGTTTATCTGCCATATTTTGCTTTTGTCGGGGTGGTGGTCGCCGGACTGCACTATAAAAACTACTGGATCATGGGTTTCGGGATATCGTTTTTCTTTATGTACGACTTAGAACCGGCGCTCAAGATTATCTGCGGCGAAAGTAAAAACAACCATTCGATTCACGAGGAGAAGGAATGAAGACTGTTTTCGATGGCATCCTCTTCGGCTGGCTGCTGATCATGGGCGTCGCGTGCACCGTGTTCGTCGGCGTGCTGATCTCCGAGGCGCTGTACGAGTGGCGCTATCAGCGCAAGCGGAGAAAACTTCGGGGGCGCAGACCATGACCAACCCCAGCCTTTTCGACAATGATGCCGAATATCTCGCATTTTGCGAGAAGTTCGTCCCGAAAAAGACCACCGACGATTGTTACACGCCGGAACCGGTTTACAACGAGATCCGCGACTACGTCTGCGAACGATACGGTGTCGATCCGGCGAAAATCGTCCGCCCGTTCTGGCCGAATGCGGACTATCGAAGAGTAGAGTACCCGGACGGATGCGTTGTCCTCGACAATCCGCCGTTCTCCATCGTGTCGCAGATCGTCAAATTCTACCGACACAATGGGATCCGGTTTTTCCTCTTCGTACCGGGGCTGACGCCGTTCTCCGCGCTCCACAAGGGTACGACCGTTTTGTGCTGTGGTGTTTCGATCGTTTACGAGAATGGTGTGAAGGTGAACACGTCGTTCGCGCATAATCTGGACGGTGTGTCTGCGGTCGAGAGCTGCCCCGAGCTTTTCGATCGGGTAACCGCCGTTTGTGACGCGCTGCGTAAAAAGAAGACCAAGACCGTCGCCAATATTGAACTGCCGCCCGAGGTGATCTCGGCGGCGAAGATCAACTGGTACACCAAGTATCACACGCCGTTCCAAGTGCGGCATGGCGAGTTCGCGCTGATCCGAGGGCTCGACAATTACCCCAAGGGGGTGTTTGGAGCCGGACTTCTCCTTGCCGAACGAGCCGCAGCCGAACGAGCCGCAGCCGAACGAGCCGCAGCCGAACGAGCCGCAGCCGAACGAGCCGCAGCCGAACGAGCCGCAGCCGAACGAGCCGCAGCCGAACGAGCCGCAGCCGAACGTATAGAATTATCTCCGCGCGAGCGCGAGATCCAACGCATGATAGGGAGGTGATTCGATGACCGAACTGTTCAAAGAGGCGTTGCTCAACACCGCCGACACCGACATCGGCATCCTCGCCTATTGGGAAGGCGTGCCGCCGAAATCCACCTTTCAGCAGCGCGACCGGAACTTCCACCCGACCGCCTCGGCGAAGCTCGCCGCCGCCCAGTGGCAAGCGATCCTGGAGAAGTTCGCGCCGGACGCTCCGCTCAAGGGTCCGCTGTCGTTCCGGCTCGTCGTGACGTGGCCGCATACCCGCGAGACCGCCAAGATCGCGGGCGGCGCTCCCGTCCGCAAGACCACCCGGCCCGACGGCGTCAATATCCTCAAGGGCGTCGAGGATATTGCTACTTCGCTTCATTATTGGAGAGACGACAACCAGCTCGCGGTCGAAACCGTCGAGCGTTGGCACGGCGAGTTGTCCGGCGTGCTGATCGAAGTGAAGGAGCTACACGATGACGGACGATGCGGCTGATGCGGTCGCTTCGCTGATAAAGGCGATACGCGAACACCACAACGACGACGAGGTCGCCTTCGCGTACAACCTCGTGCGCGACGAGCTGCTGAAGGAGTTGCACTACTCGGATCTCGCGGTCGTGAAGATGCTGGCGCTGCTGGTGCGGCTCTACCGGTCGGACTGGGAGACCTTCGAGTGCGCGCTGGTCTTCTTCTCGTCGCCGCTGCGGTCCACGCGCGACGTCGCCGCCGAACTCGGGATCTCGACAACGACCGCTTGGAGGCATCTCCAGCGGCTCGCGAAGCGTTACCCCGAGTTCGGTCTGCTGCTTCACCTGCGGAAGGTCGCCCGCGGGGAGGTCAAGAGCGGGGGGACACCCCCACCCCCCTCGGGGGGCGGGTCCTTACCCCGACCGACCCCGAGACGAGGTGGAGCGGGCAGGCTCGATGCTTCGACGGAAAAAGTTGACGAAAAATCGGTTGACAAGTTGACGGGGGCGGAGTGATGGCGGCGCGGTGGTTCACGATGGCGGAGTATGCGCGCCGGAACGGCATCACCCGCGAGGCGGTGCGGAAAGCGGTCGCCAACGGCCGCATCGAACACAACGGCAAGACGGGGCGCGAGTGTCGGGTGCGCGGACCGCTGGCGGAGCCGGTTCACGCGGTGGCTCCGGCGACGTCGAACCCCGCCGCGGACACCCGGCTCGCCGAAGTGAAGCTGGCAAAGCTCAAGGCGGACGTCGAACTCCAGCGGCAGCGGATCGCGGCGAACGTGAACGAATCCCGCCGCGCGTATGTCGAGATGATCCTCGAAGAGTACGTTCAGGCGTTCACGCCATTCAAGTCGCGTCTGGTCGAACTGCGCCTGACCGCCGATCAGCTCTCGGCGCTCGGCAGCGTGGTCGAAGAGTGCCTGCAGTCGTTTCTGGCGCGGGTGCAGCAGAGGATCGACGAGGAATCATGACCGCCCCGCACGAGATTTTTGCCGACGCCCTGCGGAACTTCTACGCGATCACGCCGCACCGCGACATCATCAGCTGGGCGGTGGACAACATCGACTTCTCGGACGACATCAGCGCCGAGCGTGACCGTCTCGACCTCGATCTCTCGCCGTTCCTGATCGAACCGCTCAAGGCGTGGGAGTTCTCCGGGAAGATCCGCGAGGTTGCGGTCTGCGGCATCGAACAGCACGGCAAGACGCTCCTCGAAGTGATCGGCGTCCTCTACAACTTCATCGACAAGCCGTGCGCGAATCTCTGCGTCTATCCGTCGGCGGAGGACGCGGCGGAGATCAACCGCACGAAGTACGTGCCGCTGATCCGCAAGATACCGACGCTGGCGGCGGAGCTGGTGCGTCCGTTCTCGTCGAAGAAGGACCGGTACATCTTCGGAGCGGCGACGATGTTCTTCCAGGGTGCGGGTAAGAAGATCATGTCGAAGTCGTGCAAGATCCGAGTGCTGGACGAGGAGGATCATTGCCCGGTGATCGGTCAGCTCGACGTCGCCGAGGATACCCGCAAGCGCGGGCGCAGCTACTCGGAAAGCATCTTCTATCGGGTCTGCACGCCGACGACGGTGAACGGCCCGATCTGGAAGGCGTTCCTCGCCGGCTCGCAGGGCTACTGGACGCTCCGCTGTCAGCATTGCGGCGAGTTGACCATGCGGAGCTGCGATTTCCTGAACTTCCAGTTCGAGGACACCTACGACGAGACGCGCCAGCTATTCGTAGTCACGCCGGGGAGCGAGCGCCTGATCTGCCCGAAGTGCAAGCACGAACACACCGAGGCGGACAAGTTCGCCATGAACCGGCAGGGCGCATACGTCCACAAGTTCCCGGATCGGATCGACCTCCGGCCGTCGTTCCAGTTCGGCGCGCTCTGCTCGCTCTTTCCGTACATGAGCTGGGGGCGGATCGCCGAGAAGATCCTCGAGTGCGGGAAACGCGCCGACATCAAGGCGCACTACGAGCTGGACAACAGCTTCAAGGGGCTGCCGTACAAGGAGCGCGACATCGCCACCGAAGACATCGAGAACCTGAAGGTGCATTTTTACCACGACCGCCCGCCGGCTTCGGAGATCGAGCTGGTATTCGTGGTTTCGGACACGCAGGATCTGTTCAGCCCGACGGGGGTGTTCGCGCTCGACTGCAACGACAACCTCTGGCTCCTCGAATACGACAACGTGCCGTACCTCTGGCTCTCTCACTCCGAGCGCGAAGAGATGGAGAAGCGCGAGGGAGAAGCCCCGCGCACGGTCGAGGAGATCGTGAACACGCCGGTCCGCTTCGGCGACGGCGGCACGATCCCGCCGCTCTTCCACGTCGTGGACTACCGGGGGCATCGCCAGCGCGAGATCGCGGACTACGCCGCCGGCCGCCGGAACGTCATCATGTACGCGGGGGCGTTCCTCAAGGGTGAGACGTGGAAGCCGTCCTCGAAGAACCCGCGGATGATCATCGTGGACGCGAAGAGCTTCCAGCGGCGGCTCATCTGGTATCTCTACAGCCAGAAGAACCGCACGACCGACTACCTCTTCCTACCGGACACGCTCGACCGCAAGTATCAGGCGGAGATCTCCTGCGTCCAGCCGGACAAGACCCGCCGTTCGGGACATCTGCCGGAGAACTGGCAGCCGCTCGGCGACGCCGTCCACGACGCCTTCGACGTGCTGAAAATGGCGTATTTCGCGGCGGACTTCGCCGTGAAGAAATTCAACCGGTCGCGGTTCCGGGTCGGTAAGTCCCCGGCGCTGCTGCGGCGCTGGCGGGCATACGACGAGCGCCACGGCAACGCGCAGAACGCGCAAAAGTGAAACAGCGTTTTCGAGGTGTTCCAACCTCAAAACCCCGCCTCCGAAGACCGAAAACCCGATATTATGCGAAAACGCGCGAGCCTTGGGTGGTGACGCGCGTTTTCGTATCCACGTTCTCCTTTCAATTGTTTCGGCGAAATTGCAGTTCTTTTCTCGACGTGTCATGCACGTGCGTCCCACGATCCGGACCGTCGGAGCGGGGGGTGGTCTCCTTGCCCGGAGCTTTGGCTCGTCAGCGCTGATCTCCGGCGGCTCGGATCACCTTACAACCGAACTATTGGAGGCAAGATGCAGCGATTCGTTTTTTACACGAACGGGACGGCGACGATCCCGGCTCCCGCGGGGGCGGACCGCATGGCGTACAAGTCGCCGACGACCGCCCCGGTGGTGGTGAGTGCCGGATCGGGCGCGTTCACCTTCGCGACCGGCGCGACCCCGGCGGACTGCCAGTACCAGATCTTCACCGCGGGGGGGGAAATGATCGGCGCGGGGTCGTTCGAGATCCGTCAGGACATCGAGCACGCAGGGAGCAACTACGACCCGCGCTCGCTCGCGGTGCGGACGCTGGAAGCGCTGGAGGCGAAGATCGCCGGACGCGCGCTCACCATCCAGCAGTCGAAGATCACCGTCGGCGACCGCTCCATCGAGTACATGAACAGCATCGAGGAGCTGCTGAAGTGGCGCGATCACTTCGCCAAGCTGGTCGCCCAGGAGAACGGTCACGGCACGCCGACCGCGCAGGTCTGCCGCATGAGGAGGGTCTGACGATGTGGCCGTTCAAGCGTAAAAAGGCCGAACCGGCTCCGACCCCCGCCGAGGCGCGGCCGGTCCGCTACGTCGAGCGCCGCTTCGCCGCCGCGACGAACTCGCGGCTCATCGACTGGGCGCTCTCCTACAACAAGATCAACGCCGACCTCGAGCAGGGCTATCAGCCGCTCGTGCTCCGGGCGCGCGATCTCGCCAAGAACAACGAGTTCGTGATCGGCACGCTCCGCAACATCCTGCGGAACGTCCTCGGCGCGGACGGTTTCACGCTGCAGAGCAAGAGCGAGAACCGCGAACGTCGCCCCGAGATCGAGCGCTTGTGGCGCGAGTACCAGTCGCGCGTCGGCGGCTTCGTGACGCTGGACGAGTGCCAGTCCGGGCGCGACTTCGACGCGCTGGTGCTGCGGACGCTCGTTATCGACGGCGAGGTGTTCATCCACCGGGTGTTCGATCCCGAGAGCCGCTTCGGGTATCGCTACGAAGTCGTGGACAGTCTGGAGATCGACCCCTTGTACACGGTCGAGGACGTCGGGAACGGCGAGAAGATCGTGATGGGCGTCCGCATCGACGCCCGCGGGCGCGAGGTGGCGTACTACCTCCGGCGCTCGCAGTGCGAACACTACATGAGCGGCGACCGCGAGGAGATCCCCGCCTCCGAGATCTACCACATCTACCGCAAGGAGTTCGCGGATCAGACGCGCGGGATTTCGCTTCTCGCAGGCGTGGTGCTGGACTTGAACCAGCTCGACGCCTACAAGGAAGCCGAGGTCGTCCACGCGCGGATCCAGGCGTGCAGCATGGCGATCTGGGAGTGGAACGGACAGAGCACCGGCGACCTCCTCGACGAGGTGGACGACAAGGGCGAGTTCATCCGCGAGATGAAGCCCGGGATCTTCCCGGTCGCGCCGAAGGGCTACACCGCGAAGCAGCTGGCGAACAACAGCCCGAACAACCAGTTCGGCACGTTCTGGAAGAATATGCTCCGGGGTATCGCCAATGCGCTCGGCATCAGCTACAACAAGGCGGCGGGCGACTACGAGGCGGTCAATTATTCCAGTCTGCGCGAAGCGACGCTGGAGGACCGCTCCACCTTCGAGGAGCTGCAGCGCTTTTTCGTGGAGAACTGGAAGGACTTCCAGTTCCGCGACTTCGTCCGGGCGCTCGCCATGAACGAAGTGATCAAGGTCGCCGAGATGAACGACTGCACCCGCCACCGCTTCTTCGGGCGGCGCTTCCCGTGGGTGGATCCCGCCAAGGAGATCGCCGCGAAGCAGACCGAGCTCAATCTGCTGCTGACCGATCCGATCTCCGAACTCGAAGCGCGCGGCATCGACCCCGACGAGCACATCGACCGTCTGGTCGAATGGCGGGAGAAGCTCTCCGCGCGGGGGATCCCGCTGCCGGCGGCGACCGCCGCCGAACTCCCGCCGCCCGAAACCGAAGATCAGGAACAACCCGAGGAGGACAATACCGATGCCTGACCCCGCTCCCGACATGGAAAAGCGCGAGATCACCTTCACCGCCGCGAGCGGCGAACCGTATCAGCGCTGCGACTGGAACACCGGCAAGCCGTACTACGAACGGCTGGTCGTGACCGACGACGCCTGCAACCTCGACCGGCTGAACGGCGGCGCGTCGATCCTCAAAAATCACAACACCGATGCCATCCTCGGCACGATCATCAAGGCGTGGATCGAGGACGGCAAGGTGGTCGTGCGGGCGCGCTTCCGCAAGAACGACCCCGACGCCGACGCCGTCTTCCGCGACATCGTGGACGGCACGCTCAAGAACGTCTCCATCGGGTACGAGAGCAGCGTTTCCGAACCGACGGTGGAGAACGGCGTCGAGTTCCGCGATGTCACGCGCTGGAGCATCTTCGAAGTCTCGGTCGCGGTAGGCGTTCCCGCCGACCCGACTGTCGGATTTTACCGCAACTACCAACCCACAACCCAAGGTGCGAACATGGCAACCAGAGACACCGACCCGAACGCCGAAGATCCGAAGGATCCGAAAGACCCGCAGGAACCCGAAGGCGGCGAACCCGAAACCCCGCCCGAAGGCGAACCCGAGAACAAGCCGGAGGGCGAACCGGAAGAGCCGGAAAACCGCGAGGGCGAAGACCCCGAGGAGGGCGAACCCGAAGACCCCGAGAACCCCGAAGGCGAGGGAGGCGAGGAGCCCCCGCCGCCCGCCGACGACAACAAGCGCTCGGCGCAGACGATGCGCCGCGCCGCGACCCCGTCCACCATCCGTTCGTTCAACATCAACAAAGGACACAAAATGAACGAGAAGAAGTACTCCCTTGTCAGAGCCGTCCAGAGCCTCCTGAACCCCCGTGACGCCAAGGCCGACTTCGAGCGCGGCGTCTCCGACGCGATGTTCCGCTCCATCGGCAGCTTCCCGAACGAGAAGAGCATCATGCTCTCCTTCCGCGAGGGCGAGTTCATCAACGCCGACAACAACGGCGCGGGTCTCGTCGGCACCGATCACCGCGCCGACCTCTTCATCCATATGCTGCGGACCCGCATGGGCGTGAAGGGCGCGACGCTGCTCTCCGGCCTCGTCGGCAACGTGGACATCCCGACCCAGACCGGCACGGTCACGGTCGGCATCGGCGCGCTCAATTCGACCGCCGGAACCACCAAGCCGCAGGTCGGCTCGACCACGCTGTCCCCGAAGAAGTTCTCCGCCTCCGTGACGGTCGGCGAGGATCTGATCGCGCAGGGCAACCCCGACGCCGTTGCCTTCGTGCTGGACGACCTGCAGGCGCAGATCGCCCGCAAGCTCGACCTCGCGATCCTGAACGGCTGCGTCTCGCCCGCCATCGGCGGCGTCGACGGCACGACCGGCGTCCAGACCGTAACCATCGCGGATCTCGCGTCGATCACCTGGGCGGACGTCCTCAAGATGTACGGCAAGATCGCCGACTACGAGATCGAAGAGGGCGACCTCGCGTGGGTCACGAAGGGCAGTCTCAAGGCGGCGCTGATGGGGATCAGCAAGGACGCCGGCAGCGGCCGCTTCCTCGTCGAAGAGGGCAAGATGAACGGTTACGACGTGAACGTCTGCGGCGCGCTCGCGAGCGACGCGCTGTATCTCGGCGCGTGGAAGAACGTCGTGATCGGTCAGTGGGGCGGTCTCCAGCTCAAGATCGACGACGTCACCGGGATCAAGGAAGGCAGCGTGACCATCGTCGGCAAGCTGCTCGCCGACATCGCGATCACCAACCCGAACGCCTTCGTCAAGCGCGTCGGCGCGGGCTCCTGATCCGGGGCGCGGGGGGTGAGGTGAAGTGAACATCCGATTCCGAGTTCCGTACGCGCCGGGCGACATCTGGGCGGCGACGCCGTTCCTCCGCGACTTCGCGGAGCAGCGGCCGGGGGACGTGCTGTTCCTCGATACGCCGTACCCGGAGATCCTGCGGAACAATCCGTTCCAGCCGGAGCGCCCGCGCACGTTCGACGTCGAGGTCGTGTTCCGCTTCACCCCCGACTACGTCACGGACGGCCGCCGCTACTACGGCGTGAACGACCCCGCGTCCTCGATGCGGACGGCGTTCCATCGCGCGCTGCGGGCGGCGACCAACATCCGCATCGAACCGCGAACGACCGCGCCGGAGTTCTATCCCGACGACTTCGAGCGCCGGTACTCGCCCGCGCCGACCGACAAGCCGGTCTGCGTTCTCAACGCGGGGCACAAGCTCGACATCCCGGTCAAGCACTGGGGCGTCGAGCGCTTCGCCGCCGTGGTCGATGCCCTGAAGAATCGCGTGCTCTTCGTGCAGGTCGGAGCCGCCCGAAACGACGTCGACCGACACGCCCGCATCCCCGGCGCGCTGGATCTCGTGGGGAAGACCACGCTCTGCGATCTTGCGGCGCTGGTCTATCACGCCGACTTCGTACTGACGGGGGTGAGCCAGCTTCACCACCTCGCGGGGATCGCGTGCTACAAGCCGCGCGTCTGTGTCACCATAGCCGGGGCGCGGGAGCCGCGCAACTGGGCGAACGGATACCGAAGGACCGGCGTCTCCTGGCATTGGCTCGACGCGACCACCTGCGAGGGAGCCGCGCCGGGATGCTGGCACGACGACTGCCGGGATTGTCCGGCGATGGCAAGCATCACCCCCGAGCGGGTGATCCAAACGATACAAGGAGCGTTGAAATGAAGGTGTTTTTGCGTATCAAGGGCGACTGCATCTCCGCCCGCCGCCAGCTTCGCGCCGGCGAAGTGCTGCCGGTCGAAGAGATCGCGGAACGGGATCGTCAGATCCTCGTCGGCTGCGGACTTGCCGAAGTCATCGAGCGATACGAGGTCCCGAAACCGAAGCCGCAGGTCGCCGATCCGAAACCGGCGGTCGCCGATCCGCAGCCGAAAGAGACCAAGACCGCGACCAAGAAGAAAGCGGCGAAGAAGTGACCCCGTTCGAGATCGCCACCGAGGATATCTTCGCGAACCCGGACTTCGTCGAGACGGCGATGTTCGGCAGCTCCGGCGTGCCGGTGATCGCCTCCGAGCGCACCGATGCGGCGAAGCTGACCGAGTTCGGTCTGGACGAGGGGGTGTCGTTCTTCCTTCGCGTCCGGCGCGCGGATCTCGCCGCCGATCCGAAACGGAACGATCTCGTCACCTTCAACGGCGTCGAGTACCGGGTGGATTCGGCGGCGCTCGATTCGTCGGCGCTCGTCTGGAAGATCTACCTCAAGAGCAAATCGTCGAGGTGACGTGATGGCAACGACCACGCAGGGGCAGAAGCTGAAGCTCTCGTTCGATCTCTCGACCTTCCACAAGAACATCGAACGGATGATGCGGGAGGGCAAGGACGAGATCCGCAAGACGCTCGTCTCGGGCGCTTCGGCCTACGCGACCGCCGCGGCGCGGCACACGCCGCCCAATCCCGGCGCGCAGCAGATCGACCCGATCTTCTACTCCGACGGGGTGATGTACGACCGGTCGAGCGCGTCCAAGGCGCACGGTCGCCGCCGGGTGTACGACCTGCTGGCGCTGGCGCGGAACCCCGACACGGGGCACTACCGCCGGATGTACGGCAAGCTGCTCCGGCAGGGCTATTACTACGTCGTGGCGATCCATCGCGACGGACGCCCCGTCCGCTTCGTTCCCTGCCGTACCGAGGGCGAGGCGGCGGCATACGCGCACGAAACGTACCGGGGGCTGACCCGAGCGGCGTGGGGGCTCGCATTCTCGACACTCTCGGGGAAGAAGCTCCCGCCGGCGTTCAACAAGTACCTCGCGCGGCGTCCGCTGCTGGCGAACATGGCGGCGCTGAATACGGTGACGCTCGACCAGTCGAAGCACGAGGTCACGATCACCAACTCGGCGATCAGGACAAGCGGGAGCTATCTCGCGAGCCTCGACACCAACGCCAGCATCGCGGCGGTGCGGACGATGAACGACCGGATGTCCAAGTTTTTCAAGAAGAAGTACAATCTGTAGGTGAACACGATGCCCGAAGACACGCCCCCGACCGGGGCACAGACCGAACAACCCGCGTCCGAGCCGCGGCAGACCTTCCACCGGACGTTTGTCCGGGGGCTGCTCGATCTCATCACGCTCCGCAACGAGAACGTGGTCAAGACCGACAGCTTCGACGAAGCGACCGTTCAGACGGGCGGCGAGCTGACGTGCGAGATCACGAAGGTCGAGCAGGCGAACCCCGGCTTGCCGGATTATTTCCTGCACGTTTCCATCCTCGGGCGGACGTTCGCCTCCGAGGACGGCACGAAGGAGGTCATCCGGGGGATGTTCGACGACGTGTTGGCGGCGTACAGCACCTTCACATCGGTCACGCTGGCGTCGTGCGTCCCCGCGGGGGCGAAGGTACTCGGCGTTCTTCCCGTCACCAACGCCGCGATCCGCGAGGGCGCGGAGGAGTTCGTCTTCACCGTGGATTTCAAGATAGTCGTATCCGAACTCAACTTCCAACAGCAGGAGGAATAAATCATGGCAGGAACCACCGGACGCCAGTTCGGCATCATCACCAACACCTCGGGCGGCGTCGCGTCGCTGATCGTCCCGAACGGGATTCAGTCGCAGAACTCGGTCGAAACGGCCGAAGCGCGCGACGAGCACGGCAAGGTCATCAACATGACGGCGTATTCGAAGTCGAAGACCGTAACCTTCCGCGGACTTCTGAACGATACCGAGTACAGCTTCGACGCGGGCAGCACCATCACCATCGGCGGCGAAACTTACCTCGTCGAGAGCCGCGACATCAACGAACAGAACACGGCCTTCGTCGAGGTGACGATCACGGCCAAGCTGTCCGACAGTGCGACCATCACCGCTTACGCGTAAATAGCGAACAGTCGCACACAAGGAGACCATCCATGCTTAATGTCGAACAACAGATTTTCCTCGCTCGGTCGCCCGAGTTTCAGCGGATCATCAAAGAGGATCCCGTACTGATCGAACTGGGGCGGACGCATATCGACCGCGGCGAAGAGCTGCTCTCGCTTCAGGAAATGTTCCGAGGCACGCTGCGGATCGGTGATGTGATCGTGCAGCCGATCACGCCGGCGCTCTGGTCGCTTCTTTGGTGCATCGGCAACCGGTACACTACCGATCTCCAAAAAATCGACGAGCTGGATACCGACGTTTTCATGTATCTTCTGGCACTCGGGGTGCGGCGTCTCGATATCGAATGGGAGCTGCTGCCGGTCAAGGCGTCCGGCTTCTGTAAGGCGCATAACATCGACATTCTTGATGCCGTGCAGGAGCTCGTTCAGACGATCAATTTGGCCTTCCGTCCGCTGGAGATGTTGCCGCAAGCCGTCGCGGAGGATCCGGAGGGACGACGATTTGATGCCGAATGGCTCGCTCACCTCACCGCAACAGTCGCGCGGGAGACCAACGAACCCGCCCGAGAGGTGATGTTCGACATGCCTCTTTCCACCTGTTACTACTACTACGTCAACGCCATGCGTCGCAATGACCTCAAGGGATTGATCCGCCGTCCGAGCAGTGCCGAGATCAATCAGGCAATCCTCGCCCGCGTGGATGAACTCGGCGAGCAATTCTGCAAGGAGCATATGCCATGCCAGCCGTCGGAAAAATAACGCTCGACATCAAGGAATACGAAGCTCTCCTCGCCCGTGTTCAGAAAAACACCGCAGCCGCGGCGAATAAGATGAGCAGCAGCGTCGGCGAGATCGGCAAGGGCGCCGGCAAAGCGAGCAGCGCGTTGGGCGCATTGGGTGAGGCCGCCGGCAGCGCCGGCGGTCAGATCGGCAAACTGGGACGGGTATTGAGCACCTTCTCCGCGGGGTGGTTGTCCGTGCTGATCGCGGCCATCGGTTTCATCATCTCGCAAATCCAGAATCTGTGGGATCACGCCACGCTGTCTGCCGAGGAGTACGCGCTCAAGGTGGAGCAGGCTGCGGAGCGTTCCGGTAAAGCCTGGGACAAACAGGAAAAGCAGCACTCCGAAGACAAGGGGTACATGAACCGCCTGATCGAACTCTCCAAGAAGGAGCAGCTTTCCAATTCCGCAAAAGTCGAGGCGGCGCAGTTGATCAGCATTCTCTCCGCACGTTACGGCGATCTCGGGATCAGCATCGATCAGGTCGGCAACAAACTCGTCGGAGCCGACAAGGCGCTGCAGCGCTTTCTGGAACGCCAACGCCAGCAGAAGATCGAAATATTGCAGACGAAGATGGACAACAATCTGTCCAAAATCAGTCTTGAAGCGAAAAATGCCGTAAAAGCCCACATCGGCGATGACACCAAGGGACGCTGGGCGACGCTCGGCATGTCGGCGCTCTACACTCACGGCATCGATCTGTACGATAGGGTCGGCGATTATGTGCGGTATAATGAAGACCTGGACGCACAGATCAAACAGTTTTCCAAGTACCGGGATCTGGCCAAAACCGAGGACGCGATCAAGGGTTATCAGAACGTCATCGACCTTCTCGAACAGCAGAAGGAGATGTCGATCCAGATGCGCAATCTCAAAAACTTCGGCGTCGCCACCGAATCCGAAGCGGAGAAGACCTTGCGCGAGCAAACCGAAAAAGACCAGAAAAAAAGCGACTTCACCGTCGAACAAATGCACGAGGCCATGTATCAGGCCAATCTGAACGCCGGTAAGCTCAAGGAAGCGGCGATCATTAAAACCATCAACGATCTCAAAAAACAAGGGATCGAACTCACCATAAAAGAGGCCGAAGCAGTTACCAAGGCACAGCGAGTATGGCAGGGTAATGAAAAATATCGCAAGGACAAAACCGGCCTCGAGGATCAAGTTCATCTGCAGCAGTTGATGGTCCAAGGGAAAAAGGCCGAAGCCCGCCAATGGGAGATCATCTACAGCTACATTCACAGCGGGATGGCCACGAATAGCGACAACGTGGACAAGCTCTTGGAGCTTCAGGATAAACTGGGGTCGCTCAAACTTCAGAAGGAGCGCCAGGATCAAGGCAAGTCACTGTACGAACAAGCTCTGCGGGCGTCCGGGCGCGCAGAGGAAGCGGATCGCTATCGGGCGCTGGAGCATGCGCGAGAAACCAAAGGGGGCGAATTGACGTCTTCCGAACAGAAGGCAACCCTGCGAATGGTCAATCTCACACGACGGCTGGAGCATCTTGCCAAGCTGGACTTTGGTCGATCCAGTATTCAAGCGAATGCGCTCACAGCCCGCGGTGGTGGTGGCGGCAAAGTAATCGGTGATCACAACCAGCAGATACAGCGTACCATCGCACAGCGGGCCGCAAAAACCAACGACCTACTCCGCGACATCAAGCGTGAGATTCGTCACAGCAGTAAAATTTCCGGGGATCCGAGCCACTAAAATGAACGAATTGAATCTCACAACTTTTTTTGCTTCACATGTTCTGCGCCACGAGTATCTCGAATATTCTCGGGATGCGCGTGCAACAGCTTTTTTTCGTGCGGAGATATTGTTGCGAAAAGTTCTTCAACGCGAACTGGACGCCGGGGATCCCCGCATGGTGGCGGCGCTCGGTGAACAGATCATATATCTGCTGCAGCACCCCGACGCTGAAAACACAGCGCCGCGTGCGAGACGATATATTCGGGCGATCACGGTGGGTGAAACGCTTCCGGTCGAGGAGTGTTTCGGACACTGCCGGAATGATTCTGACTGCGGGGAGTGTGATTTCTTGGATTCCTGTCGCTGCATCGGCGACACCGAACCGTACATCGAGCCGCACTCCGGCATGGTCTCGGCGGAGGAGATCGACTGGTCGACGCAGCTTTCCGTCGCCCCTGTGGAATTTCCGGACGGCGACGCCGAGGCGGAGCCCGACGAGCGAGATTTGATGCGGCTCCTGGAATTTTGCCGCTTCATCTTTTCGCTGGACGACTACACGCTGGGGATACTCGCGGCGGTCATAGTCCCCGGCAATGCGGCGGCGGGCAGCTGCACCGTTTCGGATCTGGCGCGGCTCCACGATTGCAGCCGGCAGGCAATGCACCGCAAGATGCTCGCCGCCGTCCGCCGTCATCCGGAACTGGCGCGCATATTCAGCACGGTTTTGAGAAAAATCGCGCGGGCGAGAAAAAAGTTCTACCGCATAGAGGAGCATGATAAAAGTGAGCGTAAATGAACGACTGGCGGCGCTCGAGAATCAAGTGCAAGAGACCAGCAAGACCACATGGCGTGTCTTCGAAGCCGTCTATGGTAACGGTAAACCGGGCCTGATCGCCGACGTTCAGGCGATTCGACAGATGCTCGAGGGAAAAGAGGGTCACGGGCGGACATGGCAATGGGTGATCTCCACGTTGATCGCCGTGGCGGCGGTCCTTGTCGTCCTGTTGAAGAATTAAAAAAAAAGGAAGGCGCGAAATGGCAACCGATAGTTTACGCATGTTGCTTTGTTCCGGTATGATTGATCGCGGGGTGTCCTCCGGTGTAACATATCAGGGGACGGAGGTGGAACGAACGGGTGAGGGAGATATATTCACGTTCCGGTACAAAGGAAAAAAAGAGGACATTGCCGATTTGATGGATCGGTTTTATCACGGTTATCCCACGGATTTCGGAAAACTCGCCTCCTCAAAAATGTATCAGGACGAAGGTCCCAACTGGGTGTGTGAACTCCGTTTTGAAAGTGCGGAAGGATGGTCGACAAACAGTCCACCCACAACCGCGTATGGAAAAAAAAGCTGCGAGCTTGAGTGCGGCATGATCTCCAATGAATTGAGCGCCCACCCCCAATACAGAACCAAATGGGATCACTTCCTGGGGGCGAAAAACGGCACAGGGAATGTTCCCGCTTGGTGGGATAGCGCCAATACCACACAGATCAACAGTTCCGACGCCGAGCGATACAAATGGGTCAGCAGCGCCGAATATTTGCCCGATGGCTGGTATGTATTGAAAACTCCGACGAAACCCGGCGTAACCTCCTGGGATACCGCCACGACTTGCGTCAGAGAATCGGTTCGTTGCCGCAACGCCACGGCGGCTGGTAAGGTCATCCGCGGGATCATTAATAAAAGAGGCACACCGTCCAATACGTTCGGGATAACCGGAGGAGATTGGAAGTGCGATTCTATTCGTGTTTATTGGCACGAACATTACTGGATTGCACAGTGTCTCTGGACGAAAAGCGTTGATGGTTTTTCGTGGGATAAGGATCTGTACGGTCAGGTCAGCGATTAAAAAATGAGGAATAAATCAAATGGCGGAAAATTTGTCGTACAGCATCGGACAGTGTGAATTCTGCGGATGTGACAGTGACGCCGCGTCGAACGATCACATCATCTGCATGCGTTGTCGCGGTGTCATCGAGAACGAATTGTGGGCGCTCCAGCCCGACGAACCGGCGCGGCGGGCCTACGAGCGCGCGCGCCCGCTCTGCAAACTCCGCGGCAAGATCGCCATGCTTCGCAAGGAAAACGAGAAGCTGCGCGACGAGAATGCCGCATACAAGAAAATCATCGGGAAGGAATAATAAAATGCAAAGGTGCAACAAAAAATTCTGTGAGATCTGGGTGTTCGTGCTGGTTCTCTTCGGACTGCTCATTCTGATTATCCTGCTCGCGGGGTGCGGTGCGGTCCAGACACTGGCGCAGGGGGTGAGCGAAAAATCGCTCTCCGGCAGCGGCACAGTGGCGATCCAGCGCGTCGGCATCGACGACGAGACCAAGACGCCGGTCCTGAAATCGACGGTCGTGACCGGCGACTATGCGAGCGCCCGGAACGGCGACAGCGCCTTTCAGTACCGGCGCAAGAAAAGTCCCTCGATCTTCAACACGAACGCCGTGACCGAAGAGGTGACGATCAACTGTATCGGTACGAAGGAAGAAGTCGCGGCCGCTCGCGAACTCGCGGAAAAGGACGCCACAGCGACTTCTCCCGAATCCGAATCTGAAAAGCCCGAAGCAGCGACCGTAATGACGTTCCCACAACCATCCAACAAGTGAGGCGGCAACCATATCGGAGCTGATGAGGAAAATCGATGTTCCTGAAAAGGCTGAATAACTCCGCCGAAGTCGACGAATGGAGATCGATGTGGAACTATGAGGTTCTGCCATACCTGCGCGATCTGCACCTGATTGCGGGGGCGGGTATTCGCATCAATTATCTGCCGGAAGGGTGTGTCATCAGGGTGGCTAATCGTGACGGCGGGGGCATCACTTCGGTTTCCGACGAAGACGGATCGTATAACGGCTACTTCAAGATCACGCTTTCCCCGCCCGTCTCGGGCGCTGCGGTCGTCACCATAGCCGACGGTGCGACGGGGTCGAACAGCATGGCGGTCGTCAACGGCGGCTCGACGTACAGCCTGCCTCCGTACTCGGAGACGGTCTCGGGCGGCGCGCTGTATCTCTTGAAATACACCCCGGCGCAGTACAATTCAGGCGGCGCGGTTGTTTCGAGCGCGACGATGGCCATATCGTCTATCCACCAGAGCGGCGGCTCGTTCCCGACGCTTCCCGACGGCGGCACCTCGGGCGCGTACTATTGCCAGCTCGGGCGCGTGATCTGGTCGAGCGGCTCCGCCGTACCGAAGGTCGTGCAGGACCACACCGCCGGGGTCGTCCAGTTCAACTGGTTCGCGAATTGTTATCTCGGGTAACAGTGATTTTTTCTCCTACCGCTTGTATTTTTCATTGCAAGCGGTATATTTTTGTCGTGTTCGGCGGTAAAAACCGCG
>Ga0310690_10002414_pt1 | contig 30478 bp, 24 predicted proteins | sample AusTroGonzalo_MG_2_FD_207661 | JGI IMG/M metagenome (GOLD analysis project Ga0310690, IMG submission 207661) | Bovine rumen microbial communities from tropical cattle in Woodstock, Queensland, Australia - Gonzalo_04 (v2) (version 2) | ecosystem: Host-associated > Mammals > Digestive system >...
AATCTTTGAGATACCAATAGTTTTATTTATAATCAACCCTTTGTTTTTGTTGGCCCCAGATTATAATTCATTCAAAATTCTTTAGAATAGAAGAAGCTTATTGCTTTGAATTTCTGTTTATTATCAGTTTTCATCGCTGAGTATTTCCTATAAACTTGCAAATATAGAGATTTTTCTCCAAAACCCGTCTCCAATTCCCGATAAAAAACACATCCTATCCCATTTTTCCCCTTAGCCCCTCAGCCCCAATCTCCATACGCCCAAAGGCGAACCATTTCTTGCCCAAGTCCTTCAGCGAGGCCCCAGTATGATAGACCGTATCATCGATGCAGAGGAAGCGGTCAATTTAACGACAAAACAGGATTGAGAAGTAAGGCATCCACCAAAGGATGATAGACTTGTCGGTCGGTCACTTTGGTGATAGTGGTTACTTTTTTGCCCGCGTCCTTTGAAGAGGCCCCGCAATGGTAGATCTTCTCAGTTTTTCTGTCGTAATCCACCACAATATAACGATCGTGATAGATGCCGCAGGTCTTTCGGAAGTCTAGTTGAATCGATGGGTATTGGTTGAGGAAGTCATTGTAGTCACTTTGGTGCAAGCCCCGTCCAATGTTGTCGCTGAAGATGGTTATCCGTATAGTGGGAGCTGCGTTTTTGAGTAGCACAAGCGTTTTCAGGCCGATATAATTGTCAATCACAAAGATGCTGTATTTGGCAGCCTTGTAGATGCTGGAATAGGCGATGTTGGCTTCCACCGATTCGCCATCTAGAATAAGGTATTCGCGACGTGTATTGGGGTCGGTGAAGTCTTGTACTACCTTGGCCAGGTCCGCTTTGGTGACCATGTTGTCTTTGATTTCGGCAATGTCAGATGTGTTTTGTGTAGTTTGCACCGAAAGTTGCAGCAATTCGCGTTGCCCAATGAGTGCGGTGTTGTCAACCATAAAGTCCTTCAACGCTTTAAAGGCGCGAACCAATGCCTTGCTTTGTTGCGTGGCCAATTCTCCTTTCAAGACGGTCATCAGCATATAGACGCCTTGCTCGGTGAAGACGTAGGGTAGTTTCCGATTGCCACCCCAACTTGATGTCAAAAATTTTGATTTCAAGTTTGTTTCGTTGGTGTTTTCGGTTGAAACTGAGCCGTTTGCAGTTAATTCTATGGTCAAATTTTTTGACCTTAAAAATTCGTTCGTTTCATAATTATCTGAAAGTTGGGTGTTTACACCACTTTTTGTGGTCAAAATTTTTGACCTCAAAATCTGTTGATACTCTTCTTTGGTAAGTTGGAATCTGAAATCGGCATCGAATTTCTCTATGTTGTTTTTGACTTGCTGGTTGAAACGGCTCGTTTGATAGCCATAGATTTCAGCGAGGTCGGCATCAAGCATAACCTTCACACCTCGGATGGTGTAAATTGCATCTTTGATAAAGTCGATGGATTCTGTTTTGGGTGGGCAAGGTTTATCGCTATCTGCGGCAACCTTGATGATGTCCGTGGATTTCTTTTTCTTCGTGGTCATAATCTAATGAATTTGAATTATGCCGCAAAGATGCAAACCTTGTCAAGAAAAAGCCGTTGATTAAACGTTTGTAGTCGACTGTAGTCGTTTGTTGTCGTTTGCTGTCGGGTAGAATGCTGAAAAAGAGATTGATGCAATAAACCGCAGCCATAGATGCCCGCCACCGCATCTGCCAACGTTGGCATGACATGGCTGCTGCTTCCCTGTCGTGAGGCAAAGCCAAGAAAGAGTTCAGAGAAAAGTTTTCAGTGTGGGAAGGACCAACCTCGTCCGGGTTGGGCGGGGAGGAAGGGCCGACATGGCGGGGAAGCGCCCGCTTTGTGGGGAGGACCGATGATGTCGGCCTTGATTCTTTAGCTTCGCTGATTTTGCTTTGCCTCAGCATAGTCCGAGCGAGCTCGGCTCTGCGTTCGGCTTGCGCAAAATTGGTCCTTTCCTGTCAAGAGGAAAGGACAAGCGTAGTACATAGGCGTAGGAGATTGCGGATCGAGTCCGCAATGACAACCAGGGGGTATGGGCGAGTGACGAGGGTACTCATTTCCGCGAGTGCTGTTTCGCAAGCGAAACCGGCCCAAACCGCCCCGTCCGCCTGCAATACGCCTCATACGCCTCGCCGAAGTCGCGGCGGAGGCGCTTCTCCTCGCTGCGCACTTGCAGCAGCATGATGCCAATGAAGGCAACATACACCAGCAGCGCCTGCCAGGTCCAGAGCCATACGCACACGCCGGCGAAGTAGACGAAACTCCCTGTCAGCATGGGGTTGCGGCTCAGGCGGTAGGGACCTTCCGTCATCAGGTGCTTCGTGCGGGGCGCCACCTCGTGGCCGAAGGCGTCCATGGGGTTGCCATCGCCCTTGTGCCGCATGTAGACGATGGACCACACGCTGAGCGACAGTCCGAGCACCGCCAACACGAGGGCAATCACCATCCTGGCCATAGGGACAGCCAATAGATTGGGCATCCCCGAGACCCACCACATCAAGGTCGGGATGAGGAGCACGAACATCAGGCCGCCGAGGGCGTAACCGAGGAGTTCTTTTAGTTTGCGCATGTGATTCTCAAATTAAATGTGCTTTATTGACCTTGTAACGACGAGAATAACCGTTTTCGTTTGTGGAAATCAATTTATCTGTTTTTTTGGAAACAAATCTTACATGAATCTATCATAAATGGATTGCTTCACTTCGTTCGCAATGACGCGAAGCGGCAGTGGGGGCAAAGCCAAGAGAGTGCCTAAAGAAGAGTCTTCGTGTGGGAATGCCAAACATTGACTGGGTTGGGTGCGTTGGCCACGGCCGACATGGGGGAGGGGTGTCCGCCTTGTGCGGTGGGCCCTTGATGTCGGCCTTGATTCTTTCGCCCTTTCTTATCAAGAAGAAAGGGCAGAGGAAAGTCGCTTATAATCCTCCAACACATTCCAAATCCCATCCTCGCTCAAGACTCCGCGCTTCAGGTCCTTCGGCAGTTTGCCGGCCTCGTCGGCTTCGAAGTCCTTGCGCCACTGCGGCGAGGTGTAATAGGCCTCCAGTTCGGCGATGTCGGGTTGGAGGGCGGCGAAGTCCTCGAGGGCTTGCTCCAAACGGGCGATGACTTCGGTACTTTTGTCGAGGAGACACTCCATGTGGGTGATGCGTTCGATACGTGTCATAATCAACGGTTTTATTGAGGCAAAAATAGTGATTTTTGCGAAAATTCCATCCCAAATGTTCCACATTCAAATTAATTCCGTACTTTTGCAGCCCGATTTTTAGGCAGAATGGAAAAGAAGAACGAATTCCTGATTCCGGTCAGTGGCCTTGCTCTCGGCTGCCATTCCTTTGAGTATGAGATCGATAACGATTTCTTCGCAGGAATGGATTACTCCGAAGTCCAGCAAGGAAAGGTGTCGGTGAAGTTGGATATCGACCGTCAGGAGACCATGCTGACCCTGCACTTCGACCTCCAAGGGAGCGTGCGCGTGCCTTGCGACCGCTGCGCCGACGAGTTCGACCAGCCCATCGAGAGCCAGCAGGACTTCTTCCTCAAGTTGGGAACGGAGAATGCCGAAGAGTCGGACGACGTGGCTGTCGTTTCGCCCGATCTGAACGAATACGACATCATGCCGTTGGTGTACGAGTACATCATCCTCGCCATCCCGATGCACCGCGTGCATCCCGAAGGCCAGTGCAACCCCGCCGTGATTGAGATGCTCAACCGCGAAGAAGCACCCGAAGAAGAGGAAGAGGCCTCCGACGCCATCGACCCGCGCTGGGCCGCTTTGAAAGACATAGATTTGAACGATAAATAAACAATTGGTAATTAACTAGTTAAAATAACAAAGAAATGGCACATCCTAAAAGAAGACAGTCTCATACCAGAGGCGCTAAGAGAAGAACACATTACAAGGCTGAAACCCCGAACGTGACCATCGATCCCACCACCGGCACCATGCATGTGATGCACCGTGCTTACTACGTGGACGGCGACCTGTACTACAGAGGTCAGCTGGTCATGGCCGCCAAGCAGTGATTGCTGGCGCGTGAACGCGGCACCCGCGAGATCGGATAGGGTGAGTTGTCTCCCGACAATAATGTCGTCGTGGAAAGAATTCAAAAAAAATCTCCAAAATGTGCCGTGATTGAAAAATAATGCTTATCTTTGCATCAGAATTTGATGCGAGGGCATCAAAAAACCAAGTACGGATTTTTTTCATAATCTTTATATTGTTTTTCCCCACCTACTTCCCCAAGAGGTGGGGTTTTTTGTTATCTTTGCCGAAAATTTGAATCAACAAGCAAACACATAACACTATGAAAAAAGTATTCTCATTAATCGCTGCGCTCGTGCTGACCTTCAGCGTGGCGCGCGCCAACGAAGGCATGTGGCTGCCTTACGCCCTCAACGGACAAAACCTCGCCGAGATGCAAGCCATGGGCTGCCAACTCACGGCGGAACAGATCTTCAGCTTCAACCAACCCAGCATCAAGGACGCCATCGTGCAGTTCGGTGGCGGCTGCACGGGCGAGATCATCTCTCCCCAAGGCCTGCTGCTCACCAACCACCACTGCGGACTTGGCTATGTGCAGAAACACTCGTCTATCGAGCACGACTACCTCACCGACGGTTTCTGGGCCAAGAATATGGGCGAGGAACTGCCCAACCCCGGCCTGTCTGTCCTCTTCTTAAATAAGGTGGAAGACGTGACCGATGCCGTGCTGAAAGGCGTCACCGCCCAGACTAGCGAGGCCGACCGTGAAGAGATCATCGCCAAGAACTCGCGCCAGCTTGAGAAAGACCGCAAGGGCGACCGCAACGTGCGCATCGAAATCGTGCCTTTCTATAGTGGCAACCAATACATCCTCTTTGAGTACGACGAATACAAGGACGTGCGCCTCGTGTGCTGCCCGCCTTGGGGCATCGGCAAGTTTGGCGCCGACACCGACAACTGGACCTGGCCGCGCCACAAAGGCGACTTCAACATATTCCGCGTCTACACCGCCCCCGACGGCAGTCCTGCTGAATACAGCGCCGACAACGTCCCGATGAAGTCTAAGTGGTTCCTTCCTATTAATTTAGGTGGCGTGAAGCCTGGCGACTATGCCATGATCCTCGGCTATCCTGGCTCGACCGACCGTTATTCGACCTCCTACACGGTGCAGAACGTCATCAACGAAGAAGGCCCTGCCATCATCGAATGCCGCACCACCAAGCTTGAGAACTACCGCAAACACATGGACGCCGACCAAGAGGTGTTCATCATGTACGCCTCCAAGCAGGCCAGCGTGTCGAACTACTGGAAATACTACATCGGACAGGTGAAGCAGCTCAAGCGCAACCACGTCTATGAGCGCCGTCTCGCCCAAGAGGAGGACTTCATGAACTGGGTCAATGCCGACCCCGCACGCCAAGCCGAATACGGCAATATCTTTGAAGGCATCCGACAGAAGTGGGAGATCCTCGACGAGATCGAGAAGTCGTTCGTCTACCATCGCGAAGCCGGTTGGAACGGTGGCGAGGCCATCGCCTTCAGCCGTAGGTTCATGCGCATCAACAAAATGATTGCTGACAAGGCCGAAAAGGCCGACATCAAGGCCGCTGCCGAGGCCATGCAAGGCAGCGTGGACGCCTTCTTCAAAGACTACAGCATGCCCCTCGACCAAGACGTGACCACCGCCTTGCTCAACTTGTTCTACAAGAACATCCCCGCCGAACTTCGTCCGAGCGAGGTCACCCGTATCGGCGACGAGAACGGTGGCGACTTCAGCGCCTTCGTGGCCAAAGCCTTCACCAAGTCCGTCTTCACTGACAAGGCCCGCCTCGAGAAGTGGATGCAGAACCCGAAGAGCCTGGACAAAGACCCGCTCTTTGCCTTGGCGATGAACATCATCGACTCGTACCAAGAGCTTTATGCCCGTTACGAGGAGGCCCAGAACCTCGGCAACCAGGGCGAGCGCCTCTATATGAAGGGCTTGATGGAGATGCAGAGCGACCGCAACTTCTATCCCGATGCCAACTTCACCATGCGCCTCACCTATGGCACCGTGGAGCCTTACAAGGCCGCCGATGCCGTCAACTACAACTACTACACCACCATGGACGGTGTGATGGCCAAGTATGTGCCCGGCAACTGGGAGTTCGACATCCCGCAGGATGTCCGCGACCTGGCCAACAACAGGGACTATGGCCGTTATGCCGATGAGAATGGCGACCTCGTGGTCAACTTCATCACCACCAACGACATCACGGGTGGCAACTCGGGCAGTCCCGTCATCGACGGCGAGGGCAACCTCATCGGTTTGGCCTTCGACGGCAACTGGGAGGCCATGAGTGGCGACCTCAGCTTCGAGAACAAGGTGCAGCGCACCATCTGCATGGATGTCCGCTATCTGCTGTGGTGCATCGAGAAGGTGGGCAAGTGCCAGAACATCATCGATGAGCTGGTAATTAAATAATTTGATAGGATAAATATTTTGGACGCGAGACTGCGAGACGCGAGACACGAGGCTTTGGTCTTGTCCCGTGTCCCGAAGTCCCGCGTCCCGTGTCAAAAACACACGGATGAGCAGGGGTTTCATAAAAGAAGGCGATCAAGAAGAGATCCCGATGGTGCCGCCAAGGGCCTACCTGCCGGAAGGCGTGCCCAACTATGTCACCAAAGAAGGTCTTGACGCGCTCAAAGAGGAACTGAAAAACCTTGAGACGGAGCGCGTCAAGGCGGGTGACAACTACATCATGGTCAATTTCCTCGACGCCACCATCAAGCAACTCGTCGGCCGTATCAATAGTGCCGTGGAGGTCGACCTCTCCAAGGTCGCCAAGGACACGGTGAGTTTCGGGGCTTGGGTGCGCTACAACGGTCGCGTGGTGCGCATTGTGGGGGTGGACGAAGCCGACGTGAACAAAGGCCTCGTCTCCTTCATCTCACCCTTTGCCAAGTTGTTGATAGGGAAGAAGGCGGGAGATGTCATAGAATTGAAAGGCTCGGAAAAGATAAGTGTCGAGGAGGTGTCGTTTGAGCCGATGGAACTCACGCAGATTGTACAAGACAAGCCCGCTCAAACAGCGATAACAACAGAAAAGCGTCCTCGAAGAATCATCGAAGAGCAGTCCGAACCGACGACACTGGAACAGCCGATTATAGAGGACAAAACCATTGGCTCTCCAGCCAAGGCGGATGAACCGCGCCGGTTTGAGCCTGAATTGAATCCCGTTGAATTCCTGCCCATCGTCAACGAGCGGGGCAACATCGTTGGACGGGCCATGTATGTGGAGCTTCACAAAGGAAGCAAGATGCTGCACCCTGTCGCGCATCTGCATGTCATCGATGGCAAGGGAGTGACCACACGGCGTTATTGGTGGCATGTGGCGTTTGGCGACACCCCAGAGAAAACGCTAAAGCGGAAGATGGTGGAAACGCTAGGGCTATCGGGAGTGAACCCGAAGTTGAAGCGGCAATACATCAGGGAGACCAAGACCGAGAAAGAGCTTGTATATGTCTTTACGGTTGTTTCCGAAGAGGATTTGCCTATTCCACCAGAGGGGAAAGCGTATCTCGAGTTATTTGATAAGGATTAGCTAATATAATCATGGCACCAATGTCAGCGAATGGTGCTTGTTTTTGACGGCCAACAGCCCGACTTCCTCGCTGTAGTACCACGAATGGTACAACTCGCCGGTTTGTGTGTTGTAGTCTTGGCTGACATGCACATCGTCGTAGGTGACATCGCCGATGGTGATGGTTTCGGTGGGCTCGTTAAGGTCGATATGGGTAAGCCACATCTCCCTGTTCCAACTATAATAAAGGTATTTCCCCGGTATCACGGTGAACAACATTTGACTGCCGATGCTATCGGTATAGCAGTGCAACTGCACTGAGCGCGCATAACAGTAGGGCTGCTGGATGATGGACGTTTTCGCGTCGTCGGCGTAATCCCAATAGTCTTCCGAGAAGGGTTTGGTCTCGTCGTAGGTGACGATATACAGCAGCGTGTCGCCGTCTTGGTTCACGAAATGGAGCATTTGTCCCTTCTGATAGGGGATAGCGGCGGCATCTTCGTCGGGCAGGCGGAGGTAGATGGTAGGCTCTTTCAGGCAGGAAGTCATCAATGCCACAAGGGCGAGGCAAAAGATCAAGTGCTTTTTCATAGTGTTTACTCCTTATCTTTTAGTCCGTAACGAAATCCGATGCTGATAAGACCCTCCATGCCCACGCCGACTTGCATGAAACCGGCGAATTGCTTTGTGCCGATCTCGATGCCGATGGGCGTAACCTGATAGCCGTCCAACATGAGGCTCAACTCGGGTGGGTTCACTTCGTAGAGGTCGGGGTGGTATTCTTCCTGTCGGTAAGTCACATAGTGAAAGCCCAAGGTGGCCACTTTGCTGTATAGGTTGACATACTTGGTATTTAGCCAATTAATCTTGAGATGCGGGATAATCGCGAAGCTATTCTCGCTCACCTTGCAGATGAGGGCGTTTTGGCCAGACACATTGCCAGAATAGGCCAGGCGGATGGGGTCGTAGCAAAAGGTGAGGCCGATGCCGATGACCTTGTTGAGGCGGCGCGTGTAGGTGACATAAAACGCACCGATGTTGTCCGTTTCAGGATAAATCATGCAGCCGGGATTGAAACGGAAGCTGCTGGAGGGCAGGTGCCCGTAGCCGATGCTGAACTCGTTTTTGTTGCTCCTGACAGTGTCCAGCTGCGCGAAGGCAGGCACTGCAAAGGCGATGAGCAATCCGAGCATAATTAATTTGATTTTCATAAATAATTGAATTTTGAATCTTTGAATTTTAAATTTTGAATCCTACTCTGTGGGCCTAACGGCGGCAAACCTGAAGTTGAAGAACCAGCCTTCGGCTTCATCTGTGCCGTTGTTGATGACGAGATGATAGCGGTTCAGCGGCTCGTCGCCCATAAAGTATCTCCACGATGCATCTTCATAAGTGCCGATGGTTTCGCAAGTAACCAAGGAACTGTCTCTGCTTGTAATGCTTATTGTGCAGTCACCGAAATCTTCATAGAAATAAACCCAGACCGTATTTCCTTCCATATATGCCTCAATGTTCGGGCTGCGCATGTCGCCGTTGGACATAGAGCCTTTGATGTCGATTTTGTTTTTGTCGTCGGTTTCGTTGACCTTCTTGCATGAGAATGTCAACAAGGAAAGAGCAATGATACTCAAGATCATGATTAAATACTTGCTTTTCATATTGTTATTGTTTTGTATTCATTTTATTGTTGAGACTTGCGCGGATTTTGTCGACATTGTAAACGCTGCAACCGAGCACGTCAGCATATTCTTGCCGCGAGAGCTTGAAATGCGAGAGCAGGCAGTAGCGGAACTCCATATCGTTGAGGTCGGGATATTGCTTATGTACAAAGGTGATGAAGCCTGGATGTACCCCTTCGAAAGCGGCTTCGAAACCCGCCCAATGGTCTTCACCGTCAAAAAGCGACTTCTCCAAGTCCTTGAAAGCAATTGGGTTGCTCCTGTCGTGCGACAGCACCTCGAAGCATCGGATGATGTTGCATTTCTGAAGGTATTCGTCTTTCAGCTTGTCGCCAAATTCGGCCTGTAGTTCGCTTTGCTGCGCGTTCTGTTTCTGTAGTTCATCGTATTGTGCTTGCATTGCAGTCTGCTCTTGCTGTTGTTGCGCATTGCGTTTCTTCAGTTCCAGCAAGCTTGCGTTGATTTCTGCTTCAATACGCTTCTTTTTCAAAGCGTTGAGAATCAATATGGTGACTAAAACCAATGCCGCAATCAGGATGATGGTGAGCACGATGATCAGCCTTTGCCGTGAAAGCATTTGGCGATTGTGTTGGTTGGCCTGTGCCTCAAAGTCGTATTTCTTTTGGATTTCAAGGACGGAGCTTTGGGTTTGGTCGCCAAGAATGTCCAAAGCCACCTGTTCGTGCTGTTTTTCAAACTGGTAGGCTTTTTCGTAGTCGCCCACCGCCAAAGCATCCTTGATGAGGAAACCATAGACTGCGGCTTGCGTCTCAGGACTGCATTCCACGGTTTCCATCGCGTTGAACATCTGTGTTTTATAGTAATCCAAGGAATCGCGATTATCCAATGCCAAATAGACCTTTGCTAAATTGAGCAAGGCGATGGGGCGTCGTTTTTCGTCCACCAGAGGCACGGATTTACGAAGGCAATCCAAGGCAGCGTCGTATTTGTCAATCAGTTGATAGACAACGGAATAGTTGTTCCAAACCGAGGCTTCTGTGATCTTATCTTCGGAGGTTTGGGCCAAATGCAAGGCTTGGTCGAGATAGACAAAAGCACTGTCATACTCGTCGTTGACGATGTTCATCATGGCCACGGCGTTGAGGCAGCGGGCCTTGCGCGAGAGGCTGTCGCCCCACAGTGCGGCGGCGGCTTTGTAGTTCGTGATGGCATCGGCCTCGTTGCCCGCTGCATTGAGCAGGTCACCTATATAATATTGCGCGAAGGCCGCGCTAACCGAGTCGCCAGCCATGCGGCCGTAGCGGTCGGCTTCCTTGTAGCAATTCATCGCCGACTCGTATTCCTTTTTGGCTTGGCGCACACAGCCGCTATAAAGCGCGGCAGGGGCGGCGTTTTCGTAATCCTTCTGGCTCACGAAGAAATCGTAGGCTTCAAAGATGTCTTCGCGGTGGCTGATGTCCTCGTAGGCCTTGTAGGCGTCGCGCACTTCGGCCACGACGGTTTGCATCCGTTCCGACTTGCTTTTGGTGTTGCAAGCGGGAAGGAGCATGACCATTCCGAGTAAGAGCAAAAAGCGTTTGTTGATCATGACCAAAAGGCTGTTCATAATGCGTTCGTTTTTCAAACGCAAAAGTATAACTAAAATTGGGCTTTTTTACACCGGAAAAGGTCATTACAAACTATTACAGTATATTTGCTCTGATAATCAATGTGTTGATAGAATGGATTACAAACTTTTTGATGTACAAAAAACTTGTTTTCCCTCTTTCGGGGTAAGAAATTCTGTGTATTTTTGCAGCCACGAACTAAAAAACAAGATAAAATGAACAACAAGAAACTCTATCGTTCGATGGCCGACAAGAAGCTCTGCGGCGTGTGTGGCGGACTTGGCGAATACTTTGAGGTGGACCCCACCTTGATCCGTCTTTTATGGGTCATCTTTACCTTCATGGGTGGCGCTGGCCTTCTGGCTTACATCATCTGTGCCATCATCGTGCCACAACAGAATCAGTTGCCTGAACCGTAATTCTAAACAGAACCAACTAAACGGAAGAAAACCGCGTGTCGAAGACACGCTATCCCATTATCCCCATACGCGCAGTGTGGGGGCGTGCGTCCTACACCGCCTTGCTCTTCACACTGCCCGACTCTCCAAGCCGCGTGTCGAAGACACGCTACTAGTCATCTCGTAGAAAGTATCGCTCGTCGATACTGACTCCGTTCTCCGTCAGGAAAGCACGATGTTCCTTGGCAAAAGTCTTCTTACGATGATGTTCTTTCTGCTTCTTGATGTAGCCTACGATCATGTCTTTGTCGCGCAAGCTATAGCTGAATCCGGCATACTCTCGACCCCAGCCACGAAAGCATGGAAAGTGTGGATTTGTTTTCAGCCACTTGCTGCTGTCTGTCTTCACTCGTTGCACGAATGCTGCCAGTGATAAGTATGACGGCAGGGATACGAACATGTGTATATGGTCGGCAATGCCTCCTATACGGTAGGTCTGGCATCTTAAATTCTTCGCTATGCCATAGATGTAGGCGTATAGTTCCCGCTCGTGTTCTTCGTTGATGGTGGGTTCGCTGCGGTAGGTGCGGATGACGATGTGGTAGTAGGATGTTGTGTAGCTCATGATGATATGTTTTGGGCCCCACACTGCATGTGGGGTGGATGGTCTGTGTCGCCCCACACTGCATGTGGGGTAAATAGGATGGCGTGTCTTCGACACGCTTACTTTGGGTTAGTCCTATAGTTGTTGGTTGTCAAAGAAATGCTCACGTTCTAGTTCGGCGAGGACCATTCGGATTTCCCAATACTCGTAGTTTTCTCCGAGTACATCCTTAGCTGCGCCCAGACTGGGGTCGAAGGTGGACTCGAAATAGTCCAGGATCTCGTTGTATTTCTCTTTCTCTATGAATGAACCGGCTTCATATATGCCTTGTTCAACGAGTTTGGTGAGGTGGCCTTGGATGGTTGTGGTCGCCAATTTTCTCTCTTTGGCGATAGCCTCGACTGTCATCCCGCTGTCGAACATCGATTTGGTGACGAGGTAGGTTTCTCCTTTTTGTTTCTTCTCTTTTTTCTCGGGTTCTTCGGGCATCACTCCTAGGTCGGCAGTTTCGGGGTTTCCACCTATAAAGCGCAGGACGATGTCGAGGATTTCGGCACCATAAACTTTCACGCGCTTGGGCCCCATGCCTTCGATTCCTTTCAAGGCCTGTAAGGTGACGGGCTTCTCTTGGGCAATGAGTTTCAATGGTTTATTGGGAATGATGGTATAGAGTTCGGTCTCGAGTTCCTCGGCTTTTCTGAAGCGCCAGGCGCGCAATTGGGCATACAATGGACTCTTGTCCATGACATCATCCTTGATTTCTACCTTCTTCTTTCCGCTTTTCTCTGCTTCTATCGCTTTCACCGACTTGGTCTTTTGGTATTCCTTGACCGTGAAGCCCTCTTTACAGGCCTCCAAGCAGCAATCTTTCAGGTAGATGTCCTCTTTGAGTAACTTTAAGGCTTCCGTAAGTTGTTCATTTATAGTTTGGTTGTCAGTCTTGAAGGGCAAATCGAACAAACCCTTGGCAATGGCTTTCAGATGCTCGTCGAAGTAGGCAACACCTTTTATTAGACGCTCTTGCAAAACCGGGTTTTGCTCGCATGAAGGCGCTTGCTCATGCAGTTTCCGAATCTGACCTTCGAATTTGATGCCAACTGAACATAGTTCTTCGTGAATCTTGTTGCGCCGCTGTGAGAGGTCATGGATCATGGAGCCTTCGAAGAGGGTGTCATTGTCGTAGATGACTTTCATCAGCCTGCCGCAGTCCTTGTAAATGCCGTCAAAGTCGATGAGTTCGAGCATGGTCTCCAATTCGTAGTCGTGGCGCAATGTGTCCACTTTTTCTTGTGTTGGCTCCTTCTCGGGAAGGTGCTCCACAAACTGGTCAACGGAATAGTCGTTGACCAAGGCATTGGAGGTGATGCGGGTCTTCAGCACGAGGCCTTCAAGCGAGGTGCAGCGGCTCAATGCGACATACACTTGTCCATGGGCGAAGGCCTGTCCCGCGTCGACGATGACCTTGTCGAAGGTGAGGCCTTGGCTCTTGTGGATGGTGACGGCCCAAGCCAGACGCAAAGGGATTTGGGTGAAGCTGCCGATTTCCTTCTCTTCAATGTCTTGGTTTTCGGCGTTGATGGTGTATTCCATGTTCTGCCAGGTGAGCTTGGGCACGACGATGTGTTCTGCGCCGCATTTCACCGTGACGGTGCCCTCGTCTTCATCATAACCTACCAGCCGCCCGATTTTGCCATTATAAAAGGCCTTCTCCGGACTTGGGTCGTTCTTCACAAACATCACCTGCGCACCCACTTTTAGCACCAGCTCTTCCTTGGTGGGGTAGGTGTTTTCGGGGAAGGTTCCGTGCACCATAGCTTCAAATACCAGAGGTTTTTCATCGATGGCTTCAAGCTTTGACTCGTTGATTTGGTCGGCTTGGTAGTTGTGGGTGGTCAGGGTGATGTAGCCCTCGTTGTCTTTAGGCACAAAACTTGGCTGGAAACGGCTGTTGAGCAGGCGCACGCAGTCGGCATCCATTTGGTTGTGGCGCACTTTGTTCAACAGGGTGATGAAGTCCTCGTCGTGTTGGCGGTAGATGTGCTCCAATTCCACGCAGACGTAGGGTGTCTTTTGCAGCACTTGGCTACCGAAGAAATATGGCGTGTCATAGTAGGGCGACAGCACCTCCCATTCCTCGGTCTTGGCCACGGGAGCCAGTTGATGCACATCGCCAATCATAAGGAGTTGCAATCCGCCAAAAGGCTTCTGAGAGCGGCGCACACGGCGCAACACCGCATCGATGGCATCCAAGACGTCGGCGCGCACCATGCTGATCTCATCGATGATAAGCAGGTCGAGGCTTCGGATAAGGTTGATCTTCTTTTTGTTGAGTTTTTGGTATTGGGCGGCTACCGTTTTCGCGTTGAAAGCCTTGCCCAATGCGTTCTCTGGGATTTGTGGTCCGAAAGGCAACTGGAAAAACGAATGAATCGTCTGTCCTCCCGCATTGATGGCGGCAACGCCCGTGGGGGCCACCACGACCATGCGCTTGTACGTCTTCAGCGGCAGGTTCTTCAAGAAGGTGGTCTTTCCCGTGCCCGCCTTCCCCGTAAGGAAGATATGTGAGTCGGTGTAGAGAACCAGCTCTTCGACGAAGTCAAGTTTTTGGTTGACAAAGGTTTGCTGCGCCATGTTTTCAATCGTGTTCAAAGTGCTAAAATAAGGATTATTTTTCATTTTTGTTTAATTTTTGTGGTGGAGTATGGAGAATTATTGTAATTTTGCAGTCAGTTGGTCGCGGACAACGGAACGAAAAACAAATGGATTATCAAGACGTGAGGGACGGGCCATTAGGCATGATACCTCCCGCGATAACAAATAAAGCCTTCCTCACAGGGAGGCTTTTCTTATAATTCGCTTGTAAAGTGTATGGAAAGCGAGACTTTTGTTTTTCCCAATACGAATTTCCTCAACGTATACATAAAGGTTACCTAGATGGCAAATTTGTAATCGCACTTTTGATTGATTAGTTCAATTAGTTCAGAAAATGGAATCTTAGTTGGATGTTCTTTGTCGAATGGTAGCTTGTTTGTCATAGCTTTTTATTTGTTTTCTTGCCGCAAAGAAAAACCATCCGTCAAGATAAAGCCGTTGAACAAACGTTTGTAGTCGACTGTAATCGTTTGTTGTCGTTTGCTGTCGGATATATTTCAGATATTCAATAAAATATGTATAATTGAAAAATCAACGTTTTCCAATTGAACAATTTACTATCTTTGTAGGCTCTAATAGAAGTATCATAATTAAAACCATATCCTATGAAAAAAGTATTCACTGCAATTCTGGCTTTGGTTCTCGTTTTTTCCTTCGGGAAAGCCAATGCCTGCACTAATTTCCTCATCACCAAAGGCGCTTCGGCCGACGGCTCCTGCATGATTTCCTATGCTGCCGATAGCCATGTGCTCTATGGCGAACTCTATCATTATCCCGCACAAGACTGGCCTGCCGGAGCCATGCTCGACGTGTACGATTGGGACGGCGGCATGTACCATGGCCAAATCCCTCAAGTGGCGCACACCTATAATGTGGTCGGCAACATGAATGAATGGCAGGTGGCCATCGGTGAGACGACTTACGGCGGCCTCGAATGCCTCTGGGAAGGCCAAGGTATCATCGACTACGGTAGCCTGATTTATATCACTCTGCAGCGTGCCAAGACTGCTCGTGAAGCCATCAAGTGCATGGGCGAATTGGTCTACAACTACGGCTATGTCAGCGAGGGCGAGTCGTTCTCCATCTGTGACACCGAGGAGTGCTGGATCCTTGAGATGATCGGCAAAGGACCGCAAAACAAAGGTGCCGTGTGGGTGGCCCGTCGTATCCCCGACGGCTATGTGAGCGGCCATGCCAACCAGGCTCGCATCACCACTTTCCCCTTGGCCTCGCGCAAGTGCAAGACCAGTATCACTTTCAAGAACATCGACAAGCTCCTGAAAGACCCGAACATCGACTGCGTCTATGCCGACGATGTCATCAGCTTCGCCAAGCAGATGAAGCTTTACAACGGTCCCGATGCAGAGTTCTCGTTCTCGGATGTCTACAACCCTGTCACCTTCGACGGCGCCCGCTTCTGCGACCTCCGCGTGTGGGCCATGTTCAACAAGGTGACCGACAATATGCAGGACTATTGGGGCTATGCTACGGGTCGCAACATCCTGCGTGCCCAGCCTTACACGGCCGGCATGTGCCAGACGCCCGCCAACTTCCCCACCAACCGCATGCCCCTTTGGGTGCAGCCTAACAAGAAGGTCAGCGTCCTCGACATGATGGACTTCATGCGCGACCACCTCGAAGGCACCGAACTCGACATGTCGCAAGACCTTGGAGCGGGTCCCTTCCACTGCCCCTACCGCTGGCGTCCCATGGATTGGGAAGTCGACGGTGTGACCTATGTGCACGAGCGAACCACCGCCACCCAGCAGACAGGCTTCAGCTTCGTTGCCCAGAGCCGTGGCTATCTCGAATCGCCTCTCGGCGGCATCATTTGGTTTGGCGTTGACGACACCGACAACTGCGTCTATTGCCCCATGTATACCTGCATGACTGAGATCCCCGAGTGCTTCCGCGAAGGCAACGGATCGATGAGCGAGTGGTCGGAGACCTCCGCCTTCTGGACCTTCAACCAGATGAGCAACTGGGCTTATACGAAGTATGACTACATCCATCCCGAAATCCGCACCCGTCAACGTGCCATGGAGACCGAATGGGTGGAGAATCTGGTGCCTGCCTTGGACAAGCGCGTGAATGCCATCAAAGGCAGAGAGGCCCAAATCAGGGAACTCACTGCTTTCTCATGCAATGCCGCCAACGAGATGACCGCCCAATGGAAGAAGTTCTATCACGAACTGTTCATGAAGTATATGGACGGCAACCTGAACACGCCTCAACCCCTCCAGCCTGGCAGCAGATATACGCCCATCAAGAGCGAACACCCGAGCTATAGCGAGGAGTTCTATCGCATGATCATCCAGCAGACGGGCGACCGTTACAGAGCCTATTAAGAACAACAATTCAACAGTCAACAACCAACGATTCAACATCATATGACAAACCCGGAAGAAGTAAAAGAAGAAAAGAAGTCGCTCAATTTCATTGAAGCGAAAGTGGAAGAAGACCTCGCCAACGGCAAGAACGGCGGACGTGTGCAGACACGTTTTCCCCCAGAGCCGAACGGTTACCTCCACATCGGCCACGCCAAGGCCATCTGCCTCGACTTCGGCATCGCCGCGCAGCATGACGGCGTGTGCAACTTGCGCTTCGACGACACCAACCCCACCAAGGAGAACATGGAGTATGTCGACGCCATCAAAGAGGATATCCAATGGCTGGGCTACCAGTGGGGCAACGAATACTACGCCTCCGATTACTTCCAGCAACTCTGGGATTTTGCCATAGAACTGATCAAACGCGGCAAGGCTTACATCGACGAGCAAAGTTCCGAGGAAATTGCCGCACAGAAGGGTACGCCTACGCAACCCGGCATCGAGAGCCCTTACCGCAATCGTCCCGTTGAGGAGTCGCTTGACCTGTTCAATAAGATGAACAATGGCGAGATTGGCGAGGGTAAAATGGTGCTACGCGCCAAAATCGATATGGCCAACCCGAACATGCACTTCCGCGACCCCATCATCTATCGTGTCGTCGACACGCCGCACCACCGCACGGGCACCAAGTGGCATGCCTACCCGATGTACGACTTTGCCCACGGACAAAGCGACTACTTCGAAGGTGTCACCCACTCGCTCTGCACCTTGGAGTTTGTGGTACACCGTCCGCTCTACGACCTCTTCGTCGACTGGCTGAAGGAGATTAGGGGAGAGGGCGACAACATGGACGACAACCGTCCGCGTCAGACCGAGTTCAACAAACTGAACCTCAACTATATCCTGTTGAGCAAGCGTAACCTGCTCGTCCTCGTCAACGAGGGTCTGGTGAGTGGTTGGGACGACCCGCGCATGCCCACGATTTGCGGCTTCCGTCGCCGTGGCTACACGCCGAGCGGCATCCACAAGTTCATCGACAAGATTGGTTATACCACCTACGATGCCTTGAACGATTTCGCCTTGATGGAGAGCGCCATCCGCGAAGACCTCAATGCCACCGCCACCCGCGTGGCCGCTGTGGTCAACCCGGTGAAGCTTGTCATCACCAACTATCCCGAAGGACAAATCGAAGAGATGGAAGCCATCAACAATCCTGAGGACGAGACTGCTGGCAGCCACAAAATCGCCTTCAGCCGCGAGCTGTGGATTGAGAAGGAAGACTTCATGGAAGAGGCCCCGAAGAAATATTTCCGCATGACGCCTGGCAACGAGGTGCGCCTCAAGAATGCCTACATCGTGAAATGCACGGGCTGCAAGAAGGATGAAAATGGCGAGGTCGTTGAGGTCTATGCCGAGTACGACCCCGACACCAAGAGCGGCATGCCTGGTGCCAACCGTAAGGTGAAAGGCACCATCCATTGGGTGAGTTGCGAGCGTTGCCTCCAAGCCGAGGTGCGCATGTACGACCGCCTCTGGAAGGTGGAGAACCCGCGCGACGAACTGGCCCGCCTGCAAGGCGAAGGCAAGACCCCGCTTGAGGCCATGAAGGAGATGATGAATCCCGACTCGTTGGAGGTGCGCCCCGTGTGCTACGTGGAGGAATACCTGGCCGACGCCAAGCCGCTCGACCACTTCCAGTTCCAGCGCATCGGCTACTTCACCGTTGACAAGGACAGCACATCAGGACATCTGGTCTTCAACCGCACCGTGGCGTTGAAGGACACATGGGCTAAGACAATGTAATTTGTAATCATCTTGAATTCATTGTTTTGTGGAGACGGAGTGCACACCGTCTCCACATTTTTTTTGTAAAAACCCCTGTTTTTTCTTGCGACATTCAAAAAAATTGTATTTTTGCCGCCGAATCGGCTATGCCAGTTCGCAACATATTGAATAATTAGAAGCGTTATTGCTTCCTTTCACTTGAGAACCTGGAAAATTTTCAAGCAAAGTAATAAGGGAGGTTGGATAACGGCTTCACGCAATTTTGCGTGGGCTGTTTTCACATTCTTTATTACAGGTAATTTCCAGGACCTTCAAGTGAAATGCGAAAAATAGCAGCTCACGCTTCTTTTGTTTGGTGCGAAAACAGTTAACCTATTGTATAACAAATTAAAAGCATACGTAAACAAAAGATGAAAACTCAAACTGATAGTCTCAAATTGAGGAAAACCTACCAGCCACCCAGAGCGGAAATTATCGGAATGGTGACACAAAGTGTATTGTGCAACTCGGCACTAATCGCCAACACCACTGAAGCAGTCACTACAGAAACATTTGTGTTCCCATGACATCTATTTTTAAAAAGAGGAAAAAGAGACTGAGAATTGCGTTCCTCATATTTAGCGTGGTCGAATTATACATTATCGTCAATTTCGTGGCATGCAACGGCTCTGAAGATTCCAGGTTTTCCAGAAGGTCAATGAACTACTACGATGACGATGCCTTCGGATACGACCAGTCGGAACAAGAGGAACAACTTAGCGAACGTGAAGAGCTTATCCAGAGAATGGAAGCAGAATACTCAAGATTTTTGGGAACGCAAACAGAAGACAACATCATCCCGTAAAACAAGAAAATGAATAATAAAAATAAAAGTAAAATGAAAATCCACAAAATGATTATATTAGGCTTGGTGGCTACCAGCCTAATGGCCTCGTGCAAGAAAGAGACCCCGGCCAGCGAAGACAACAATCTCGGGAACCTCAATCTGAATGGCATCTCATTCTCGGCCAGCACCGAGGAGGACGATTCCGACAAGACTTACCTTTCGGGTACGGATATCCGCTGGATGGCCAATGACCTGATTCTTGTCAAGAATAACAGTAACCAACAAGTTCCTTTCCAAGTTGTGGAAGGCATTGATACCCATACGGGTACTTTTTATACAGGCTATACTTTCAGCCGTACACCTGCTTACGATGCCGCTTATCCTTACGACATGGTGACCATTAGCGGAACAACGGCCACTTTCACCATCCCCAGCACTCAGACCATGAACATGTCGAAGGTGGGCTCATTCGGCAACGGCGCCATGCCCATGGTGGCTCACTCGACCAACAACACGCTGAACTTCAAGAACGTTTTTGGGGGCATCGTTTTCCCGCTGATTAAGAATGACGATATCACAACCGTGAAGAGGATTGTGCTTGTCTCAAACATCAGTACTGAAAAACTTTGGGGAAAATTTACCGCACCCTGTAACAGCAATACACCAAATCCGACCTATGTTTCTGGTTCTGGTGGCGACAACACAATTGAATTGGTTTGCCCCAGCGCTGTTACATTGACCAATACAGCCACAGACTTTGTCATTATGATTCCACCCGGGACACTTGAAAAAGGATTCATGGTTAGCGTTTATGACGGCAGCGACAATCTCGTTTATAGAAAGAAAGTTGAATGGAACGATTGGTCTGCTCAATATGGTAGCGGCAGGGATCTGATTCAGCGCAGCAAACTGCGTAAAGTGAGCACCAATATTGAGCCTGGTATCGGTTTTTCCGTCAGTAACAGCCAGCGCGTGCGGCTCTCGCTTGGCAACCTGCAATGGAGTGCCAAAAACGGCGATGGGCGGAATGCCAATACTACTCACGCTGTAGCTGGAGGTGGTACCGCCGCTGGCACCTTCCGTTTTTCGGAACATCCTTGGGATCGCGTCGGAGGTTCTGGGTATGGTAATGTGTACCATACAAACGCCAGTGGCGCTTCAGTGCAATCAAATAACAATTCTCGCACCGCGGATTACGCGGGTTGGATTGACCTATTCGCTTGGGGAACCAGTTGCTGGAGTGGGAGTGGGGGCGTGGATTACTATATGCCTTATCAGAAATCGACGTTATCATCCAACTATTGGCCAGGTAACAGTAGCACAGCCAACATTTCAGGTACTAACGCCGACTGGGGTGTGTATAATGCCATCTGGAACCCTGCCAGAAATGCTTACGATGCTCCCGGCACATGGCGCACCCTTACCACCGCCGAATGGCATTATTTGTTGAGGTCGCGAGTGACAGAAGGAAAGGCTTCGGTCTGTTTTGCGAAAGTTCGCTTGTCAGACCTTCCTAATCCATCTGGCGGTGAAGGCTACGGTTTGGTCATTCCGCCCGACGAATGGCTGACGAGTACTTTTAACTTCACCTGTACATCAACGACAAGTGGTTTTCAGGATATAACCTTAGAACAATGGGAAATGTTGGAAAAAGAAGGTTGCGTGTTCCTGCCCGTTGCTGGAGATATGCATATCAGCAGTAGTAGTATCATTGCGTTTAACCACCAGTCGAAAGGATTCTACTGGTCGTCCACGGCTGTGGGTACGGATTATGGAACAACTAATAATCACGAATTCGCTTACGATTTTAGCTTCACTAATGGCCAAATGACGACAAATGTTTCAGGAGGAGCCTATAACTTTGGTGAAAGGTGGTGTCCCCGCAGTGTGCGCCTTGTCAGAAACATTAACTACTAATTGTGCGCCTCGTCTGCCCCGCCGAGTAATGCATCCCTTCAGCCGCGTGCATGAAGAGATCTTCCCGGAAGAATAACCAGGAATGCAAGGCCAAAGACGCTATCATCGCCAACTTGAACAAGTATATTGAGTTGTTGGAGCAGGATAGGGGACATTGAAAAACAGTCGCCCCGCTAGGGGTAGATTGATTATTTGATTCATTTGTATTCTCATTAGGAATGGCCCAGCCGCGACGGTCCGGCCATTCCGCCCCCGTAGAGATAGTGCTCACTGTCTTTACGGGTTTTTTGTTTCCCGTTCCCCGTTCTTCGTTGCTGCCGTAGGTCGCGACCTACGGTTACTTGAGGTTGCGTCTTTCAGACTTGGTCTTCGCGTTTTTATCTTTTTTGCCCAATTCGGACAATAATCGTACATTTGCGCGTTATTTCATCACGATGAAGGCCAAACCCCTGCTCATAGTATCCCTGTTTCTCCTGTTGTCGCAATTCGTTGTGGCTCAGGAGCAGGACAGTGTGCCGCGCCGAAAGACCCGCATCCATGTGTTGCACTACGACAAGGCCACCTTCTCGAAGAGCATGGGCGACATGCAGCGTCTCATCGGCAATGTCAGGATGCGTCACGACTCGGCCTATTTCTTCTGCGACTCGGCCTATTTCTATGAGCGGACCAACAGTTTCGAGGCTTTCCAGAATGTCCATATCATCGTCAACGACAGCGTGGAGATCTTCAGCGACTTGCTGAACTACGACGGCAACACGCGTTTTGCCGAGTTTCACGACAATGTGAGGTTGCGCGACGACTCCACCATGCTCTATACAGAATACCTGACCTACGACCGCAACCTGCATCTGGCCTGTTATCCTGACAGTGCGACCACGGTACGCGGCGACAAGACCCTGAAAAGCCATTACGGCTTTTACCACGACCGCCTCAAGGAGTTCTCGTTTTTTGAGAACGTGGAGGTGTTTAGTCCAAAATACCAGATGTATACCGACACCCTGTTTTACAACACGGGCATAGAAAAGATGTGGTTCCAGGGGCCGACGACCATCATCAACAAGGAGAATGTGCTGGAAGGTCGGCACGGCTTTTATCTTGTGGAGGAGGACCAGGTGTTTCTCGACCAGCGGCCTTTCATGCACAACGAGACGCAGCAGATGCGCTCCGACTCCATTTTTTATGACCGTAACTTGGGGTTAGCTCAAGCTTACAGCCAGGTGGACATGATCGACACCTCATATCAGGTCATCATGCGCGGCGATTATGTGGAGATGTGGGAAGACATAGGCTTCTCTTTCGCCACCGACAGCGCCTATGCCATCAGCTACGATGGCGGCGACTCGCTATACATCCATGGCGACACGCTGTTCATGTACTTCGACAAGCATGAGGAGGAAGCCAAGCAACTCATCGCCCGCCGTCATGTGCGTTTCTTCAAGTCGGACCTGCAGGGCAAATGCGACACCCTGACCTACTTGATGGCCGACTCCACCATTCGGATGCGGGTGTCGCCCATCCTATGGACCGAAGACAGCCAGCTGACGGCTACCGACATCGACATCAGGCTCAGGAACCATACCGTGGACTGGGTGTTGCAACGTGGCAATGCCTTCATCATCTCGAAAGACTCCATCTCGGGGTTCAACCAAATCAAAGGCAGTGACATCACCTCATGGTTCAACGAGGGCAACATCCAACAGGTCGACGTGGACGGCACCAGCGCCGAGTCGATCTATTGGATACGCGACGACGAAGGCGGCCTCATTGGCATCGATGTCTCGAAGTCGACGACCATGGTCATCGAGATGCAGAACAACAGCGTCTATAGGATCAAAGGCTACAAGGACATCAAGGAGACCATGTATCCCGAAGACGACCTGAAGGAAAGCGACCGTTATCTGCCTGGTTTCAAGTGGCACGAGGAGGCGCGACCCATCGACAAGGACGACATCTTCCGCAACGTGGAGGCCGAGATGCCACCGCCTGCGCCCGAAGCCGCTCCTTCCGCGACGCCTACGGAGCCCTCGGGCGAGGAAGAAGTGGAAGAAGAACCAGAGCCCCAGCCAAGGCATAGGGCAAGAAGAGAAAACAACAACAATTAAAACCTTATCAATATGAAAAAACTGATACTCATCCGTCACGGAGAAAGTGAATGGAACAAATTGAACCTCTTTACGGGGTGGACCAATGTCGACCTCTCGGAGAAAGGTGTGCAGGAAGCCATCGAGGCTGGCAAGGTGTTGAAAGAGAACGGCTACAGACCCGAGATCTGCTTCACCTCTTACCTCAAACGTGCCATCAAGACCTTGAACTTGGCCCTCGAAGCCATGGACATGGACTGGTTGCCGGTGTATAAGTCGTGGCGACTCAACGAGAAGTCGTATGGCCAGCTGCAAGGCCTCGACAAGAAGATGACCGCCGAGAAATACGGCGACGAGCAGGTTCGCCTGTGGCGTCGTGCCTTCGACGTGCGCCCGCCCGCGCTCGACATGAACGACCCCAAGAGCCCTCGCATGGACCCGCGCTATGCCGAGCTCACCGACGAGCAGATTCCGCTCACCGAGGCCCTTTGCGACACCATTGAGCGTGTGATGCCTTATTATGAGAACAACATCATGAAGGCCTTCGAGACCCACGACCAGGTGCTGGTGGTGGCCCACGGCAACAGCCTGCGCGGTGTCGTCAAGGTGCTGAAAGGCATGAGCAACGACGAAATCATCGCCTTCAACATCCCGACGGGCATCCCGTATGTCTTCGAGTTCGACGACAACATGAAGCTGCAGAAAGACTTCTTCCTCGGCGACCCTGAGAAGGTGGCCGCGCTGATGGCTGCCGTTGCCAACCAAGGCAAGGCAAAATAAATCGGAGTTTTTTTGACAACTCACTTTTTTTTCGCACCTTTGCAGCGGAAAACAATCAATCAACATAATCAACCAACATGAAAAGAGACGAAAAAATCTTTGATCTGATTCGCCAAGAAAAAGAGCGTCAGATGCACGGAATCGAGCTCATCGCTTCGGAAAACTTTGTCAGTGAGCAAGTTCTGGAGGCCATGGGTTCTGTCATGACCAACAAATATGCCGAGGGTTATCCTGGCAAGCGTTACTACGGCGGCTGCCAAATCGTCGACCAGAGCGAGCAAATCGCCATCGACCGCGCCTGCCAGCTGTTCAACGCCACCTTTGCCAACGTGCAACCCCACTCGGGCGCACAGGCCAACATGGCTGTGATGCAAGCCCTGCTTGAACCCGGCGACACCTTCATGGGTCTCGACCTCTCGCACGGTGGTCACCTCTCACACGGCAGCCCGGTCAACGCTTCGGGTATGCTCTACAAGCCCGTCGCCTACCACGTGGCTAAGGAAACCGGCCGCGTCGACTACGACGAGATGGAGAAGATCGCCCTCGAGTGCAAGCCGAAACTCATCATCGCTGGTGCCTCGGCCTACAGCCGTGACTGGGACTACAAGCGCATGCGTGAAATCGCCGACAAGGTGGGCGCCGTCCTCATGGCCGACGTCAGCCACCCCGCTGGCCTCATCGCCAAGGGCCTGCTCAACGACCCGCTGGAGTACTGCCACATCATCACCACCACGACCCATAAGACCCTCCGTGGTCCCCGTGGCGGCATGATCCTCATCCGTCATGACTTCGAAGACCCGCGTGGCCGTAAGACCCCGAAGGGCGAAACGAAGATGATGTCGGCCCTCATCAACAGCGCCGTGTTCCCGGGCATCCAAGGTGGTCCTCTGGAGCACGTGATCGCCTCCAAGGCCGTTGCTTTCGGCGAAGCCCTCAGCGACGAGTACTTGGAGTACATCCAGCAGGTGAGAAAGAACGCCGCCTTCATGGCTAGAGCTTTCATGGATAAGGGCTACGATGTCATCAGCGGTGGCACCGACAACCACTCCATGCTCATCGACCTCCGCGGCAAGTTCCCGGAGATCACTGGTAAGATGGTGGAGAACACCCTCGTCCTTGCTGACATCACCGTCAACAAGAACATGGTGCCCTTCGACACCCGTTCGCCGTTCCTGACCTCTGGTCTGCGCGTTGGCACGCCCGCCATCACCACCCGTGGCCTGAAGCAAGACAAGATGGCTGTCATCGTCGACATGATCGACGACGTCATCAGCGACATCAATCCTGAGACCAAGACCGCTTCGGAGGCTAAGATCAACGCCGTCCGCGCCGAGGTCAACAAACTGATGAAGGACTATCCGCTCTTTGCTTGGTAAACCTTCTTTGCAGAAACGAAAAAAGTCGCTCCAATCGGGGCGACTTTTTTTGTTCCAGATTGTCTTTGATGTTCCAAAAACCCATATCTTTGCATCCCGTATTTATTTATCGAAGCATTATGAAACGAGCAGCAAAATACGGGTTTGACAACGAGAAATACCTCAAAATCCAATCAGAACACATCAAGGAACGCATCGCTCAGTTCGGCGATAAGCTTTATCTCGAATTTGGCGGCAAACTTTTCGACGACTTTCACGCCAGCCGTGTGCTGCCCGGCTTCCAGCCCGACAGTAAGCTGAAGATGCTGTCGCAACTCATCGACGAGGCCGAGATCATCATCGTCATCAGCGCCGTCGACATTGAGAAGAACAAGGTGCGCGGCGACTTGGGCATCACCTACGACGTGGATGTGTTGCGTCTCCGCGAGGAGTTCATGAACCGTGGCTTCATGGTGAGTTCGGTTGTGGTGACCCATTACAATGGCCAGGCCAGCACGGATGCCTATCGTAAACGTCTCGAGCGCATGGGCATTAAGGTGTATTATCATCGTATCATCGAAGGCTATCCCAATAACGTAGCCCTCATCGACTCGGAAGAAGGCTTTGGTCGCAACGATTACGTGGAGACCACGCGCCCGCTGGTGGTGGTCACCGCTCCAGGTCCCGGCAGTGGCAAGATGGCTGTTTGTCTAAGCCAGCTCTACCACGAGAACAAGCGTGGCATCAAGGCGGGCTACTCCAAGTTTGAGACCTTCCCAGTGTGGAACCTGCCGCTGAAACACCCCGTCAACGTGGCCTACGAAGCCGCCACGGCCGACCTCAGCGACGTCAACATGATCGACCCCTTCCATCTGGAGGCCTATGGCAAGACTGCGGTCAACTACAACCGCGACATTGAGATTTTCCCTGTGCTGAATGCCATTTTCGAGAGTATCTATGGCGAGAACCCCTACAAATCGCCGACAGACATGGGCGTCAACATGGTGGGCTATTGCTTGTGCGACGATGCGGTATGCAGCGAAGCCTCCAAGCAGGAGATCATCCGCCGTTATTATACCGCCTTGTGCAACCTGGCCAAGGGCAAAGGCACCGAGAGCGAAGTGAACAAGATTGCCCTGCTGATGAAACAGGCCAAGATCACCACGGCCCTCCGCAAGACCACCATCGCCGCCAAGGAACGTAAGGAGAAGGAAGGCGTGGCCTCGGCGGCCATCGAGTTGGAGGACGGTACCCTCATCACGGCACATACCAGCGACCTGCTCGGCCCCAGCGCCGCATTGATCCTGAATGCCACCAAACATCTTGCAGGCATCCCTCACGAGGTGAAACTCATCCCGCAAGCTATGATTGAGCCCATCCAGACCACCAAGGTGAACTACCTGCATGGCAAGAATCCGCGTCTGCACACCGACGAGGTCTTGGTGGCCCTCTCCATGCTCAGCCTCTGGGACGAGAACTGCAAGAAAGCCTTGGAATGCCTGCCGCAGCTGAAAGGCTGCCAAGTGCATAGCACGGTGATGCTTAGCGAGGTGGACCAAAAGATCTTCAAGAAACTGGGCATCGGCCTCACCTGCGACCCTGTGGCGAAGAAATAAAGTCAATAGTTTCTGATGGCCCGCACATAGAAAGTCTGGTCTTTCACGGCTTCCTTAACGACAATGCTGCTGTCTTGCATCTGCAGGGCGGCAGCACTTCTTGTGCCCAGTTCGGTGCTCGACCAATAGGTCTTGCCGTCCAAGGTAGGATAGCCCATCGAAGCCAAAGTGGCATTCACGACTTCTTGGTTCATCAGGAGATAGCGTAACTCCGTGGTCGACGGCACATACCATTGCCTGTGGTCGATCAGATAATGGGGATAATGGACGAGGTGCCAGGTGTTTCTTTGATAACTCCAGTCGATTGCAGGGAAATAATAGAGGTCGTAATTGGCCGTCACGAGGTTGGTGTTGTTCCAGCCGTCGTAAGGGTTGGTGGCGCCCGTCTCGCTGACGACATGGGCTTCGTCGCACCATGGCAACTGGGTCTCTTCAAGGCTGACCATCAATCCGTTATATGCTCCATAGGTATAGAAAACCACGCCTTCCAAAGTGTCGTTTTTGAAATAGTCACCTACTTCATAAGAGGGTTGGTAAGGCACATGCGGCTCGACGCCCGAGGGATTCTCCTGCTTGTGGCATGCTGCAATAGAGCATAAAACAACTATGAAAAACAAAGCTCGTCTCATCTGAAAGCACTGATTCTTGCGCAAAAATACTAAATAATAGCCGTTAAGAAATGAAAAAAGACTAATTTTGCGAACTTATAAAAACTATCGGTTAGACACTTTCCAACTCAATAACTATGAAACTGTTACGTTGCTTATTGTTTTTCGTTGTCTTCGCTCTGTGTAATGGAAGCATCCAAGCGCAAAGCCAAAGATCGTTGGCAGAACTGATGTCTCAACGAGGCGAATACTATTTCAGTCTCAACGTCCACGACCCCGTCGATATTCAGGCCATCAATACCCTTTGTTCCATTGATGTCATCGACGGCAACACTGTCGTTTGCTATGCCAATCCAACCCAATACGGCAACCTCTTGTCGGCAGGCTACCAGCCATTCCTGATGACACCACCGTCGCTGCGCGAGGAGGCCCAGATGTATGATCCCCAACGCGGCATGTATGACTGGGACACATATTTGACCTATCCCCAGTTTGTCAGCATGATGGAAGGCTTCCCTTCGACAGCCGTCAACGGCAGGACCTGCACTTTCCTTGACTTGGGAACGCTGTCCACCAGCAACCACCGCAAGATTCTCGGTGTTCGCATCAACAATGGTCAGCCCAATGGCAAGCCCAAGTTCCTCTATACCTCCACCATGCATGGTGACGAGGTGACGGGCATGATTCTGATGCTTCGTCTCATCAACGAGCTATGCACCAGCACTGACACCCGTATCGTCAACTTGGTCAACAGTCTCGATATCTTCATCTTCCCCTGCACCAATCCCGATGGCACCTATTATGGTGGAAACAACACCGTCAACGGTGCCCGTCGCAACAACGGCAATAATGTCGACCTCAATCGTCATTTCCCCGACTTCGACGATGGGCCTCATCCCGACGGAGCCTCCTATTATCAGGATGAAGCACAATGGATGATGGACCTCGCCCAGCAATACCTGTTCACCATGGGTGCCAACTATCACGGTGGTGCCGAGGTGGTCAACTACCCTTGGGACACCTACCAGCCCGTGCATCCTGACGACGCTTGGTGGCAGCTTGTCTCGAGAGAATATGCCAATCTGGCTCAAGCGGTCAATTCGAATTACATGACCGACCAGAACAACGGTATCACCAACGGCTATGCTTGGTACACCATCACGGGCAGCCGTCAGGACTATATGAACTACTACGGCCAATGCCGTGAACTTACCTTGGAATGTTCCTCTACGAAGACCCCTAATGCCTCGCAACTGCCCAATTTCTGGAACTACAATCACAACAGCATGCTTACTTTTATGGAGCAAAGCTTGAAAGGTGTGCATGGTGTAGTGTTGGATGTCAATACCAACCAACCCATCGAGGGTGTGACGGTCACGGTAAAGAACCACGATCACCATGGATCCTCGGTGACGAGTCATGCCGTGGGCGACTTTCACCGTCCCATCAAAGGCGGCAGCTACACCTTTAAGTTCACAAAAGAGGGCTATTGTTCGGAAACCGTCGATGTCACCATCGCCGATGGCGCTCGTGTCGACCTCACCGTTTATCTCTCGCCATCGGGAAGTTGCCCTGTCGATTGTTACGAAGAGGCGACCGTGTCTGCCCCTGGATCCTACATCATGGGGTATCACAACGGCAACACCCTCGTCATGCCCACCAACAGCGGTGGCTCGTCTACCACGACCACGGTGACCATGACGCCCAACGGTGAAGGAGGATATGCCATTGAACAAGGAGAGATAGATTATCCATTTGTCTTGACTTCGACGGGGACATCGGGACAGTATTACATTTCTTATAATGGTTACTATCTCACGAGAAGCACCAGCGGCTATGGGTCGGGCAACAGGGCCATCACCTGGAGCACCTCGCAAAGTAGCAACAACCGCTGGAACATCAGCAGCGATGGCATCAGCCAGACGACCAGCGGCTGGGGCAGCAGCACATACTATCTGTTTTATAGCAATGGCGCGTTCTACACAGGCACCAGCCACACCAACAACATCTCGTTTTATGAAGAAGGCGATTGCCCCACGGCAAGCTACACCATCAGTGTCGAGGCCGACCCGGATGAAGGTGGAACTGTGACGGGTGACGGTACCTACGATGAAGGCGAGTCCTGCACCGTGAGCGCCACACCTAACACCAACTACACTTTCAACAATTGGACAGAGAATGGCACGGTGGTATCCTCCAACGCCAACTACACCTTCGTTGTGAGTAACGACCGTAACCTTGTGGCTCATTTCACCTACGTCCCGCTGACCTACACCGTCAGTGTGACGGCCAACCCCACCGACGGTGGTGCTGTCACTGGTGGCGGCACGTACACCGAAGGGCAGACCTGCACCGTGAGTGCCACGCCCAACGCATACTACACCTTCGACAACTGGACAGAAGGCGGCAATGTGGTATCTACCAACGCCACCTACACTTTCACTGTGAATAATGACCGTAGCCTTGTGGCTAATTTCACCTATGACCCGCCGACCCATACGGTCAGCGTGACAGCCAACCCGACCGGAGGCGGTGCTGTCACAGGTGGTGGCACTTACATAGAAGGCCTATCGTGCACTGTGTCGGCAACGGCCAATACCGGCTACACCTTCACCAACTGGACCGAGAACGGCAATGTCGTTTCGACCAACGCCAGCTACACCTTCACCGTCACATCCAACCGCAACCTCGTGGCCAACTTCACCCAGCAGTCCTACACCATCACCG
>Ga0310690_10002415_pt1 | contig 30475 bp, 26 predicted proteins | sample AusTroGonzalo_MG_2_FD_207661 | JGI IMG/M metagenome (GOLD analysis project Ga0310690, IMG submission 207661) | Bovine rumen microbial communities from tropical cattle in Woodstock, Queensland, Australia - Gonzalo_04 (v2) (version 2) | ecosystem: Host-associated > Mammals > Digestive system >...
AGCTTTGTACGGAATCCCTGTAAAGAATGTTATGGCCAGATAGAGTTTCTCGCCCGTGATGTGGGGGAATTGTTCCCGGAACCGACGAACAATGTCATCGCAATATCGATTCAGCGTGTCTTCAATATCAGAGAATAATTCCGGGTTATCCTGCATCTCCAGAAGCGTTTCTTTATATTTTTTATAGACTTCATTTTTGGCTTTTTCGGAATCCGTATTGCAATATTCGCTGGACAGGGCATCAAGATATAACAGCTTCTCCTTTAAAAGGGAGCTGAGCAGATGGGCTTTGTCTTCTGTCATCTGTTGCAGGATATCCTCATTAGAATGCAGGGTAGAAAGCATATCACGGTAGGTCTCTTCTTTTTTCCTGGAAGAGAGGATAAAGAAAAACGAGAGCAGAACAAGAACCAGAAGAGTTAGAGAAAGGAATAACCGGTATTGCGTAGCCATGTTCAAGGACTTTTGTTCCTGAAGTTTCAATTCCTGGCTGTAATAATCCCTTTGAGCTGCGCTTGCCGATTCTTGAAGCCGGATACGGGTAAGTGAGTCTTGTACCATGGTCGCATGATAGACCAGGTGATAGGCCTGTGGGTAATGGCCCCTCTTAACTTCCAACTTCGACTTCAGATAATCCAAGGTGGCTTTTTCTGTGTCTGTACCGGCCATGTCGTATCCTTTGTTGATCCATAAATCGGCAGAATCCCTTTTCCCCGTCATCTCATAGGAAATGGCCAGAAAACCGTAATCCAATAAGTCGAAATAATTTGAGGGGATACTATTGAATAATCGGATGGCGAGTTCGGGATTTTCATTCTTTTGGGCGATTATAGAAGCCTCCAGCAGACGGGAATGGTAAAGCAGATTTTGGTTTGAAGTAATAGTGTAAATGCTGTCAATCAGCTGTAAGGCCTTTTCTTTTTCGTTATTGTTTGCATAGTCGACAGCCAGTCCATGTAAGGCATAATGAAGGTAGCTTTTGTTAGCTAACTTCTCAAAAGAAGCAATGGCTTTTTTCTGATAATCCTGAGCTGCGGTATTATTGCCCAGCATATTGAATATGGCGGCCTTATTTCTCTCGGCAAGGCCGGAATACTGATAGTCTTTTAATTGAAGTGCTTCGTTTCCCGCCTTTTCAAGTGCAACAATGGCAGGCTGGAACATCCGCATGTTTTTCAAAGCGACGCCGTGGTAGTAATTGGATAGATAACGATACTTTCCCGGTTTATCCGAGAAGTAGTCTACGGCTACCCGTATGATGGAGTCGCTTTGCAGGTCAATATAATTTTTATCGCAGGCGGCACAGAATAGCAGGGAGTACTTTGCCCGCTCCTGTTTGGTTTGAACTGTTTTTTTCTCCGAGAATGACTGGAGAATCATCAGGGCACTATCCGGTTTCTCCTGTAATAATGATTCTGCATATTCTAATTCCGTGTTGTTTCTATTGCATGCAAAACAGAACAACGGAAGGAAAAGGAGGACAAACAATCTTTTCATTTTTCCGTAATTTGGAGCTAAAGATAAAGAAAAAAGAGTTAAAAAAACGCGTTTATGAAAAGTGTTACTTTTTGTTTTTCGTATCGTGTTGACAATAAATCATTTAAGCTATGTAAATGTTACCATTTTTACTTTGCAACGTCTAAAATTTTCACGACTTTTGTAACTGATGCTATGATCAAGAAATGATATGTTATTTTACTCCTCAACCGTAACAATGATGCCTATGAAAAAGAATGTATTTGTACTGACACTGCTGAGTGTTCTCATGTCCTGCAATAGCAACATTAATGAGTCACAGCGTACCTATGAAGGAATGGGAGATAAAGTTTTTTCCTGTGAACTGTATCCTGTCGATGCCTTTAAAAATACTTTATCGGCTGTTCAAATGAGTAAAGGAGGAAGAGTAATAGGCTATATCTTAAATATTGCCTATCCGTCTTCTGAACAAAAAGATTTGGAGGCGTTTTTCAGTAGCCGTATTACTGACGCGGAATTAAATACCCAATTGGATCAGTTAAAAGTACAGTTGACAGAGTGGGGATACGAGACACTGTATTACGGTTCAATTAATCCCACTTTACGCATTATGTACGGTACAGTATCCGGCCCGGCAAAAGTATATTCGAATCAGGAAGTTGACGGCAGGCCCGCGGGGGCCGATTTGTCGGACATGTTTCTTGTTCAAACATATGGCCATGTGGGTTACCCCAATCTTGAATTGATGGGAAATAAGGAATGGACGGGATACCCGATAGAGACAAGCATGGAGTCTTTTGCCGATTATTTCAAGGAGGGGTACATCCCCTCGGCCTTGGATTATGATATCTATGTCATACCAGAACCCTACAGGGACTTTCCCGGGACACTCTTTTTCGAGATCCCTGTGACCGGTCTTTCAAAAAATGGGCAGGAAACGACCGTTTTGTTTACAGGGTCTGTTTCAAACGAGTAGACGGAAACGCTATTACCAAAGGGGCTCACAGATAAATGCAACAAAAACGTGTAAATGAGCATCTTATCAATACAGCCCCTCTCTCCGTGAGCACCAGGGCCGTCATTTGCACACCGGGGCGCAATGCCCCCCGGTCCGTGAGCACTGGAGGCGTTATTTGCTTACCGAGATAGAATGGGTGACAATTGTGACAAAAAGAAAGAAGCATTATGAAACGTTTATTGTTTTTTTTGACTGTTATACTTGCCGGTTTATTCTTTCTGACCGGTTGTGTTAAAGATAACTGGGGATGGCCTCGAGAGGTGGTTTTTGAAAAAGAGGGTGGGGAAAAGACCATTGGGACAACCCATGAAGGAGAACATGCTCTTTCTTTGTTTATTTCAGACGATACAAAAGAGCAAACAGTGTATCTGGACTTCTTTCCTCTTGATTATGGGGAAGAAGCTTCGCTCCAATACGAATGGCTGACAGTTACTGTTACAAAGGCGTATGAATCGATGAAACTGACGGTTGAACCCAATACAACCGGTAAGCCCCGGACCCTCTGGGTTGGCGGGCATGTTTTTGACTGGCGTTTCCACGTTCAGATTAAACAGGACGGATAATATGTTTCAGTAGGTTCCCACGAAATCACTTGTTGATAACTTCCGCCGGAAGAAACCTTGTTGTTTCCTGCCGGCGGTTTTTATTATTAAAAAACTTTACCAGGGGCCTGTAAATCATCGAATTAACAGGCTGCAGGGCATTTTTGTTGATAACTTTTTTTGACAAAACAGTGGGAAAATTGATTCTTCCCATATAACTTTGTTTTGGGGAAATCGCCCCTCTTACCTGAACACTGAAACATTTTGCCTTGTTTGCCTTATGGTAAAGCGTGTACTAAAACGCGACGGACGTCGTGTCGATTTTAACAACCAGAAGATTGTCGCAGCCATCCTCAAAGCGATGGACGTGACCGAAGCCGGTGAGGATATTGTCCTCGCCGCACAGATTGCACAGGATATTTCCCAGCTGGACCGGGAAGAGATGACCGTGGAGGAAATCCAGGATGTGGTGGAGAACCACCTCATGAACAGCCCCCGCCAGGAAGTAGCCAAGGAGTACATCCGTTACCGCAACAAGCGCAACATCGCCCGTAAGGCCAAGACCAACGAGATTTTCGAGACCATCATCGACGCCCAGGCCAACGATATCACCCGTGAGAACGCCAACATGAATGCCGACACCCCCGCCGGCATGATGATGAAGTTCGCCTCGGAGGCCACCAAGAGCTATGTGGACGAGTGCCTGCTGAGCGACCCCGTGCGCGAAGCCGTGGCCAATAACTATATCCACATCCACGACAAGGACTATTATCCCACCAAGAGCCTTACCTGCATCCAGCACCCGCTGGACAAGATTCTGGAGCACGGCCTCAAGGCCGGTCACGGAGAGTCCCGTCCCGCCAAGCGCATCGAGACCGCCAGCGTGCTGGCCTGCATCTCCATGGAAACCGTGCAGAACGAGATGCACGGCGGCCAGGCCATCCCCGCCTTCGACTTCTACCTGGCTCCCTTCGTGCGCAAGACCTACGAAGAAGAGATTAATAAGGTGAGCGAAATGCAGAACGACGATTTCAGTGACCTCAAGGGCGCCAAGATCGACGACTATATCAAGCGGGACCTGGTGGGCCTGCAGGGTAAGGAGCGCGCCATGCAGCACGCCATCAACCAGACCGTGGGCCGCGTGCACCAGGCCATGGAAGCCTTCGTGCACAATATGAACACCATCCACAGCCGTGGTGGCAACCAGGTGGTATTCTCCTCCATCAACTATGGTACGGACACATCGGCCGAGGGCCGCTGCATCATCCGGGAAATCCTGAACACCACCTACGAGGGCGTGGGTAACGGTTCTACCGCCATCTTCCCCATCCAGATCTGGAAGAAGAAGAGGGGCGTGAGCTACCTGCCGGAAGATCCCAACTATGACCTCTACAAGTTCGCCTGCAAAGTATCGGCCCGCCGTTTCTTCCCCAACTTCCTCAACCTGGACGCTACCTATAACCAGGATGACGCCTGGAAGGCCGACGACCCCAAGCGCTACGAGCACGAGGTAGCCACCATGGGCTGCCGTACGCGTGTATACGGCAACAAGTTCGGCCCCAAGACTTCCATCGGCCGCGGCAACTTGAGCTTCACCACTATTAATATTGTAAAGCTGGGCATCGAGGCTATGAACGAGGAGACCGATAAAGACAAGCGCCTCCAGGTGTTTTTCCAGAAGCTGGACTGGGCTTTGGACATCGCCGCCCGTCAGCTGAACGAGCGTTTCGAGTTCCAGAAGACCGCCCTCAAGAAGCAGTTCCCGCTGCTGATGGCCGGCCTGTGGCTGGGCAGCGAAAAGCTGGACGACAACGACCCCATCGAGCCGGTTCTCAACCAGGGTACGCTCTCCATCGGCTTCATCGGCCTGGCCGAATGCCTGATCGCCCTCATCGGCAAGCACCACGGGGAAAGCGAAGAAGCCCAGGAACTGGGTCTGCGCATCATCTCCCACATGGCCGAAAAGATCAACGGCTATGCCGAGACCTACCGTCACAACTTCACTTTCCTGGCAACGCCCGCCGAGGGCCTGTCCGGCAAGTTCACCAAGCGTGACAAAAAGACCTTCGGCATCCTGCCCGGCATCACCGACAAGGACTACTACACCAACTCCAGCCATGTGCCTGTGTACTACAAGTGCACGCCGGAACACAAGGCCAAGATCGAAGGCCCGTACCACAAGTACGAGAATGCCGGCCACATCTTCTATGTGGAGGTGGACGGAGACGCCACGCACAATCCCGAGGCCATCATGCGCATCGTGGACCTCATGGACAAGTACGACATCGGCTACGGCTCCGTGAACCACAACCGCAACCGCTGCATGGACTGCGGCTTTGAGAATGCCGAAAAGAACCTCACCGAGTGCCCGCACTGCCATGGCCACCATATCGACACCCTGCAGCGCATCACCGGTTACCTGGTGGGTACCACGGACCGCTGGAACTCCGGCAAACTGGCCGAACTCAAAGACCGCGTGGTGCACGAATAGCCTGCGGCCATTCGTGCCCAGAGGGTCCTTTACGTTACCCCCTCCCGAAACCCCTCCCCTCGGGGGAGGGACTTGTCAATGAAGATTCGAGTACTGGACATATTACAACAGACAATGGCCGACGGACCCGGGTTCCGGACGGCCATTTACTGTGCCGGGTGCAAGCACGCCTGCAAGGGCTGCCACAATCCCCAGAGCTGGGATTTCAATGCCGGCCGATGGATGGAAGTGGAAGAGTTGCTGGATATTATCAAGGCCGATTCCCTGTCCGACGTCACCTTCTCCGGCGGGGATCCCTTCTATCAGGTTGAGGCTTTCACCGAGCTGGCCCGCCGCATCAAGGAAGAGACCTCCAAGACCATCTGGTGCTGGACGGGGTTTACGCTGGAGGAAATCCAGGCATCGGCCCAACTGTCCCGGCTGCTTCCCTGGCTGGACGTGCTGGTAGACGGCCCCTTCATTCTGGAGCAGCGCGATACCGAATTGTTGTTCCGCGGCAGTCCCAACCAGCGGATTATCTACCTGCACGGCGCTCCCCCGGAGGACATCATTCCCGGCACTGTGGCTCTGGAACCCTTGCGTTGACCCCCCGCCGACAATCTTAACCTGTATATCGGCTTAAAACGAACTAAGATCGTCACTGCTGACGATCTTAGTCTGTTTTAGCCCGTTTTTCGGACTAAGATGGTTGTTCGGCCAGCGCCTTACAGGTTGGCGTTCTCCTTCTTCCAGTCTTCCACGGCGGGGACGATGCCCAGGCTGACGATTTCGTCGCGCATTTTCACCAGGTGCTCGTAGGAAGCGTTGAGGGCGGCCATTTCTTCGGCGGTGCCTTCGGGGTTGGTGAAGTGGCAGCCGGTGGCGTCGATAACGGTGGGCATGGCCATCATCACGTTCTTGTACTGGGCGTTGTTCACATAGGTGCCGGCGGGCCACTCGAACTTGGCGCCGCCCATGGCAGCCTCGATCATCTTAACGGCCTGGTAGGCAGGGCTCTGGAAGGAGCTGCGGCCACGCAGTTTGATGATGTTGGAACCACCCTGGATGGTGTTGTGCTTAATCTCGGCAAAGCGCTCCGGAGAGAGCTTGAGGTCGGCCAGGGGCTTGCCGTCCACCTTTACGTGAGAGGCGAACACGGCCATGGCCTCACCGTGACCGCCATAGGTGCGGGCACCGGTGACCTTGTACTGAGGTACGCCGAATTCCTGGGCCAGGGCTTCCTGGAGGCGGGTGCTGTCCAGGGCGGCCAGGGAAGTGAGCTGGCTGGGCTTGAGGCCGGAGTGGATGAGGGCGGTGAGGGCCGTCACATCGGCCGGGTTGAAGATAACCACCACGAACTTGGCGTCCGGGCAGTACTTCTTGATGTTGTCACCGAACTCGGCGGCAATCTGGCAGTTGCCCTTCAGGAGATCCTCACGGGTCATGCCTTCTTTACGGGGTGCTCCGCCGGAGGAGATGATGTACTTGGCATCCTTGAAAGCTTCGGCAGGGTTGATGGTGGCGGTGAAGTTGACGCCTTCGAAGGCGCAGTGATCCATCTCGGCCAGAACGCCCTTGAGACCGGGCTCAAAGATATCGTACAGGCAAATGTTGGAAGACAAACCCAGGCAAGCGGCCGTCTGGGCCATGTTGGAGCCGATCATGCCGGCGGCGCCGACGATGAGCAGCTTTTCATCAGTGAGGAATTTCATGATATTGTGTGTGTGTGTTTAAAAGTTGCGTTTTCAAACGAGTCCACAAAGATACGAATTTCCCATCAAAGATTTGTTGCAATTGGAAAAAATGAATTATCTTTGTGGGGTAAAATTGTAACGAACAAAAATGGAGCCTCCCAGTCCGGTCAAATCCAACCTGTTAACGGTCGTCGGTTCAGACGACCCTCTGTCGCGATTATACACCATTAATAACTGAGAACCCGGTGCCGCCAAGGCATGCGGGCGTATCCTTTTTTGCCGTTCGAAAACCTAAGTAATGGGACTTTATTTAAAGAAGAAATTAGACAACGAAGCCACCATCGGCGTGTGGCAAATCACAGAAACGGAGGAGGAGCTGGTCAAGCTGGCCGCCACCCCCACGGACGAGATGGAAGAAATCTCGTTCATTAAGAGCGAATCCCTTCGCAAGCAGCGACTGGCCGTGCGCGCCCTGCTGAACGCCCTCTTTGAAGAGAAGGTGTACCTGAGCCATCACGATAACGGCAAACCCTATCTGGAGAACAACGCCGTCAACATTTCCATTACCCACACAGAAAAGTACGTGGCCGTCATCCTGCATGAGGAAGAGGACTGCGGCATCGATATCGAATCCCTGGACCGCGACTTCAGCGCCGTGGAGAAAAAAGCCTTAAGCGAGGACGAAATCGACGACCTGGAAGAAGAAAAAAGGAACGAGCAACTGGCCATCTACTGGTGCGCCAAGGAAGCCATTTTCAAGCTTCTGAGCCGCTACAACGTAGATTTCGCCGAGCAAATCGAGATTGAACGCTTCCGTCCCCGCGGGGAGGGAGAACTGGAAGCCACGTTCATCGACAAGAACGATGACGAGGAAGAATTTGACCTTGAGTACATGACCTTCGACCGCCACGTCCTGGTGTGGGTGGTAGGAGACTGATTAAGGCCAGATCAGCAGCCCCAGCCGGAAGGCGGCAAAGGCGCAGATCCAGGCTACCAGGATGGTATACAGACACAGGAGAATGGCCCAACGCCATTTTCCTGTTTCGTTTTTGATGGCCACGAAGGTGGCGATGCAGGGGAAGTACAAAAGTACAAACACCATATAGGCCAGGGCGGCGGCGATAGGGATATCGGCCTTTAAGGCTGCCTGCAGGGCGGTATCGCCGTCATCGGCATTGGAGACTTCGCCTTCCTGCGCATACATCACGCCCAGCGAGCTGATCACCAGCTCTTTGGCGCCAATACCTGTAAGCAGTCCCACGTCCATTTTCCAGTTGAAGCCCAGCGGTTCCATGGCCGGTTCTACCGTCTTGCCCACCATGCCGATATAGGAATGCTCCTGCTGGTAGGCGTCCGTAGCGCCCTCGTGCCGCGGGAAGTAACCCAGGAACCAGATGGCCACGGAGAAGAGGAGGATGGTGGTGGCCATTTTTTCCAGATATTGCCGGCCCTTTTCCCAGGTGTGCCGGCCGATGGCCTTGGCGGTGGGTACCCGGTAAGGCGGCAGTTCCATCACGAACGGGAGGTCGTCGTCCTTGACGAAGCGCCCGATAATCAGTGCCGACAAAATGGCCATCACGATGCCCAGGAGGTAAATCCCCAGCAGGGCGGTGGCGGGATGGGCCGGGAAGAAAGCCCCGGCGAAGAGCACGAAGATGGGCAGCCTGCCCGCACAGGACATGAACGGGATGATGGCGATGGTAATGAGGCGGCTCTTGCGGCTTTCGATGCTGCGCGTGGCCATGATGGCCGGCACATTGCAGCCGAAACCCATGACCATGGGGATGAAGCTTTTGCCGTGCAGCCCTATCCTGTGCATCAGCTTGTCCACGATGAACGCCGCGCGGGCCATGTACCCGCTGTCTTCCATGATGGAGATGAAGAAGTACAGGATGAGGATGTTGGGCAGGAACACCAGCACGCTGCCGCACCCGGCGATGATTCCGTCCACCACCAGGTCCTTGAACCAGCCGTCGGTCATCCACCGGGCCACCTTGTCTCCCAGCCAGCCCACGCCGGCGTCAATCCAGTCCATGGGGTACTGGCCGATGGTAAAGGTGGCCCAGAAGATAAACCACAACAACAATAAAAATATAGGAAAAGCTGCCCACTGGTTGGTGACCAGGGCGTCAATCTTGTCGGTAAGGGAGCGGCGGGGTTTTTCGGCGTGGTATTGCCGATAGGTTTCGGCCAGGGCGCCCTGGATGAAGGCGTACTTGGCGTCCACGATGGCGCTTTCCAGGGAGGTGTCCATGAGGGAGCGGATGCGCTGCTCTTCGTCGGCGCGGGCATCGGAGATGTCCTGGATATTGGGCATGCCGGAGAGCAGTCTTTCCACTTCCTTGTCCCCTTCCAGGTATTTGATGGTGAGGTAGCGGGTAGAGAAGCGTGTCTTCAGCTCTTCGTTGTAAGCGATGTACGGCTGCACATGCTTGATGCTGCGCTCAATCTCGGCCCCGTGGTTGATGTGGATGTGGCGGGCCAGCTTGGGATCGGCCTGCTCGTAAATCTTGATGACGGTGTTGAAGAGTTCGGGGATGCCTTCCCCGTTGCGGCTCACGGTGGGGCAGACGGGCATGCCCAGCAGGTAACCCAGCTGCTGCGTGTCCAGGGTGTCGCCCTTGTGCCGGAGCTCGTCATACATGTTTAGGGCCATCACCACGCGCAGGTTCATGTCGATGAGCTGGGTGGTGAGGTACAGGTTGCGCTCGATGTTGGAGGCGTCCACCACGTTGATGACCACATCCGGCATGGTCTCCAACAGGTTCTTGCGCACGTACAGTTCTTCGGGGGAGTAGGCCGACAGGGAATAGGTGCCCGGCAGGTCCACCAGCGTGATGTCGTAATCCTTGAACTTGAAACGGCCTTCCTTGGCGTCTACGGTAACGCCGGAGTAGTTGCCCACATGCTCGTGGCTGCCGGAGGCGATGTTGAACAGGGAAGTCTTGCCGCAGTTGGGGTTGCCCACCAGCGCCACGCGGATGTTATGGTGACGCTCTTCGGCCACATGGGAGAGGGCCCGCGCCAGGCGCTGCTCCTCTTCCAGGTCTCCGGGCAGGGCCAGCAGGTGCTCATCGCTCACCAGGGCCTCGCGGGCCTCTTCCTCGGTGACCACTTCAATCTGCCGGGCTTCTTCCCGCCGCAGGGATACCTTATAGCCGATGATTTCGTATTCGATGGGATCCTTGAGCGGCGCGTTCAGCACCACTTTCACTTCTTTTCCCTGGATGAATCCCATCTCGATGAGCCGCTTGCGAAAACTGCCGTGACCGTGCACGCGCACGATGACGGCCTTCTCGCCAGTGGCCAAATCTGCCAATATCATAAATCAGTCTTCTTTCACCGGTGCAAAGATAAGGCGGTTTTTCCCCGCGGGCAATCCCCATTTTTGAGGATTTTTGTAACTTTGCAGCCGAAAAACAAATCTTAGACATGAAAAAGAGCATTATCCTTGCAGCCATTCTGCTGCTTATCGGCTTCCAGGCAAAGGCCCAAGTGATTGGCGGAGCCGGTTATCTCTATTCCTCTGAAAAAACTTCCGGTGTTGACGGAACCACTCCTTATCACGGTGCCTTTGTGGGCGCCAGCTACAACATTGCCCTGGGCTCCGGCTTCGGCGTTGCCCCCGGCCTGTACGCCAGCGTGCTCCTGCACAATGTAAGGGCAGAGGCAGGCAGCTCCAAAGTGGGTTACAATGTTGCGGGCAGCAACCGTGAAGTAGCCCTCAACGTTCCCGTGAGAGCCAATTATTCCCTGGATTTCGGCCACGACAAGAGCCTTCTCATCTATGCCGGCCCCATTTTCCAGGTAGGCCTTCTCAACACCACCACTGTTACCGGATCGGTCTCGTTCCTGGGATTGAATTATAGTGACGGAGACCAGGTGAATAACTACGACCCCAAGAACGGAACCGTGAACCGCTTCAACATCTACCTGGGCGGCGGCGTGGGTATCCAGCTGGGAGACTTCATCATTCACGTGGGCTATGACCATAGCCTCCTGGATGTGGACAAACTGGACAACTATGTCACTTCCCGCGGCCTGCTCAGCGTGGGTATTGGAATTGATTTCTAAAGGTTGCCGGAACCTCCTAGGAATATTTCCGGGGGAAGCGGAAAACGATGGACGCTACGGCCATCAGGCCCAGCGCAAACGGGTAGTACAGATTGGCCGTGATGGACAGGGCCGATACCCCGGACAGGCCGGCTGCCATTAGCATCTGCGCACCGTAGGGCAGGATACCCTGCACCAGGCAGGAGAAGGTATCCAGGATGGAGGCCGTCTTGCGCGGGTCCAGGTGGAAGATTTCCGAGATGTGCTTGGCCAACGGGCCTACCGTGATGATGGCGATGGTGTTATTGGCCGTGCAGAAGTTCACCAGCGACACCAGCCCGGCAATGGAGAAAGCCGCCGCCCGGGGCCCGGCAATGCGCCGCGTGAGGCCGTCGATGATAAACTGCAGGCCGCCGTTGTAGCGGATGATTTCCAACAGGCCGCCGGCCAGCAGGGACACGATGATGAGTTCACCCATGGAGCCGATGCCCCCGCCGATGGAGGCCATCCAGCCCACGAAATCGTAGGTCCCCGTGCACCAGCCGATGATGCCGTTCACGCCGATGCCTACGGCCAGCACCGTTACCACGTTCATGCCCGCCAGTGCCAGGCCGATGACCAGCAGATAAGGAATGAGTCCTATCCACTGAACCGGTGCGGCGGTCGGGGTGGCCTCCACGGACAAGCCCATCACCACATAAATTATAGTAACCAGGATGGCTGCCGGTGCGGCGATCCACAGGTTCACTCGGAATTTGTCCTTCATGGAGCAGCCCTGGCTCTTGGTGGCTGCTACCGTGGTATCGGAAATGAACGAAAGGTTGTCCCCGAAGAAAGCGCCGCCCACGATGATGGCCGTCATGAACGGCAGGCCGATACCGGTTTCGGCCGCAATGCCGCTGGCGATGGGAACCAGTGCCACGATGGTACCCACAGAGGTGCCGATGGCCATGGAAATGAAGCAGGCCGCCAGGAAGAAACCGGCATAGATGAGGTTCCCCGGCAGGATGTGCAGCGTGGCGTTCACCGTGGCGTCGATGGCGCCTATCTCCTTGGCCGTGGCGGCGAAAGCCCCCGCCAGCACAAAGATCCATATCATCATGAGCACGTTTTTGTTGCCCGCGCCCTCGGAGAAGATGGCAATCTTGTCGTCGGTCTTCTCCACCCCGCGGGTAATGCACAGGGCATAGGCCGATGCAATGATGAAGGCTGCCGCCACAGGCACCTTGTAGAAGTCGTGCGCCACCAGCGAACCGGCCAGATACACGGCCAGGAATACGAATAACGGGCTCAGCGCCAGCCAGCCGTTCATCTTTTTGCGGCTGGGCGCACGGTGTTGTTGGGGTTCTGTCTTGATGGCCATGAGATTCGGTTCGTTTTGGGACTGCAAAGATACGAAGATTTGGATAATTGCGGTATTTGTTTCATCTTTGCCCGCAGGAATGAAAACCTCTGTCCAGCTGGAAATACCCAACGGAGCCACACGCGTGTTATTGCATGCGTGTTGCGCACCGTGCTCAGGTGCCATAGTAGAGTGCCTGATGGAGCGGGGAATACGCCCTGTCATTTTCTATTCCAACTCCAATATCTACCCCCAGGAAGAATATGAGCACCGCCGGAACGAGTGCATCCGCTATGCCCAAAAATGGGGCATAGAGATAATTGACGACGTATATGACCATGCTGCCTGGGGTGGCTGCGCCGCTGGTTTGGAGAACGAACCGGAACGCGGCGGCCGATGCCTGCAGTGCTTCAAATTCCGCCTGCTGAGGGCCGCACAGTATGCATCGGCCCATGGCTTTGAGGTACTTACCACCACCCTGGCCAGTTCCCGCTGGAAAAGCCTGGAGCAGGTAAACGAAGCCGGCTTTTGGGCGTGTTCGCAGGTGGAAGGCGTCACCTGGTGGCCCCAGAACTGGCGCAAAGGCGGCCTGCAGGAACGCCGGAACCAGATTATCCGGGAAGAAGAGTTCTACAACCAGCTGTACTGCGGTTGTGAGTTTTCACAAATCCCGAAAAAGTAGTATCTTTGTGTCCCAAATGAAAATCCTTACTTCCCAACTCAGCATCGAAGAAGATCGCCTGCAGGATATTCTGGACTCCCTAAGGAAGGGCCACCGCTATTACATGGACGTGATGGTACCCAACCTGGCCGAAAGCCTGGAGCGTATGACGGCGCCTTGCGCGGAGCACCAGCGCCAGACATTCTGGAAGTTTTTTTCCGACTACAAAGAAGAACTGCTAAACCACTTTTCCTATGAGGAGAATGTGGTTTTTCCCTATATCGAAGCCATGCTCAGGGACCGGCGCAGCGGCCAGTACTCCATTGGAGAATATGAGCAGAACCACTCCAATGTACAGGAGAAGCTGGACGATCTCAAAAACCTGATTACCAAGTATCTGCCGCAGGAATGCCGCCAGGAGGACGCCAACCAGCTGCTCAACGACCTCTATGCCCTGGAACTGGACCTGGGAAAGCACACCTTCATCGAAGACGACGTGCTCATCCCCGCCGCCCGGCAGCTGGAGCAGCAGGTGGCCGTGGCCCGGGAGGAGAACGAAGACCTGAGCGCCCGGGAAAAGGAAATCCTGGTGTGCGTGGCCAAGGGAATGGCCAACAAGGAGATTGCCGACCATTGCAACATCTCCGTGAACACCGTCATCACGCACCGCAAGAACATCACCCGCAAGACCGGCATCAAAACCGTGGCCGGCCTTACGGTGTATGCCCTGCTGAACAACCTGATAGATTTGAATACCATAGAATAAGATTATGGATTACAGTAAGTTTATCAAATTTTATCCCGATTTCCCCATCAAGGGAGTGAACTTCGTGGACATCATCCCTTTCCTGCAGGACAAAGAGCTGTTCCAGAACCTCTGCAACGACCTGGCCGCCATGTGCGACGCGCCCAATGTGGCCGCCCCCGAGGCCCGCGGATTCCTGTTCGGCGCCGGCATGCTGTATGCCGATACTCACATCAAGAACCTGATCCCGCTGCGCAAGAAGGGCAAGCTTCCCTTTTCCGAAGGAGACCTGGTGCAGGTGGAAATCATGAAGGAGTACGGTCCGGACCACGTCTATTTCCGTCGTTCCGACCTGGCTGCCGGCGTTCCCGAAGGCGGACTGGTAGAGGTGACGTTTTTTGACGATATCCTGGCCACGGGAGGAACCGCCCGCGGACTGGCGCAGGGACTCAACATGCAGACCGTTACCATCGACGGAAAGAAATACCGCGTAAAGGTAAAGGATTTCGTATTCCTGGTAGAGATTGACGACTTACCCGGCCGTGCCAAACTGGAAGACATCGCCCCGGTGAAGTCCCTGATTCACGTGACCGAAGGGTAACTATTTATTGGACTTGTAGTCGAACCCCTGTCCGTGCCAGGTCCAGGAGTGGAGCGTGTCGCCGTCCCGCACGGAGACCACCTGACGGAACACCCGGATCTCTTTCCCGTCCACAGGGTCTATATGACCGGCGGGAATCCAGTCTCCGGCAGCCAGTTTGTACAGGGACAGGGCCACCCAGGAATCGTTGCGGCGGGCTACCGCCAGTTCCGGGATGCGGTTGCCGGTGAAATCGTGGATGCCCACTACAATCTCTCCGCGCCCGCCTTCCAGCGGTGTACCGTTGACGTATACGTCCCCGCCTTCCACCGTAGCCAGGAAGGTTTTCCCATCGGCCTCGAATTCCAGGGAGCCGGTGCGGCCGTAGAAATAGCTGTCCAGGCCGAAGATGAAAGTACCGGACGCATTGTCCGAGTAAGTGCGGGTCTGGGCGCTGCAGAGCAGGCAAAAGACTGTTCCTAAGAGTGTGAATAAAAGTCTTTTCATAGGTTACAAAGATAAGGAAATAATCGTTAACTTTGCAAAAACACTGATATATGTCCTTTATTGATGACAGAATCGCCATGGAAGGTCTCACCTTCGACGATGTCCTCCTCATTCCCGCGTATTCCGAGGTACTCCCCAGAGAAGTGAACCTCCACACCCGTTTCTCCCGCCATATCGCCCTTAACATCCCCATCGTGTCGGCCGCCATGGATACGGTCACCGAAGCCCCCATGGCCATCGCCCTGGCCCGGGAAGGCGGCATCGGCGTCATCCACAAGAACATGAGCATCGCCGCCCAGGCCGAAGAAGTGCGCAAGGTCAAGCGCTCCGAAAACGGCATGATCATAGACCCGGTCATCATCTCCCAGGACCAGACTGTGGGAGACGCCCTCCGCCTGATGAAGGAGTATCATATCGGCGGCATTCCCGTCACGGACGGCACCCGCAGGCTGGTGGGTATCGTGACCAACCGTGACGTCCGCTTCCAGCAGAACCTTTCCATTCCGGTGCGGGACGTGATGACCTCGGAAGGGCTGGTCACCATCCCGGCCACCCGTACGGACCGCGATTACGCCAAGCAGGTGCTGCAGCAGTATAAGGTGGAAAAACTCCCCGTAGTGGATGCCGAGGGCAATATCGTGGGCCTCATTACCTATAAGGATATCCTGCAGGAGCGCCGCTATCCGGCCGCTTGCAAGGACGCCCAGGGCCGCCTGCGCGTGGCTGCCGGCATCGGCATCACCCCGGATGCCCTGGACCGTATCGCCGCCCTGGTGGCCGAAGGCGTGGACGCCGTGGTGCTGGATTCGGCCCATGGCCACAGCAAGGGCGTCATCGACCTCCTCAAGAAAGTGAAAGCCGCCTACCCGTCGCTGGACGTGGTGGTGGGCAACGTGGCCACCGAAGAAGGCGCCCGTGACCTGGTGAAAGCCGGGGCCGACGGCGTCAAGGTGGGTATCGGCCCGGGTTCCATCTGCACCACCCGCATCGTGGCGGGCGTGGGTGTTCCCCAGCTCAGCGCCATCTACAACGCCTCCCAGGCCCTCAAGGGCACGGATGTGACGCTCATCGCCGACGGCGGCCTGCGCTATTCCGGAGACGTGGTGAAGGCCCTGGCGGCCGGCGGAGACTGCGTGATGTGCGGCTCCATGTTTGCCGGAACGGAGGAATCCCCCGGTGAGGCCATCATCTACAACGGACGTAAGTTCAAGGCGTACCGCGGCATGGGTTCCATCGACGCCATGGCCGCCGGTTCCAAGGACCGCTACTTCCAGGACGACAAAGTGGAACTGAACAAACTGGTGCCGGAAGGCATCGTGGGCCGGGTTCCGTACAAGGGCACCCTGGCCGAGACCGTCTATCAGCTCATGGGCGGCCTTCGTTCCGGCATGGGTTATTGCGGCGCGGCCGACCTGGCCGCCCTCAAGAAGGCCAAGTTCACCCGCGTCACGGCCAGCGGCATGACGGAAAGCCACCCGCACGACATTACTATCACCAAGGAAACGCCTAATTACTCCCGCAGTGAATAAGATCCTTATCCTCGATTTCGGCTCCCAGGTTACGCAGCTCATCGGCCGCCGCCTCCGGGAGCTGAATGTTTATTGTGAGATTTATCCCTTTAACAAAGCCCCGCTTCCGGACAGCACCGTGAAGGGGGTCATCCTGTCCGGCAGCCCCTGCTCCGTGCGGGACGCCAATGCCCCGCAGGTAGATTTGACGCCGTATAAGGGCAAGCTCCCGCTGCTGGGCATCTGCTACGGTGCGCAGTATCTGGCACAGAAGTTCGGCGGCCGGGTTGAGGCTTCCAACTCCCGCGAATACGGGCGCGCCATGCTGCAGACGGTGGCCGCCTCCCCGCTCCTGAAGGGCGTGAGCCCGGAAACCCAGGTATGGATGTCGCACGGGGATACCATATCGGCCCTGCCTGCGGGCGCCGAGGTCATTGCTTCCACGGCCGATGTGGTGAACGCCGCCTTCCAGTTCCAGGGAGAGCCCACCTACGCCGTGCAGTTCCATCCGGAGGTGTACCATACCGACGAAGGCTCCCGCATGCTCTCCAACTTTGCGTTGGACATCTGCGGCTGTGAGGGAGACTGGACCCCGGCTTCCTTCATCGAAACCACCGTGGAAAGTCTCCGGGCGCAGATTGGGGAAGAACGCGTGATCCTGGGCCTGTCCGGCGGCGTAGATTCCACCGTGGCGGGCGTGCTGCTCAACAAAGCCATCGGCAGCCAGCTCACCTGCATCTTCGTGAACAACGGCCTGCTGCGCAAGAACGAGTTCGAGGACGTGCTTGCCTCCTACAAGGACATGGGCCTCAATGTGATAGGGGCCGATGCTTCGGCCGAATTCCTCCAGGCGCTCAAGGGCGTCACGGAACCCGAGGCCAAGCGCAAGATTATCGGCCGGCTCTTTGTGGAAACCTTCGACAAATACGCCAAGCAGATTGAAAATGCCCGCTGGCTGGCCCAGGGCACCATTTATCCGGACGTCATCGAGAGTGCCGGCATAGAGGGAATTGCCTCCAAGATCAAGAGCCACCACAACGTGGGTGGCCTGCCCAAGGAGATGAACCTGAAGATTGTGGAGCCCCTGCGCATGCTCTTCAAGGACGAGGTCCGCCGCGTGGGCCGCGCCCTGGGCATCAAGGAAGAACTGGTGGGCCGGCATCCCTTCCCGGGCCCGTCCCTGGCCATCCGTATCATCGGCGACATCACGGAAGAAAAGCTGGCCGTTTTGCGGGAGGCCGATGACATCTTCATCCGCGGCCTGCGCAGTTACGACTGCACCGGCATGGGCTTCCCTTCGGCCGCAGATCCGCGTGAGATGGCTACCAACCTGTACGACGCCATCTGGCAGGCCGGCGTCATCCTGCTGCCGGTCAAGAGCGTGGGTGTGATGGGGGACGAGCGCACCTACGAGAATCCCGTCGCCCTGCGCGCCGTGGTATCTACCGACGCCATGACGGCCGACTGGTTCCCCTTCCCCTACGACTTCCTGCGCGATGTTTCCAACGAAATCATCCGCAAGGTGCGCGGCGTGAACCGGGTGGTCTACGACATTTCGTCCAAACCGCCGGCAACCATCGAATGGGAATGATAAAAGGTTTCCTTCGCATCCTCACGGGCCTGCTGCTGCTCACGTCTTGCAGCGGGCCCGTGGTGCGCATCTCGGAGGGCCTCATTGATACCGCCGACACCTTGAGTTGCGGGCTGGAAAGGCTGGAAGGGGTGCAGGTGGTGGAAGTCTTCCGTTCCAACGGATATGTAAACAATGTGCTGCTGACGCGGTTCCAGGGGCGTTTTTATTGCATGTGGCAGCAGTCCGGACAAGACGAGGACACCCCGGATACGGGCGTGTGGATGGCAACGAGTGCCGATGCCGTCTCCTGGACCGGGCCCACCCTGCTGGCCGCTCCGGATGCTGAGACCTTTGCCTCTTCCGGCGGCTGGCTGCAAAGGGGAGATTCGCTCTTCGCTTTTATCAACCGGGTGTGCGCCCAGGACCGTTCCCAGGGTGGAAATACCTGGTACACCGGTACGGCCGACGGCCTTCACTGGACGGCGGAAAAGCCCGTCTTGATGGCCGACGGAACCCCGGTGGACGGTATCTTTGAACAGGACCCGCTATTGCTGCCGGACGGCCGTACTGTGGGCGCTGTCCATCTCAGGCCCGACAACCGCCTGTGCCCGGTTTACACGGACGATCCTTCCGGCACCCGCGGATGGGAAACGGCAACATTCCCGGATGGGGAAGGCAAACCCATCGAGCCCAGCCAGTACCTGGCACCGGACGGTCGCCTGGTGATGTTCATGCGGGACCAGAACTCTTCTTTTGTGAAACTGGTCAGCTATTCAGAAGATTTGGGAGAGAGTTGGAGCGCCCCCGCCAAAACCAACATCCCCGATTCCCGCTCCAAACAATGTACGGGCAGCCTTCCCGACGGACGAAGCTTCTGGGTGGGCAATCCCACCGGCAATAAATCCCGCCGCATCCTGGCGCTGGCCCTCTCCCGGGACGGATACCTGTACAACCGGGCATATCTTCTGGCAGGGCCGCAGGACCTGCCGCCCCAGCGACGCAAAGGCCGATACAAGACGTTGGGCTACAATTACCCCAAGGCCACGGTCATCGGCAATACCCTCTGGATAGGCCTCTCCCTCAATAAAGAGGATGCGGCGTTGGTGAAAGTGCCTACAGGCTCTTTATGAAACTCATGAACAGCGGGTGCGGTTCCAGCACGGTGGAGGAATACTCCGGATGGAACTGCGTGCCGATAAACCACTTCAGGGAAGGGACTTCCACGATTTCCACCAGCTTGCTTTCCGGATTGCGGCCGGTGCAGGCCATCCCGGCCTGCTGGAAACGGTCCAGGTATTCATTGTTGAACTCGTAACGGTGGCGGTGCCGCTCCCGGATCCCTTCTTTTCCGTAAATCTCCCGCACCCGGCTTCCGGGCGTGAGTTCGCAGGCGTAACCGCCCAGGCGCATGGTGCCGCCCATCTGGCTTAACGCCTTCTGGCTCTCCATGAGGTCGATGACCTTGTGCCTGGATTCGGGGTCCATTTCGGCGCTGTGCGCATCCTTGAAGCCCAGCACGTTGCGGGCAAACTCAATGACCATCATCTGCATGCCCAGGCAAATGCCGAAGGTGGGGATGTCGTGGGTACGGGTATAGGTGACGGCCTCGATCTTCCCCTCGATGCCGCGGGAGCCGAATCCGGGGCAGATGATGACGCCGTCCAGTCCGGCGAGGGCTTCGGCCACATTATCGGCGTTGATATTCTCGCTGTTTACAAAACGGATTTCCACCTTTTTCCCAGCATGGATTCCCGCAATGTGCAGGCTCTCCCGGATGCTCTTGTAGGCATCCTGCAGGTCGTATTTGCCCACTAAGCCCACTTTGACGGAGGAATGAAGGTCTTTTTCTTTCCGGACAAATTCTTCCCATTGGGAGAGGGACTGCTCATGACCGGCCACATGCTCCATGCCGAATTTGGCCAGGATGGTCTTGTCCAGGCCCTGCCGGTGCATATTCAGCGGAACCTCGTAGATGCTGGGCAGGTCCTCGCTCTGGATAACGGCGTCGTTGCTGACGTTACAGAAGGCGGCCACCTTGCGCAACACGTCGTGGGGAAGGTGCTTTTCCGTACGCAGGATCAGGATGTCGGGCTGGATCCCCAGGCTCTGCAATTCCTTCACCGAATGCTGCGTGGGCTTGGTCTTGAGTTCTCCCGCGGCTTTCAGGTAAGGGACATAGGTGAGGTGGATGCACAGGGAGTTTCCGCCCAGTTCCCACCGGAGCTGGCGGATGGCTTCCAGGAACGGGGCGCTCTCGATATCGCCGATGGTGCCGCCGATTTCAGTGATGATGAAATCGTATTCTCCTCCCGCCGCATTGGCCTTGATCCGGCCCTTGATTTCGTTGGTGATGTGGGGAACCACCTGGATGGTCTTTCCCAGGTAGTCTCCGCGCCGCTCCTTCTCAATCACAGCCTGGTAAATCTTGCCGGTGGTCACAGAATTGTGCACGGTGGTACGGATGCCGGTAAAGCGCTCGTAATGGCCCAGGTCCAGGTCGGTTTCCACGCCGTCGTCGGTTACGTAGCACTCCCCGTGTTCATAGGGATTGAGCGTTCCGGGATCTATATTAATATAAGGGTCGAACTTTTGGATGGTCACCCTGTAGCCGCAGGTCAGCAGGAGACGACCGATACTGGAAGAGATAATTCCTTTTCCCAGGGAGGAGACCACGCCTCCCGTCACAAAGATGAATTTTGTGTTCATTTTACCCGTCTTGTAAAAAACAATCCGGGATACAAAATTAGGATTAATTCGCTGCATTTACAAATTTTTTATTAACTTTGCACCCCGTAAGAAGCCGGTCGCCGAGCCGGGAACTTACGGAACTTAAATAATTTATACTGTGGCTACATTCAGAGAAAGGGCGCTCGCCGTGGCGTCCTCACGTAATCCCGGGAGGCATTACGTGGAAGACGGGCCGATTTCGACGTACTTCGGCCAGAATGTATTCGCCCTGGAAACGATGCGGAGGTATATGTCCGACGAAGCCTTCAAGTCTGTCCTGGATGCCCGGGAAACCGGGAATGGGATAGACCGGAAGATGGCGGAGGAAATTGCTTCCGGCATGAAGTCCTGGGCCATTGAAAGGGGTGCAACGCATTACACCCATCTTTTCCAACCCCTTACCGGCGCCACCGCCGAGAAACACGAAGCCTTCATATCCGTCAAGGACGGCAAACCCATGGAGCGATTCAAGGGTACCGCCCTGGTTCAGCAGGAACCGGACGCATCCAGCTTCCCCAATGGAGGACTTCGCAACACCTTTGAAGCCCGCGGCTATTCGGCCTGGGATCCCAATTCACCCGCTTTCATCCTGGACGGCACCCTGTGCATCCCGTCGGTCTTTGTCTCCTACACCGGAGAGGCCCTGGACATGAAGGTGCCCAACCTGCGTTCCCTGCAGGCCATCAACGCTGCCGCCACTTCCGTGGCCAAGCTCTTCGACCCCAAAGTGAGTGCCGTTACGGTGAACGTGGGCCTGGAGCAGGAGTATTTCCTGGTGGACGAGGCCCTGTACAATGCCCGTCCGGACCTCCAGCTTTGCTCCCGCACGGTCATCGGCCATACTTCGGCCAAGGACCAGCAGCTGAGCGACCACTACTTCGGAGCCATTCCGGACCGCGTGGCCCTGTTCATGAAAGACTTCGAAACCGAGGCCTACAAACTGGGCATTCCGCTCCAGACGCGCCACAACGAAGTGGCCCCCAACCAGTTCGAGTGCGCCCCGGTCTTCTCCGAGATGACCACCGCCATCGACCAGAACATGCTGCTGATGATCGTGATGCAGAAGGTGGCGGGGAAACATCACCTCAAAGTGATTTTCCACGAGAAACCCTTCCAGGGCATCAACGGCAGCGGAAAACACTGCAACTGGTCCATGCAGACCAATACCGGCGTCAACCTGCTTTCGCCGGGCAAGACGCCCCTGAAGAACCTCCAGTTCCTCTCTTTCTATTCATCGGTGGTACGCGCCGTCTGCCGGCACGATTACCTTCTGATGGCATCGGTCTGCTCCCTTAACAACTCTTACCGCCTGGGCGGCCACGAGGCTCCGCCCGCGGTGATGTCGGTTTTCTCCGGCTCCACCCTTTCCAAGGTGTTCGACGCCATCCTGCGCATGGAAGACATCTCCGAGGCCGCCGAGGCCAAGCGCAGCATCGAGCTGGTGCGTTCCATCCCGGAGATCATCCCCGACAATACAGACCGCAACCGCACTTCTCCCTTCGCCTTCACCGGCAACCGCTTCGAGTTCCGTGCGGTGGGTTCATCGGCCAATGCCGCCGGCGCCACCTATGTGCTCAACGCCGCCGTGGCCCAGAGCCTCAAGGAGTTCCGCACCCGCGTGGATGCCCTCACCGCCAAGGGTGAGAACCTGGATCAGGCCCTTCTCACCGTCATCCGGGAATTCCTGCAGGACGCCGCCCCCGTGATGTTCGAGGGCAACGGCTACAGTGCCGAATGGCTGGAGGAAGCCCCCCGCCGCGGCCTTACTCCCGTGACCAACGTTCCCACGGCCTTCCAGGCCTTCCGCAAGCCGGAATCCGTGCAACTGTTTACGGAAACGGGCGTGCTGTCACCCATGGAGATTGACGCCCGCGTGGAGGTACAGGAAGAAACCTACGTGAAGAAGCTGCAGATCGAAGCCCGCGTGCTGGGAGACATCTGTCTCAATCACGTGCTTCCCGCCGCCGTCAACTATCAGGATGTCCTCATGAGGAGCATCCAGGGTTGCAAGGACATCTTCCCCGAAGAGTTCAAGGAGCTTTGCAGGGCCGATATCAAGACCTACCGCCAGATTGCCGCTTACATCAACGCCCTGTCGGAAGACGTTCAGGCCCTGGTGGAAGCCCGCAAGAAAGCCAACCGTATGGCCGATATGACCAAGCGCGCCCTGGCCTACTCCACCGAAGTGATGGAGCAGATGGTTAAGGTACGCAATAGCGCCGACAACCTGGAAATGCTGGTGGACGACGCCCTGTGGCCGCTTCCCAAGTACCGCGAATTACTTTTCTTTTAGTCTCATCGTTTAACATATTTCCATTATGTGTGGAATCGTAGGTTATGTCGGGCAGCGACAGGCTTGTCCCGTCATCATAAAAGGCCTTCATAGACTCGAGTACAGGGGTTATGACAGCGCCGGAGTCGCCCTCATCGGTAAGGACGGCCAGATCGACCTGTACAAATGCAAGGGTAAGGTGGACGACCTGGAGCGCTTCCTGGGCGGCAAAGACACCGCCAGCACCATCGGCATTGGCCACACCCGCTGGGCTACCCACGGGGAGCCGAACGACGCCAATGCGCACCCGCATTTTTCCCAGAGCGGCCGGCTGGCGCTCATCCACAACGGCATCATCGAGAACTTCCGCGTGCTCAAGGACGCCCTCATTTCCCATGGATACACCTTCCGCAGCAGCACCGACTCGGAGGTCCTGGTAAACCTGATCGAATACATCCAGGACACCAACGAGTGCTCGCTGGAAGAGGCCGTGCGCATGGCGCTGCGCCAGGTGGTGGGCGCCTATGCCATCGCCGTCATCAAGCGGGGAGACACCAACCGCATCATTGCGGCCCGCCAGAGCTCGCCTATGGCCATCGGCATTGGAGAGGGAGAGTATTTCCTGAGCTCCGACGCCGCGTCCATCATCGACTACACCCAGAAGTTCGTCTATCTGAACGACGGCGAGGTGGCGGTGATTGAAAAAGGCAAGCCCCTGCAAATCAAAAACCTCTTTGGAGAGCCCTCCAAGGTGGATATCCAGAAGTTGGAGATGTCCATCTCCCAGTTGGAGAAGGGCGGTTATCCGCACTTCATGCTCAAGGAAATCTACGAGCAGCCGGACACCATCGTAGACTGCATCCGCGGCCGCGTGAACCCTGATACACGGGAAATCATCCTCTCCGGCGTGCTGGACAACCAGGAGCGCTTCCGCAAGGCCGGCCGCATCATCTTCGTGGCCTGCGGTACTTCCTGGCACGCTTCCCTCATCGGCGAGCATCTCATCGAGAATCTCTGCCGCATCCCCGTCGAGGTGGAATATGCCTCCGAGTTCCGCTACCGCAATCCTATCATCCGTCCGGACGACGTAGTGATTGCCGTGTCCCAGTCGGGTGAGACGGCCGATACCCTGGCCGCCATCGAGATCGCCAAGCGCAACGGCGCCTTTGTCTACGGCATCTGCAACGTAATCGGCTCCTCCATCGCCCGCGCCACCGATTCGGGTACTTACATCCATGTGGGGCCGGAGATCGGCGTCGCCTCCACCAAGGCTTTCACCGGTCAGGTGACCGTGATGGCTATGCTGGCGCTGGTGATCGGCAAACTGCGCGGCACCGTGGACATGGACTATTACCATGAAGTGGCGGGAGCGTTGCTCCAGCTGCCGGAGACCATCCGGAAGGCCCTGGAGAGCGCATCGGCCGTGGAAAAGATGGCCAGCATCTTCACCTATGCGCACAACTTCATCTACCTGGGCCGCGGATACAATTATCCCACCGCCCTGGAGGGTGCGCTCAAGCTCAAGGAGATCTCCTACATCCATGCCGAAGGCCTGCCGGCCGCCGAGATGAAGCACGGCCCCATCGCGCTCATCGACGCCGAGATGCCCACCGTGGTCATTGCCACGCTGGACCACACCTATGAGAAAACGGTGTCCAACATCGAGGAAATCAAGGCGCGCGGCGGCAAAATCATCGCCGTCATCTCCGAGGGAGACACCCAGCTGCGCCACCGGGCCGATTATTGCCTGGAAGTGCCGTCTACGGCCGAATGCCTCATGCCCATCGTATCCATCATTCCGCTCCAGCTCCTGGCTTATTACATCGCCGTGGGCAAGGGCCGCAATGTGGACCAGCCCCGCAACCTGGCCAAGAGCGTGACGGTAGAGTAGGTTACTTAGCTACTGCAATGCATTCAATCTCCACAAGGGCACCCTTGGGGAGGGTTTTCACGGCCACGGCGCTGCGGGCCGGATAGGGCGGCAGGAAGAACTGGGAATAGACTTCGTTCATGGCGGCGAAATCTCCCATATCGGCCAGGAAAACCGTGGTTTTCACTACGTTGGAAAGGCTGAGGCCGGCTTCTATCAGGATGGCTTCGGCGTTGAGGAGGGACTGGCGGGTCTGCTCCTTGATGCCGCCTTCGGGGAAAGCGCCCGTGGCGGGGTCGATAGGCAATTGTCCGGAAAGATAGATGAGGCCGGCGCCGCTGTCCAGGGCCTGGCTGTACGGGCCGATGGCGGCCGGAGCCTTATTGGTGCTGATGGGTTTCATGGTCTAGAATGCGTAAATGATAATGTAAAATAGCATGACGGCGCTGCAGATGAGCTTGAGGCCGGTGCCGAAAAGAAAGCCGAGAAAGGCTCCGAAGGCCGATTTCAGGGAGGTGGCGGCATCTTGGTCGGCGAACAGGAGTTCTCCGATGAAAGCGCCCAGCAGGGAGCCCAGGATGAGGCCGACAGGAGGGAAGATCAGGCCCACGAACAGGCCGGCGATGGCGCCCCAGCTGCCGTATTTGCTGCCGCCGGTGACCTTGGTGAAGTAGGCGGGGACGATGTAGTCCAGGATGCTCACCACGATTACGATGCCCAGCCACACCAGCAGCAGGGTGGTGGACAGGGGTTCTCCGTCTCCGTTGGTTCCGTTGCCCCAGATATACAGGATGGCCAGGCCCACCCAGCCCAGCGGGGGACCGGGCAATGCCGGCGCAATGGAGCCGATGATGCCCAGAACGCCCAGGATGATGGCCGATATGGCGATGAAGGTTTCCATACCACAAAAATATTCATTATCTTTGAGGAAACCAAAACTGAAAACCATGTTTGCAAAAGAAGTTTACGTACGCCGCCGTCGTGCCCTGCTGGCCAAAATGCAGGAAGCCGGAGAAAAAGGTCTCATTCTGTTCATCGGCAACGCCGAAGCCCCGGCGCAGTACAAGGACAACTGCTATAAATGGCGCCAGGACAGTACCTGGCTGTATTTCATGGGTTTGGACGAACCCCTGATGGCCGCCACCCTGGACATTGAAACCGGCAAGGAGGTGCTCTATGCCGACGACGTGGACATAGACGACATCATCTGGATGGGCCCCCAGCCTTCCGTGCGCTCCAAGGCCGATGCCGTGGGCGTGGAGAAAAACCTGCCGTACGCCGACCTTGACAAGGTGATCGATATCGCACGCCGTGACGGCCGCCCCATCCATTACATCAACCCTTCCCGTTATTTCAACACCCTCAAACTCATGGGGTTGATGGGGACCAAGAAGGTGCAGGAAGGTGTTTCCAAGCCCCTCACTGAGGCCATCATTTCCATGCGCCTGATCAAGGAAGACGTGGAAATCGAAGCCCTGGACCACGCCTGCGACCTGGGTTACCAGATGCATTCGGCCGCCCGGGACGCCATTGAAATCGGCATCATCGAACAGGAAATCGTGGGTAAGATGGAGGCCGTGGCTCTGGCCAAAGGCTGGGGTGTTTCCTTCCCTACCATCCTCACCCAGCACGGAGAAACCCTGCACAACCATGGCCATGCCGCCGTCATCGAGCCCGGCAAACTGATGGTGATTGACGCCGGTGTGGAAAGCAACGAGCATTATGCCAGCGACTTCACCCGCACCTATCCCACCAGCGGCAAGTTCACCACCAAACAGCGGGAGGTGTACCAGATTGTGTATGAATGCAATGAGCTGGCTTTCAGCCTGGTCAAGCCCGGCATCACTTACCGGGAGGTGCATCTGGCCACGGCCCGCAAGATGCTGGAAGGCCTCAGCGCCCTGGACCTGGTCCGCGGAGACCTGGACGAGATGGTAGCCAAGGGCATTGCCGGTCTGTTCCAGCCCCACGGCCTGGGCCACAACATGGGCCTGGACGTGCACGACATGGAGGACCTGGGAGAGAACCTGGTGGGCTACGACCCGGACCAGACTCGCGCCAAACAACTGGGCCTGGGTTCCCTGCGTATGGCCCGCCGGTTGCGTCCCGGCCACGTGATCACCGACGAACCCGGCATCTATTTCATCCCCGCCCTCATCGAAAAGTTCAAGAAGGAAGGCCTGGGCTTCGACTTTGTGAACTACGCCAAACTGGAAGGCTACTATGACTTCGGCGGTATCCGCCTGGAGGACGACGTCCTCATCACGGCCGACGGCGCCCGCCGCCTGGGTCCCAAGCGCCTTCCCATCAGTCCCGACGACGTTGAAGCAGTCATGAAATGAACGTCTTCACCCAATATAAGGCCGAGATCCGGTTCGCCGTCATCCTCGTCGCCGTCGTAGCGTTCAGCCTTTGGGCTTCGCGCTTTATTCCCGGCGACTACTTTGACGGGGCCATCACGCCCATCCTCATGTCGGCCTCCACGGCCGTCGCCCTTTGCTGTGCCTGGATTACCGCCCGGCATACAGAGGGATACCGTTTGCGCAGGATATGGGCGTGGACGCTTCTTCTCTGGGGCCTTCTGGATGGGATATATGTGGTTTCCTGGCTGTTCATGGGTAAGCCCGTGATGAATATGGGCGCATACGAGCTCACCACCATGGAGATTGCGCTTGGAAACCTGCTGGGCTGGTCCCTGCTACTGTTTCCCACGGAGGCGCTCCGCCCGGGTTGGTTGAACGTCCGGCGCGCCCTGCTTCAGATTCTGCCCATGTATGCACTGCTTGCGCTGGATTTTATTCTTCCGGTCAATCTTCGAATCCTGGTTGCCTTATATCCGATTGTCCTTATCTTGCTGCTATTTACCCATGTGCGTGAATACAGGCTTTGGTGCGAGGATAACTTCTCCTCTCTGGAGGACATCGACGAAAGGCGTATCATCCGTTACATTTTTGTGGGGCTCCTGATTGTGGCGGTGTATACGTATATGTGTATTTCCCACGAGCATGCGCGGGGATTCACCCAGCAGTGGCTGGTCATTTTTACCCTCGTCTACGGAACAGACCTCATCCTGTTCCGCCGGGACCCCTGGGAGCAGGTACGGGAGTCTATGAAGAACAACTCTTCCAAAGAGGATATTCAGCAGCAGCCAAACGAAGTATATCGGCAGGCGCTGGAAGAATGGATGGAAAAGGAGAGGCCATATAGAAATCCCGACTTCAAGCTAGTGGACTTGCAGGCCGTTCTGCCGATGAACCGCACATACCTGTCGCAGTTTATCCATTCGGAATTCGGCTGCAGCTTCTATCTCTTCGTTAACCGCTACAGGATAGAGGAGGCCAAGCGTCTTATGGCCGATAATCCCGATATGAAGATGGCTGAGATTTCGGCCAGCTGCGGCTTCTCGTCGCCCTCCGTTTTCAGCCGCACCTTCACCTCCATCGCCGGCCAGTCGCCCAGCGAATGGGGAAAAATTTGATTCTGCGGGAAATATCTAACTATTTTTACGATGAAAAAGAAGAAATTCTTCCTTTTCTGTGAAAATATTGCTATCTTTGTACGGCATTAAATAATAGTGATGTACCAGAAGAATCCATTATTGCAATTTACCGGTATCCCCGTATCGGGAGCAGACATCAAGTCCTGCTTCCAAAACCTCGCGTCACCGGAAAAGAAGATACAAGCGCTGGAGAAAAGCGGCGAACTGGTCCGACTTAAGCGAGACCTCTATATCGTCAATGAGGAGCTTAGCGGAATGGTTACGGACGTGAGACTCTGTGCCAATCACCTATACGGCCCATCTTACGTTTCCTTCCAATGGGCGCTTCGCTATTATGGAATGATTCCGGAACAGGTCTTCTTGATGACATCGGCAACCACCAAGCGTTCCCGTATGTTTGAAACCCCTATCGGGAACTTCAGTTATGTCCAGGTCACTACAAAATACTTTCCCATCGGCGTAGAAAGCAGACAGGAAGAGGGTATCGGCTTCCTTATGGCCAGCCGGGAGAAGGCCCTGTGTGACACCATTTTACTGGACAACTTTGTTCCCCACCAGTCTGTGAAATCTTTGGCCGTGTACCTTGAAGAGGATATGAGGCTGGATATGGATATCCTTTCAGAATTGGATGCCGATATTGTCCAGCAGTGCGCCCAAGCCGGACGAAAGACACAAATATTCAAGAATCTGATAAAGCTAATAAGGCAATGACAACATACGAATCAATGCTGGCCGCTTATAGAAATGATAGTGGTAGCACGGCAACAAAGAACGCCGAGCAGGAGGTGTGCCAGAAGATTGCACTGGCCGGTCTGCATCGGGGCGGCTTTTTTGACCACGCCGCATTTTATGGCGGCACTTGTCTGCGTATGTTTTACGGCCTCCCCAGGTTTTCCGAGGATATGGATTTCTCCCTTACCCAAAAGCGGGACGATATCCATCTGGAAAACTACTTTGATGCTATCCGTGAAGAATTCAACCTTGCCGGATTTGACATTACCATTACGAAGAAGGAGAAAAAGGCCTTCGGCAAGGTGGAGTCGGCATTCTTAAAAGAGAATACCGAGGCCTATGACATCAAGTTCCAGACTAAAAAAACCGTAAAGGTGAAGATTGAACTGGATACGGATCCTCCCCTTCTGTTCAACACAGAACAGAAGCTTCTGATGCAACCTTATTCTTTTATGGTCCGATGTTTTACCCTTCCGGACCTGTATGCCGGGAAAATGCATGCGCTGGTTTATCGCGCCTGGCAACGCCGGGTAAAAGGACGTGACTGGTTTGACTTTGAGTGGTATGTTCGCAATGGTGTTCCGCTCTCTTTCTGGCACCTGCAGGAACGGATTCGGGAATTCAACGGGGCAATTGTAAGTCCGGAAGAATTTATGGACCAACTTCGCAAAAAAATTGTGGAGACAGATATAGAAAATGTCAAGCAGGATGTAATTCCGTATATTGTCCCGAACCAGCAAAGAGATCTTGACATTTGGTCCAATGAGTATTTTCTAATGTTAGTCGACAAGATAGTTATAGGGTATAATTGATTCTGCCCATTTCCAGCACCTGCGCCTTGAGGCGTGGGTGCTGTTTTTTACTCCCACCAGAAATAGTTGCAATTATCGGCAATTATTACTATATTTGCATATCATGGTATTTAAAATATGCCATGATATGCTTGTTTTATATAATATAGTATGGAATATCGGCTAGATAATTACACCAGAAATCCGCAATTTTTGCTGGACCGGCTGGCTGCTAACTGCAAGGCCCGCAGGCTGGAGAAGGGATACAGTAGAAGGACGCTTTCGGACCTGACCGGCATTCCCGCGCCCACTATCGAGCGCTTTGAGAGGACGGGGAAGATATCTCTGGAATCCTTCTGCCGGATTGCTGTCCTGTTCGACTATTACGATGAGATGGCCGCCCTGCTGAACCATA